>Ga0163144_10016864_pt1 | contig 14939 bp, 17 predicted proteins | sample OliLak19BULKMAT1_FD_123175 | JGI IMG/M metagenome (GOLD analysis project Ga0163144, IMG submission 123175) | Freshwater microbial mat bacterial communities from Lake Vanda, McMurdo Dry Valleys, Antarctica - Oligotrophic Lake LV.19.BULKMAT1 | ecosystem: Environmental > Aquatic > Freshwater >... | reverse complement strand
TTTCCTCGCGAGGCCGAACCAGGCTGATATGCGCGGGTATTCCCGGTCAAGCCAGTCCATCCACCTGCGCAACCAAGTGCGCGTTGTATCAATGGGCTCCATCTGACAGGTTCGTGAAAAGCAGAAAATGACGGGTATTCCCGCCCTTTTCTCTCAAGCCTACAGGATCACCAGCAGGGCATGAATCACCCCCGGTAGCCACAACAATAGGGTTAGAATCAGATTGATGATGAATGGTTTTCCCAAGCTCGAATGCAGGGCAACTGCCGCAGGTGCAGGACAGCGGGGATCACCAACAAGAGTTTGTTAGTTGGCGCAGGCATGGCGACTGAGGATTACTCGTTGTCTTCCTCCTTGGGGATTTCCACGTCCACTGTCGGGACCTCTATCTCAACCTTCTTTGTCCCGGTGGTCACCTTGGGTCCTCTGATTTCCACGTCCGGTAATTTGCCGGGGTCCACGTCAATATCAACTGAAGGCATTTTGCCTTCCGTTTTCTTGTCCACATCACAAGAGGAGAAGAAGATTCCGGTTGTGATCGCAGCAATGCCAAGGCCGATTTGTCTGATAAGTATTTTCATGACGGTCTGACTCCTTGCAACAAATGCGCCGAATTTAACGGAGGCGTGGAAACCCTTGAAAACAAGGGAGGGGGTGGGTCCATCGTCGGGGAATTTCGGGATTCGCAAGATCGTGGATTCGTGCAAATTGAAACCCATGATCCGCTTCGATTGCAATATGACTTGGAGTGTCTCGGATTTGCGTCCGATCATCCGGCAGTGTGGGACCGGAGAATCCTTCCCCTTATTCCCCGTCCCGCAGGCTTTCCTCGAGCTCTGAGCGGCTGACGCGGTCGCGCTTTTTCATAAAAAACAACGCGCCGAGGGCTGCCCACACGACGTTGCAGGCGAAACCGGCCAATGAGGCGGCGACGGCGATGGACGGCGGAACTCCTGCCAGATCGCGCATCAGGATCTGAAACAATTTTTCCCTCACTCCGACGCCGCCGATGGAGATGGGCAGGCCGCTGATGGAGTCGATGACGGGCATGGCGGAAATCACCGCGCCGTATCCCGCGCTGCCGCCGACGGCACGCGTGCCGCAGTAGTAGGAGGAGAAATAGGCGAACAACATGCCGAAGGAGACGAGCAATCCACCGAGCGCGAATCTCCAGTTCTTCCGATAGACATCATACAGCTCGGGGAGTTTCTTCATGATCGGGAACTTCCTGAAGCGGTCATTTCCGTGAATCCTCCGGTGTACCGGTGGCGAGGCGCAGATGAACATCAGCAGCACCAGCGCCAGCCCGCCGCCCAGATAGAACCAGGTGAAGATGATCACGTTCTTGCCAAGGATGCTCTGCTCCGCCAGCTCGTGAAATTGCGAAACGGAGATGATGAAAAACAGCAACGCGATTGAGACCAGACCCGCGAGGTGGTCTGCCATCACGGCCATGGCGATGACGAGTTTTTTCCCCGGCAGGTCGCGCATGAGCAGAAGGATCCGCGCAGCGTCGCCACCAAGCCCGCTGACGGAGGCGAGGCTGAAGAGGCTGTCGATCATCGTTAGCTCGATGGCCCGGCCAAGCGTCACCGGCAGCGATTGGCCGCGAAGAAACAGCCACCAGCGGAGCGCGTGAAGCACGATGGAGGCCCCGGCCAAAGCCACACCGCCCGCCAGCCAGCGGTAGTCGATGGCACCGGGCCGGGTGAAGACCGAGCCGTCGAACCGCATCTGGGAAAACGCCCACCACAGGCAAGCGCCCGTTAGAACCAGCTTCAGCAGGAAAATCAGGAAGGCCTTCATGCGCGCTGGTGGGACACGCGTGTCAGGCGGATTTCTCGATTTCCTGCGCGATGGTTTCCACGTTTTCGAGGATGCCTTTCGCGGCGTCCGAGGTGCCGATCTTCAGGCCGAAGTTCTTCTCCAGCGCGACGACGAGCTGCAAGGCATCCACGGAATCGAGCCCGAGTCCCGCCCCGCCGAAGATCGGCACGGTATCGCTGATTTCGGATGGTTGCTCCTCAAGCATGAGTTCCTCCACCATCACTTCCTTGATCTTCAATCTCAGTTCCCCGCCTTGCATGTTGTTATGATTAGAAAATTCCGCCGTCGATTTTGAGCGCGGCTCCGGTGACGTATGCCGCGTCGTCACTTGCTAGAAAATAAACCGCGGCCGCGACTTCGCCGGGCTTTCCAAAGCGCCGCATCGGGATGCCGCGTTGGGCAGCCTTGCGGGCGTCGGCATCCATTTCGCCGAGCGTCTCGGTGTCGATGAATCCGGGGAGGACCGAGTTCACCGTGATGCCGGCTCGTGCGACTTCCTTGGCCATCGTCTGGCTGAATGCAACCACGCCGGCCTTGGCAGCAGCGTAGTTCGTCTGGCCCAGCGGCGGCAGCACGGCGCTGAGCGAGGCGATGTTGATGATCCGCCCGAAGCGCTGGCGCATCATCGGCGTGACGACTGCCCGGCAACCGTGGAAAACCGCGTCGAGATTGGCGGCGATGACGGAATGCCACGTGTCGTCCGGCATGGCGGCGAGCAGGCAGTCGCAGTGCATGCCCGCGTTGTTGACCAGCACGTCGAGGCGCCCGCCCGATTCCACGATTTTTTCGACCGCAGCTTTCCAAGCATCGGGGGAAGTCACTTCGAGATCGATCAGGAAGCAGCGGCCGGGAAATTCGTCCGTCAGAATTTCCGCATGGGACCGGTTCGAGCGCACGCCGAGCCACACCCGTGCGTCCGGGTCATGCCCGAGGAAATACCGGGCGATCCCAAGACCGAGCCCACCATTTCCTCCGGTAACCAATATCGAACGCACGCCCGGAACATCACCGCCGCGCCGACGGGGGTCAATTATGGAGCGCGGAATTTATTCCGCGAGGTTTCCGGGGATACGGTGAAGACGCCCTAAAGGGCCTGAACCACGCGCGAAGAAGCCACCCGATTTGTTTCACGGCGCATTCCCCGGCTTCCACTTGATGTTGCAGCCACTGCTCGGATAGGGCCGGGCAAGCGGCTCTTCGCCAGCCAGCATCAACCTAACGGACTCCCGCAGGTCTCCGCCGTGCGCCTGTTGTCCGCTGCGCGGGCGAGAGTCATCGTACTGTCCGGCGTAAAAGAGCCCGCCCTCGCCATCGAAAAGAAAAAAGTCCGGGGTGCAGGCCGCGCCGTATGCCTTGGCCACCTCCTGCGACCCGTCCAACAGATAGGGAAATTCCCAACGGTGATCGCGGGCGAACTCCTTCATCAGTTCCGGACCGTCCTGCGGGTATTTCTCCAAGTCATTGGAATTGATCACCACCGTGTTGACGCCCTGCCCTGACACCTCCCGTGCGAAGTCCCCGAGGGAATCCGCGAGATGGATGACAAAAGGGCAATGGTTGCAGGCGAAAACGACCAGCAACCCCTGTTTCCCGGCGATTTCAGACCGCGAAACGATCTTGCCTTCGGCATCAGGCAACGAGAAATCCGGCGCGGCATCGCCCCGGCTCATTTCAAAGGAGGATAGCGTTTCAGACATGGGAGCAATCTATCACAGGTTGCCCGGTCGGGCAAAACGGTTTTCCGCCTTTGACGGGTGACATTTCCGCTGCAAGCATACGCCGCCCATGGCCGACGGACTCTCACCTGCGGAACTCCTCCGCTATTCCCGCCACCTTCTCATTCCCGCCGTAGGCGAAGAGGGGCAACTGCGGTTGAAAAACGCATCCGTCCTGCTCATCGGAACCGGTGCGCTCGGCTCCCCCTCCGCCATGTATCTCGCCGCCGCCGGAGTGGGCAGGATCGGCCTGGTCGATGCGGATGTGGTGGACGCCTCAAACCTCCAGCGTCAGATCCTCCACGGCGAGTCGTGGATCGGAAAGCCGAAGCTCCAAAGCGCCGCAGCCCGGCTCCGCGAGGTGAACCCGCTGGTTAGAACCGAGCTCCATCAGGTTAGATTCACTGCGGAAAATGCCATGGAGATCGCATCCTCCTACGACATCCTCGTCGATGGTTCGGACAATTTTCCCACCCGCTTCCTCACCAACGACACCGCGTTTTTCGAGAAGAAGCCGCTCGTTTACGGGGCCATCCACCGCTTCGAGGGCCAAGCCAGCGTCTTCGCGCCGCACCTCGGCGGGCCGTGCTACCGCTGCCTGCTTCCTAACATGCCAGCTCCCGGCAGCGTCCCGTCCTGTCAGGAAGCGGGGGTGTTAGGAGTGCTTCCCGGCATCATCGGCTCGCTTCAGGCCATGGAGACTCTCAAGCTCATCCTCGGCATCGGCACGCCGCCTCTTGGCAAGCTCACCTGCTACGACGCGCTCAACAGCAGCTTCCGATCCATCAAATTGCACCGCGATCCTCAATGCCGCCTGTGTGGCGACACGCCGGAAATCCAATCCGTTAGCAATTCGGAAACCACCGCCTCCGCCTCGTGCGACCTCACACCCAAAGATATGGAATCCATCACCACCACCGAACTCCGCGCCATCCTCGAAGGAAATTTCCAAGGTCTCCTCATCGACGTCCGCGAACCAGCGGAACATGCCGTCGCCCATATTGAAGGCTCCCGTTTGATTCCGTTGAAAACGCTAGCCGACCAACTCGACAGCTTGCCACGGGACCGCGAGATCCTCATCCATTGCAAGTCAGGCGGCCGTTCAGCCAAGGCTGTGCAACTGCTTCTCGACCATGGCTTCGCCAGCGTCAAGAATGTGACCGGCGGAATGGACGCCTGGCTCGCCGAAAACCCTGTCCTCTGATTCGCTGTTCGCGAGCCGCCGTGCATGTCGATGGCTACTGCAAGGCGGTCAGAAGCAGGCAGCCATGGAACGTTAGATCTTCTTCTCCCAAAACATCGCCTTGCCCAATCCAGGATCGAGCTCGTAGCCGTGATAACCACAGGCACGATAGGCGGCTTGGGCGATGGCGTTTCCTTCCAAGACCTCGAGCGTGAGTTTGCAGCATCCGAGCTCGCGCGCGACGTGTTCCACTTTTGCCAACAATAATTTTGAAAGCCCTTTCCCGCGATGCGCCGCGCCCACGATCACATCATGAACATTCAGCAGCGGCTTGCATTGGAAGGTCGAGAATCCTTCGAAGGAAATGATCATTCCGGCGGGCTCCCCAGCGATAAAGGCGAGAATCACATGCGCCGTCTCGCGCCTCGCAAGTTCGATTGCCAAGTTTGCCTTTGCGAAATCCGACAAGCCTTCGCCGCCCCCCATCGGATCACTCGCGTAGTCAGCGAGCAACCGCACGATGGCGGTGGCATGCTTGGGATCGGCGGGGTCGGCCACAATGATTTCAAACTCGTCCATGGGGTGGGATACTCTCGGGTTCGGCCCCTCAGCACAACGACAACGTCACTTTTACCGAGGAGTCTTCTCCAACTGCGACCGCACCGCGCGCAGGTCAATGTCGATCCGCTTTAACAAAGCTCTGACCTCCGGGTCGGTGTGATCGACCTCCGGTGTCAGCGCGAGTTCCTGCATGGTGGATACGATGATGCCGATGAACAGATTGAGGATGGTGAAGGTGGCGATGATGATGAAGGGCACGAAAAATGCCCAAGCCCACGGATGAACTTCCATCACGGGCCGCACGATGCCCATCGACCAGCTTTCCAGAGTCATGATCTGGAACAAGGAGTAGAGACTTCAGCCCAGCGTGCCGAACCACGCGTCGAAATCAGCACCGAAGAGCCGGGTCGCCAGAACACCCGCGGTGTAGAAGAAAATCGCCATCACCGTCATCACACCGGCAAGTCCTGGAATCGCGTGGATGAAAGCGGCCACCACCTTGCGCAGCGAGGGCACCACCGTAAGCAGCCGCAGGACCCGCAGGACGCGGAGCGAACGAAGCACCGCCCAAACGCCCGCACCGGGGATCAGGGCGATGGCGACCACGGCAAAGTCAAAGACGTTCCAGCCGGAGCGCCAGAAATGCAGCCGGTAGCTGTGCAGCTTCACCGCCAGCTCAGCCACGAAGATCACGAGGCAGAGCTTGTCCAGCACGATCAGGGCGGTGCCCCAGCGGGCCATCACGTCCGCGCTGGTCTCCAGGCCCAGGATCACGGCATTCACCAGGATGATCGCGACGATGAAATGTTGAATTGCCGGGGATTCCACCCATCTGGCCAGCCGCATCCGTACGGGTGACACGCCGGGTTGTCTCATGAGATGTTGCAATTCCTTTTCGCCCATGGACGGATCTGTTACCCGAAGATTCCGGAATTGCAATCGCTTTGCGATTTCCGGCAGAACGAGCCGAAGGTGGCTGGCGCGTCTCGCTCCAGACCGTCCTCGGAGCATCTTGCTCCGAGGTAAATCCCTCTGGAATCAATCCATCGCAAACACCAGACCAAATGACCACCCGACCTCGAACCGCCTTCATCCAGAACGCGGCCAGCCTGGGATTCCACGCTCTCGGGCTGATTTAACCCCAACGCGCTCCGGCAGCTCCCGGCACGAGCGTTGGAAAGAAGGCGGGTGCGCACGGTCGCCGGGAACCGGTGGTATCAAGTGACGTGTGAGATCGTGACCGGGGTATCTGGCGGCAAGGCTCCCGCCCAGCGCTCGATCTCGGAGAGCGAGGAATAGACGGCGGTGCTTGAAAAGCCGATGCGTTCCCGAACCAGCTCGGATGCTTCGGTCAGGGCGATTCGTGACAGGCGGATGAATTCATCCGCAGGAAGTTGCTGACCCATCTTGAAATATTTTTTCACGACGGTGGACGGTGAGTAACAAGGCTGGAAGCTCCCGTCCGGCAGTTCGGCGGTAAATGTGGTTTCAGGCATTTGAACTGGCGGATTGATGTGAATTTTTGAACGAGGATAGCGAACCAGACACCGCATTCGCTTCCGCTTGGGGATCAGATCAAAGTCCAGACCAGCAATTGCCATGCCTTCTCCATGTGTATTTCGATAAGAACCGTTTCGTGAGATGATGACGAAATGACAGCCGCAGCCCGAATGGTTCTCAGGAAGGGAGCGCGGAAATTATTCCGCCTCTTGTATGCGTCCCGCGCCAGCCCGGGCGAACACTCGTCGCGTGTTGTCGCCCGGAACTGCGGACTTGGCCGACACGCATTTGTGAATCCGGCACGCGAAATGAATTTCGCGCTCCGTGAAGACCTCCTTGCCGCGCCGCCCGGATTTTCACTCAATCGAGCGTCCCCACCGCTCCCATGCCTGCCAAGAAATCCCGCGCGAAGAAGAAAGCGAAATCCATCCCACTCCCGCCCGCCCACGACTGGCGCACCACCGACCAGGACGAGATCCACCGCCGTGTCCAGCGTGCCATCGACGAGAAGCACGGCATCACCCATCTCGATCCCGCGCATCCCGTCTTCTCCACTTTCGCCGTGAAATCTCCCAGCGGCATGACCTATCAGGTAGAGATCCGCGGTCTCGGCGACCGCACGTTTTCCTGCACCTGCCCGGACTTCCGCACCGCCGGGCTCGGCACCTGCAAGCACGTCGAAGCCACGCTCATCTGGCTGAAGCGCCGCATTAAAGGTCAGTTCCGCGTCGCGGAAAAATTGGGTTCCGAACGCATTGATGTCGTGCCTGACGGCACCACCCTCGGCATCGAGCGCAATCTTTCCTCCCTCACCCCTGCGCTCCGCAACCTTTTCGATTCCACAGGCCGCCTCGCCGAGGATATCGATCCCGAGGACGCGCTCGCCAAGCTCCGCCGCAACAGCAAGGTCCGCATCTCCCAGGACGTGGCTCCCTTCCTTGAAGCCCGCCGCCGCGCCGATGAGAGAATCCTCCTTCGCCGCGACTACGAAACCGGTGTCGTCGAAGGCCGCCACCCCGAGCATGTCACCCTCTTCCCGCTCTATCCCTATCAGCGCGAGGGCATGCTCCACCTTGCCTTCGGCGAGCGCGCCCTGCTCGCCGATGAGATGGGCCTCGGCAAAACCATCCAGGCCATCGCCGCCTGCGCCCTGCTCCACCATCTAGGAAAAGCGCAACGTGTCCTCGTCGTCACTCCCGCCTCGCTCAAGTCCGAGTGGGAGGAACAGATCGCCAGGTTCACCACCCTCGGCCAGCGGCTCATCTTCGGACCGCGATCCTCCAGGGCGAAATACTACGCCGACAGTAGCCCGCCGTTCTTCACCATCGTCAACTACGAGCAGGTCGTCAGCGACGGCATGGACATCAACGCCCGCCTCAAGCCCGACATCGTCGTCCTCGACGAGGCCCAGCGCATCAAGAACTGGGCCACCAAGACGGCCCAGGCCATCAAGCGGCTGGAAAGCAGATATGCCTTCGTCCTCACCGGCACCCCCATCGAGAACCGTATCGACGAGCTCTATTCCATCGTCGATTTCCTCGACCCGGCGCTGTTAGGCCCGCTGTTCCGCTTCAATCGCGATTTCTATCATTTCGATGAAAACGGACGCCCCGCCGACTATAAGAACCTCGCCGGCCTGCGGGAAAAGATCCGCCCTGTCCTGCTCCGCCGCCGCAAGCACCACGTCGAGACCGAGCTCCCCGCCCGCAGCGACCGCCACCACTTCGTCAAGCTCACCGACGCGATGCGCGCGGAGTATGAGGATTACAAACTCAGCGTCTCCCAGCTCGTCCTGAAATCGCTCCGCCGCCCGCTGACCAAAAAGGAGCAGGATCTCATGATGATCCTGCTCGCCATGATGCGCATGATCTGCGACTCGCCCTCCATCATCAAGGGCCACGACTGCGAGGACTGCCCGAAGATGGACGAACTCGCCGGCATCATCGACGAAGCCCTATCAGATCCCGACGTGAAAATCATCATCTTCTCCGAGTGGGAAGGCATGTTGAAAAAAGTCCGCGCCTGGGCCGACAAGAACGGCATCGGCTACGCCTGGCACACCGGCAGTGTCCCCCAACAGAAACGCCGCGGCGAGATCAACGCCTTCCGCAACGATCCCGACTGCCGCCTTTTCCTCAGCACCGACTCCGGCGGCGTCGGCCTCAATCTCCAGAACGCCAGCGTCGTCGTCAATTGCGACCTTCCGTGGAACCCCGCGCGACTCGAACAACGCATCGCCCGCGCCTGGCGCAAGAACCAGACGCGCCCCGTCACCGTGGTCAACCTCGTCGCCGAGGACACCCTCGAGCACGCCATGTTAGAAACGCTCGCCCACAAGATGACCCTCGCCGAAGGCGTCCTCGACGGCACTCCCGAATCGCTCGCCAATGCCAAGCTCAAGCGCGGTCGCGAGGCCAACCTCGCCCGCCTCAAACAGATGCTCAGCATCACCGACGAAGGCAAACCCGCGCCCAAAGCTCCGCCCGCCGATCCCGCGCTCGCCTTCGCCGAAAAAGCCACCGCCACCCTCGGCCACGCCCTGCTCCACTGCCAGGAAGCCATGCTCCCCGGCGAAGCAACACCCGTCCTCCTAACCGTCCTGCGCGATCCCACCCGCGCCGCCGCCGTCTCCGCCCTCTTCCACGATACCGACTGGCGCGGCAACCCTCCCAAACTCCAAGTCCTCGACGAGTCCACCTGGAACGCCATCCAACAACTCGCCGCCAGCGGTCTCATCACACTCAACACCCGTGCCACCCGCCCGCTCACCGGCGACGCCCCTGCCCCGACGAAACCCGCCCTAACACCCGAACAACTCCAACGCATCACCGACCTCCGCACCTTCGCTGCCAAGAAACAAAAAGTCGCGCAGCTCCTCATCGAAAGCGATTTATCCGAAGAAGCCGAAGCGCATCAAAAAGCCGCCGACAAAGCCCTCGCCCAGGCGGCGGAGATTGAGAACGGAGGATGACTCCTCACAATACCGCGAGCATTCCTCCAAACATCCTGTATTTTTTGCCCAGCAAGGATTCGAGACTGGCGCGGCGGATGGCCTTCGAGAAGAAATGCGGATGCTCGTCCAGCCAGGTGAAATCTCCAGTGTTAGAATGATCCTTAGTCCTGAACGCCATGGCTGCAGCGGCTCTGGATTCGATCCATGCATGATCGCCGCGCTGACGAGCTTTGAAGGCGGCAAAGGATTTGTCTTTCCAGCGCGGCCGGCACGACCGGCCCCGATCCCCCGAATCCATGCTCGCACGTTTGATCGAGCTGGCCCCCCCCCGACATTGCCGTCGGCGGCGTGTTGGGCGCGCGGCATTGGCATCCGGGCATCGACCTCGTCGGGACACCCCGGCTCGATCTCACCGTCAATTTTCCGATGCCGCGGCAACGCCATTGGCCGATGCCGGATGCTGCGCTCCCTCACGATTTCATCCGGAAACTCGACCCAGCGCTCAGACCCGCAAGTCGCGACGAACCCGCCTTCCTTGTGGTTCACGCGCTCCTCACCCCTGAGACTTTCTCCAAGCCCGGCAACGACGGCACCGTCTGGGCCAATGAAGCAGAGTGCCTGCTCGATCTTCAGGAAGCCCGCCTCGAAACCCAAGCCCAGGAATTCCTCAAGCATCTCGCCCCCACTTCTCCATGAGGCAGCTTTCCCCACATGCCGTCCTCAGCCAGGTCTCCAAAGCAGTTTCCGAAGACTGCCGCCACAGCATCATCATTATTGGAAGTCTCGCCGCCCCCAACTCGTGCTGGAACGCACCGAGGAATACGACGTCTCTCCCGCCGGACAGTTCCCAGAATTCGAAGTTTGAACTTGAAGTTTCAGGAAATCCTGAAACGGTTGAAATCATGACCTCACGGCAAACTCCTCCCCAAGGTCCCGAGGGGACTCCTCCAACGGGCAACCCGCTTCCACCGCGAACTATCAGTCCCTATGTCTGGCTCTGTTTGGCAGTCGGGATCGCTTCGGTGCTTTACCGGGTTCTGGTGTTAGGACAGGCGGAACAAAGCGCTCTGATGTTTATTGGCCTTCCCACCGCGATGGCGATGCTCATCGCTTATCTCCCCAGATCAAAAAGTGCGACAGGGATGATTTTCAAGGGGATCACGTTGTTTCTGCTGGTGTTGGGAATTCTGGTCATCGAAGGGTTCATTTGCATCCTGATGGCGGCACCGCTGTTCTATGGTGTGGGATTCCTCATCGGGATTTTCGCCGACAAGGCACGAACGCAGCGGGAGTTTAACAAAAGGTTCCGAGTTGTGGTTCTTCCCGTGCTGATGCTCATGAGCTTGGAGGGAGTTACGGGCTTGCTCTCGTTTCCTCGTGATGAATCCGTCACGGTGACGCGCGATGTTTCCTTATCTGTGGAGAAAGCGCGTGAACGACTTGCCCAAGGGCCGGAGTTCGTCTTATCCAGCCTGCCGGGCTTCTTGAAACTGGGATTTCCAGCACCCCGTCAGATTCATGGGGACGGTTTGGAGACGGGAGACCACTGGCGGATCCACTTCGCGGGTGGAGAGGGAAAGCCTGGAGATTTGTTGGCTAAAGTGATGGAGAGCGATTCCATCCACATCCGCGTGGTCAAGGTTTCGGATACCAGCCACATCGCGCACTGGCTGGACTGGCAGGAGGCGAAGTGGACGATTTTACCCACGGCAGACGGTGCGCGTGTCTCATTGACGATGCGCTACCGCCGCCTGTTGGACCCGGCATGGTATTTCAAGCCGATCGAACGTTATGGAGTGAGACTGGCCGGAGAGTATTTCCTCAGCCAGACATTCGGCCGCCCATGACACGCGCCGCCGCCATCCAGCTAACATGTCTCTACGGCCCGTTGGTCAGCGCGGGGTTGGTCGCATGGTGGGTTCGTCCGTCGAAGGCGCTCGCCACCGGCGTGTTGTTTTCCCTTCTGTGGAATTTGGCGCTTCTACCTTGGCTCGACGCTCTTGCGAGGATGGCCGGTATGTGGAGTTACCATACCCAAGGCTTGAGTCTCGGTGGCATGCCTTTGGCACTCTATCTCGGATGGGGAATCGCGTGGGGCGTGTTCGCGCCGCTGCTGGCACAGGCACTTGGGAACAGGACATGGGTGGCCGCCGCGCTTCTCGTCGCCATCGATCTCCGGACAATGTCGGAAATGGAGCCAGTTCTTAAACTCAACCCTCTCTGGTTTCCTGGCGAACTCGCGCTCATTGCCGTTTTGTTAGTGCCTGGACTCTGGTTGGCGCGTTGGACCGAACTCCACGAGAAAACCGGAATCCGGTGTGCCATGCTGGTCCCCACATTCGGAGGGATTTTTCTGGGAATCCCGTTGCTTGTATCATGCGGCGATCTGGCAGGCGTGTTGGCCCGGTGGCATTCATATTCAGAAATCTCCAGGACATGCTTTCTAGCAGGTGTTTTGATTTTCTCCGTGCCGGGTATCGCCGCCGTGCGTGACCTCGCCCGATCGGGAGATGGGACGCCGGTTCCACTGGATCCTCCCCGGCGCCTGGTTACGCATGGCATCTATGCATTTGTCAGGAATCCGATGCAGTTGTCGATGACCTTCCTGCTGTTGCTGGAGTCCGTATTTCTCTACAGTCCGTGGCCGGCCGTTCTGGCGATGCTTGGTGTTGCCTACTCGGAAGGATTCGCGCGCTGGTCGGAAAGTCACGACATGCGCGAGCGGTTTGGCGAAGCTTGGCGGAAGTATCAAAAGCGCGTCCGCCCGTGGTGGCCAAGATGGAGACCGATGATCGGAGAACCGTGTGAACTTTGGGTCGATGCGTCCTGCGGGCCTTGCTCGGAAATCCAATCTTGGTTCCAGAGGCGCTCACCCCTGAACTTGGTTTTTCTCGATGCCAATGACTGGCCTGGTGCGCCGCTTCACCGGGTCACCTGGCATCATCCTCCCTCAGGCCGCACGGAATCAGGAGTGACTGCCATCGCCATGGCCGTTCAGCATCTCAGTCTGCCGTATGCGGCAATCGGTTGGATGGCAGGGCTGCCTGTCATTTCCCATGCCCTCCAGATCTGCATGGATGCGGCGGGTGCGGGGAAGCGCGTCGCGCGATCTGATTGTTGAAATCTGTTACCTGTCTCAATGGACGAACATGCGTTGAATGACATCAAAAAATCCCAAGCACCGCGCGATCACTTCGTTCTGAAATGCAGGAGGAAAAAGATATCCCAACGGCAGCATTACAGCAATCAAGGCGGGGATTTTTCCAAGCGGTCGTCCCCACCTCTTCTCCAGCAACGTTAGAACTCCGTGCAGGGTGAAATAGGCGGTCGGCAGGCCAAAGCCAGAGCGCACGGGAAGTGTGATCGCCAACTCATGCAGGATTCCAGAGGCGACGAAAATCGCCATCATTCCGGCGTTTGCTCCAGCCAACGCCTCCACCGGCCGACCGACGAGGCGCTGCATCATTTGGGAGTATCCTACATTCCACCGTCTGCTCCAGAAGTCGCCGATGCCCCGGGTCTCCATCACATTGGGAAACAAGGTTCTCACCGGAAACCCCGCGGCCCGCAAGCCACCTTTAAGAACCCTCAACGCCCCGAAGTGGAAACCTAGGCTCATGGGCAGAAACATGATCAGGATTTGACGCCATTCCATGGCCCACACCAGCCAGGCTCCAAGCGTCCCGACCAACATCAGCAACAAGCCCGTTCGCACGTCGCCTTTCCAGCTCAGTCCCATGCGCTTGGTTTGAAAACTTCCGGGATCCATCCCGAACCAAAAGAGTGCGAAGACACCATACCGCGTGAGAGTCAGCTTTTGAGCGCCGGCCCATTCGGCATACACCAATCCTTTCATGCTGCCTAGCAGGACGCAGCAGATCCCCACCATCCGTAAAACCGGATCGTATCCTGATAGGACGAAATCAGCTCCAGCAACCGCCGCTCCGAGAATCATCCAACCAAGCAGTCTCCTGAGCCAAACCTGGTTCAAACTTGCAAGAACCGGCCCTGCGGCAATGCCCGCGATCACGAGAACCGGAACCACCCAAATCACCGCAAGCCTCCAATTCCTAGCCATCCGGCATTCCAACACAGCAGGCCCGCGTAGAGGGTGACCAATCCCATGAAGAGCAGCGTTAGCAAATGTTTCGCCACCCGGTTGAACACGCTGGCTTCGATCTCTCTCAGATCGAAGCCGAAAAACTGCAGCCACAGACGAACCGACCACCACAGAAGTTGGAACCCGCACATCGCCATTGCCGCGCCGCTGCCACCCATCAGCCAATCGCCGAACCCCAACGCCAGCACGGCAAAAAACACATGGCTCGCCCACACATAGATCGAGTAGGTCCACCATAACTCACGCATCAGCGGCGTCAATCCCGCCAGCTTCTCGCGCCACCCAAGCGCCTTCGGGATCCAAAAGCTCGCAATGCTCAACGCGACCAACGACCAGCCGCCAATCTGCAAGCCGACCTGAAGAAGTTCTTTCATTACGCGAAGGCGGCGAGAGTGAAGATCGCAGAGAGAACGCAAAAGACTCCTAAAAAGAAGATATCCCAACCTCGATCCCGGCGGCGTATCTCCCGGTCATAATAAGTCAGTTGCACCACCACCCGGCTGCCCCAGAAGAGCCCGAAGAAACCGCAAAGCACCTGGCCCATCCCATCTTCCAGCAGCAAATGCGGCCAACCCAAACAAAGCACCGCCAGCGCCGCGATGATCGCGATGATATAGCCGCAGTGGACATGGAAAATCTGCCGGACCATCAACTCCGCGCCTGCCAGATTCCGGGCATACCCGAAGCGTTTGGGCGCCACGAAATTTGCCACAACCAGCCCTGACAAAATGATGCCGGCTCCGCGCAACCCAAGTTCCAGATTCAACGTGTTCATTTGAGGGTTCAGCTTGAGATTCTCTAACATTCACTTCATCACGCAGAACCCGCCCGCGCACTTCGCGATTTCCATCTGGTGCAATTTATCCCTCACCTTCTTGTCCTTGCCCCTGAAGAAGACCTTGCTCAGTGCATGGCGATTCGCCGCCAGCACCCGGCACGCATGGACGGCCACGGGAAGCAATCCCGGCCCGCCCAACCTGCGCGCCGCCGTCTGGTGATTCGCACAACTGTAGAGGCACCACACCCAAGCCTCCGCACCTCGATAGATTTCCCCCTCGCTCGTCCTCACGATCATTTCCC
>Ga0163144_10016861_pt1 | contig 14940 bp, 15 predicted proteins | sample OliLak19BULKMAT1_FD_123175 | JGI IMG/M metagenome (GOLD analysis project Ga0163144, IMG submission 123175) | Freshwater microbial mat bacterial communities from Lake Vanda, McMurdo Dry Valleys, Antarctica - Oligotrophic Lake LV.19.BULKMAT1 | ecosystem: Environmental > Aquatic > Freshwater >... | reverse complement strand
ATGGAAACTCAAAAAGCGATTGTGTTCATATTGTATGCCGCGCCATTCAATTATTTTATAAGCAATGCAATATATTTTTATATATTTGAGAAACCTGATAATACTAAAAAGGGCCGGTAATACTGGTCCTTTTGTCGTTTATATCGATTCTAATGGGTTATTTCGTGTAAGATAGACCCAAACCAGACAATATCAATATACCAGCACCGATGCCGAATAAATACGTTGCTGGCATAGCACCTGAATGCATTACTCCTGACATGCCTGGCAACATGACACCGAAAACCATAACCACGAAACCTGCAGCAGCCGTAGACAGACCGAAAGACTTAACAATTTTCTGTGTCAGTGTGTTCTCGCTCTGGTTCTCTGTAGCACGCCCGGCAGTTTTTATCTCGTCAAGAGTGATTCCAGATTCTTTTATCTTGGTTACAATTTCTTTTAAGGATAATTTACCAAACACGTCTTTAAGTTCTGCCTTAACTTCGGGCGTGTAAAGCGCGAATGCTGATTTAACATTACCGGCATATTCTTTAACTTTGTCACTGACCTTAGTTATCGCATCAATCATTATGCCTTCGTTTGCGGTCTCGTCTTCTACTTCCACACCGAACTCCTTCAGCATGTCAGCTATTGTCTGTGACACTATGTCTTTAGCAATCATGTTCTCCAACACACGGAAAGTGTAAGACTCGTAGGTCTTCAACTTGCTAACCATGTCTTCATCACCTTTTATGTAAGTGTTGTATATCATCTCTAAGTCTTTCGCTTCCTCGCCTGTAGACAGATTGTGGTACGAGAACTTCAAGAACGCGTCATCGCTAATCATGTGACGCAACGCTATTGAATTGAACGCAGGTTTCTCATTGAGCGGATTGTTCTCGTCTCTCATGATGGCCCACTTTGTCTCTTCTTGTGGAGAGTACATGAACTGTTGTTTGTGATTTTCTAAAGTTATCTCTGGATCTACAGATTTTACGAGCTGTTCAACATTTGCAAATGTATCAGAAACTATTGCGCTAATGGCATTAATTGTTTCATTAAAATCATTATCACCAAATGTTTTCTCCGCATTACCGTTATCATAATTTGCAATGATCTGTGATACTTGGCCTTGTAATATTTCTGATAATGGATATTTTGCAATAATCGCATTATATATTGCGTTATTGTCTGGGTGTTGTTCTTCTGTAATTTTATTTTCAGACGGTATGCAACCAGTAATCACACCATTGCCTACTGCGATGTTTTCTGTCAGCTGTATAGGCTCAACTATCACTGTAGTGTTCCCGATGTGCCCACCGATTTCGGTACCATCTAATAGATTAAAAATGAATTGCTTCACATCGTCACCGTTAGGCATGTCAGATTCCAATTCGAAATTTATGACACACTTGTATTTGAATGCTTTTTCCATGTTCTCGTTTGTTGTTTTATTTTCTATCACATACCCCAGTTCGGAGGCCTTGGCCTTGAACAATGATGCGCTGTCAGTGAAACCCATTTCGTCAAGCGCGTTACCTCTCACCCAAGCCTGGATGGGGTCTTTAGTCTTGTTCAATAGTACTTCGAATTCATTATTTAATGCGTCGGCAAGGTCAGATATTACAGTTTTTTTTGTAACACTATTGATTAATTTCTGTATGATTTCCTTCTCTTTTTGAAGTTTATTTGTCATTTTAAATGGCGATTTGCTTAACTCTTTAGCTTTATCCATGTTTTTTTAAATATTTACTTTTCTTTATATATTAAAAAAACCCAGTATTTCTGGGTTTTATTTTTTGTTTTGAATACATGTCTTAGTAGTTTGCTTCTATGTGTTTGAATAGGTCCTTCAGGTTGTTCTCCAGACGCAGTCTGCCGTGGTGCAATCGATTTTTCACCGTCTGTAGTTCTATGCCAAGAATCTCACATATTTGGTTATATGTCTTGCCCTGGATGTCTGACAATTCCAGTATGCGTCTGTATTTCGGGTCTAATTTTGAAATCTCTCTTAGAGTCTCTTTATATTTCAATGACGTCATGTGTTGGGTATTGAAATCATCTTGCATGGAATCCATCTTAGATTTTAAATATCGTTGAACTGGGTCGTAATTTTGGTCGTCTTCGTCTCCGCCTTTATCATTAGTGTCAACACAAATTGGCAATTTCTTTTCGTCTTTCTTGTATTGGTAACCCATCTTCTTGCCAATGTCGAACAGCCAAGTGCTGAAATGATATTGTGGGTTATACTTCTCTATTTTGTGAAGTGCCTGCATGAATGCTTGATTAGTAATGTCTTCCGCGTCGATTTTGTTGATGTTCATTCGCTGAATAATCCAAACCAATTTAAGATAATATTTTGCGTAAAATTTGTTGAAGTCGTGCCCTGTCTTTTCTAAGAATTGTTGCTCGAACGATTTGGTGTGTACTGATTGTACTGATTGTACATTGTTGATTGCTACTGAGTTTACCTCTACTAATGCCTCTAATTCCATGTTTGCTTTTGATTTTTTATTTACTGTTTATTGCCGTTTAATTGATGTGTTAAAACACACTATACATTATATATTGAAATAATGTATTTGTTTAAAAATTAAATAAAATTTTTCCGTACAATAATCTGAGCCAGTAATTTAATCTATACTACAATAAACCGCAAGTTTCATTTAAGTTTCATTAAACTAAAAATATTTTTTGTTCTATAATGAATATGCCATACACGCTGGACATAAACTATCTCAAACAAAACATACAGGACGTTCTCGACCGTGTGCACAAGGACCCCAAGAAGCGAAAGATACACGCGAAACACGACAGGCTGAGTTTCGCGTGTCCGATATGCGGTGATAGCTCTAAAGACAATTCACAGAAGCGCGGGCATTTATTCCTGAACAACCTGTACTACAAGTGTTATAACGAGGACTGCCGCTCGACGTTCACCAAGCTTTGCAAGCAATACGACGTACAGCTCGACCCTAACAAGAAACTGGAGCTGATAAATTACATAGACACAAACTTCCACAGCTACAAGCAGTCAGAGGACGATTTCATCGTGGGTAAGTTTAGCAAGCTCATAAAACTCGACGACTTCCAGTCGTGGTTCGATTCCGGCGACGGCCCATTGAAATCATTCAAACCTGTACAGTTCGGCTCCAGAGTTTACACATATCTCATTAATCGAGGCATACCAGACAAGCTGGCCACGACATTATTCTATGAAGGCATAAAGACTAACGGCAGGTGGAATGAACCATACGTAGTATTCGTCAACAAGATGGGCGACAAGGTCATAGGTATGCAGGAGAGGAACCTGGAGTCTGGCCTGAAACGTCGTTTCAAGATTTGGACATTCAAGGAATTGTACGAAAACGTGTGCATGGAAGACCTGGACGTCATTGAGGCAATATCATATAACAAGCTAAGCTATCTGTTCAACATACTAAATATAGACTTCGAGGGCGAGATAACTATATTCGAGGGATTCATTGATTCTATTTTTATGCCTAACAGTATAGGAGCTGTCGGTATAAACACTGATTACTCATTCCTGGTCAACAACGACCTCAACATAAGGTTCTTCTTTGACAACGACGATATAGGCAAGCGCAAGTCTCACGAGTGGCTCAGGAAGGGATACAAGGTCTTCCTATGGGAGAAACTGGTGACATCCCTGGCGAAGAAGGACAAAGACCCACACTCTTACCGCAAGTGGTTCAACCTCAACATAAAAGACTTGAACAAGCTGATGCAGCTCGTGCCGATGCACTGGAAGGAACTCAATAAATATTTCAGCACATCACAATTCGATGTATTATATCTCAGTTTTGAGAAGAAAAAAATCAAACAAACACCAGAAATTAAGATACATAATATAGACTGGCAAAAAAAAATAAACGAACTAAAAAAATGACGGACATATTTGATTTGAACAACACAGAAGATAATTTGAGCACCGAGAACGTCAAAGACGATTCCAAACACGTGATAAGCGACAACCTGGTATTCCTCGAATGGTATTTCAAGGGCGACAACGTCATGTTCAACGATACAGAGAAACAACGGATATTCTCGTTCATGACGTATTCGACACTGGAAGACATGCATTGTTTCCTCAGGATAATGTTATACATTGCAAATACAAGAATGACCGACCGGCAGGAGATATTCTACAAGATAGTCATACACTTTCTCGGCACTATGTACCCGGAGATTATAATGGCCAACTTGGAGCTGTTCGTGAACCTAGGTAAGAAAGACGACGTGCTGTATTTCCTGCAATGTCAGGGGATAACCGAACGCGTCGTAACATGGATTAAGCACAAGTCAAAAGAAGACCCAGATTTCAGCGTTCTATTGGACGGAAAGATGATAGGCGGAAAGATAAACCGCACGGTGTATTACAAACCAAAGCTGAAGAGAAAGAGCAAGTGGGACGTGTTTCTCTTCAAGATTCTAGATGACCCAACATTCAATGGCATCACGATTTAGTTGATGTCATAAACATCAATCTTCTTCTCACGGTAACCGCCTGTAAATCCGCCAAAAGGTAGGTTATCGGCAGTAGATGCGGACGTCTGTGCAAAATACCAAGTCACCCAGTATTCCACCTCTATCTTTACGTGGTCTGTAACTAGATTGCTTGTGATCTTAACGAATTCGACAGTGTTATTAAAAGGATTGAGTATCTGGAAATCTGTAGGGTAATTAACACCCGCGGCCAGGTAGTTCCACGAATATTCCGAACCTGACGGAATTCCCGATACCTGCGGACAATAGTTGCAGTTGTGAATCTGCACATCTTTCAAGTCGTTTACAGCATCATATGATTTTACGATTACCCTCTCGACTTCTATGAAACACGCAGGCACATTGGCCGTAGGAGTAGGCACACATATGGTTCCAACAAACGGTATCACAAAACACTGATTTTCAAGCGGCCCATAGTGTCTGAATGATAAACTGTATTGGCCGTTTGGCACGGTAGTCGTGCCCGGCATTATTCCGTCGATTATTGTATATGGCGGTCCTATTAATTGAAATTTCAAGAATTGTGTGCTGTTGAATATGTACGCTGGGTCTGGCTGTCCGACCTGTACCGGTGGCAACTCGTACACGTTTATGCTGATGTCAGACTGCTCTCTCGCTCTGTCATCGTTATAATACGCTGGGTATTCGTGTTCAAATTTATCGTCCACACGTCTTATGTCAGAAATTGACGCAGTTAGCGGGTCAACACCTGTAAAATGTACAGTTGTGCCGGACACATCGTATGTCGTTCTATTCAGTATCTTTTGTCTAATTGAAGTCGAAGCGGGTGTATCTAGGTAATCGCTGAACAATATGTCGTTTCTGTTTTTTGTAGGGTCTCTAAGCCAGCCAAAGAAAGGTGAAGTATATAACATACCGCCGTGGTCTACTATGGACATAAATTTAGTATCGTCGAAAACGGGCTGCACGTGTTCTAACGACGGCACGTGGTAGAACAGGCTCCTCTGAAGTTCAGCCGGCAATATTGAGGCGTTCGGTTGAGTAACAGTCTGTGAGTTGTAAATAAACAGTGCAGGCAGGCCTTCTAGTTTGTTTAAATCCGGAGAAAGTGTCGTAGGTCCTAATGGTGCCAATGTATATGGGCCAGTCTTCCATCGTGTCTTACGTGCCCCTAGGAAACTGCGTTCTTTGATGTATGCGTTGATTGGATAGTTATTGACTGCCTCGTCTAATGTGCCGTTGAACTGTAATAAATCCCAGTGTACTCCAGGAGCTATCCGGGTTTCACCATAACACGTGTCGTTATACAGGTATATGATTGGCGTATCCGCATAACCGAGGGTCACGGCGACCGGGACAGTGTATTCCGCTATAAATGTGTTTGTTATTGTACTGTTTTGAATTGTGCCTGCGTATATCTTACAATTATTGAAATCTCCCTTTATCGGGGCACCGTATTGTATTGTGGTATACGTGAATATTGGCAATACCGTTGTTGCCGTTTGGAACATCTGTTTACATTGTACCAGCAGTATGGACTCGCCGGTACTACTGCCCAGAAATCTGGTATTAGCACTGTATGCTAGTCCTACGTATGTACCCTCTTTCACAACACACCCTACGCCGTCGAGATACACTTGATTAGAATATACACAACTACGTATTGTTGTGTTTCCGGTAATCCGCATGTTGTCTAACGTTTGGAATGACAATTTCGTTTTACTGAAATCGAAATTTGCCGGCGTGTATGTCGACGTGAACAGCACCCAGTTCGCAACGAGATCTAACATCGTCAATATTATCTGTGCTGAATTTACGTCGCCTGTGGTGTATGACGGCGTGGCGTTAACGAACGCCATGGCGTTCGTTATGTCATAACGCATCGAATTATCATTGAATGCCTGTGGATTTCCAGCAGGCAATATCGGAGTAATTCCGGAAACAAAAGCGGCTGTCGCTATAAGCGAATTGTGCCAATCCCTATGTGCCACAGTATCGTATGCGACGTTTAATATGACCTCGCCTGGTAAAGCCCCCCACGATACGCTGGTGGGATTCAGCTCGATATATGTGTCTATGTTGCTGGTCATGCCAGGACTCCCGAAAGTCACCGCTGTTAAATAATTGGGAGTGAAGTTACCTAGATAACCGCTCAACAGCGTGCTCTCAGTCAGCATACACCCTTGTACACCGAGTGGCTCATTTGCACCAACTTTTGCGTGCAATATCGTGCAGTACTTTATCTCGATGCCCTTTGCATTAGACGCAGGGTGACTGAAATCGCCGTTGTATATCGTAGACTCTTGGTATATTGTGAATGCCTGGAATGCGGAATACCCCCATGTGTCGTTGTTAGGACCTACCGCGACGTTGGTGACATAATACGGGCTCGCGACCGGACCGAAAGTGGCGTCCTCGACAACTTTCAATTTTATAGTCAATGGGTTCAGAGAGTCGGTCTTCGAGCTTATGACGCATTTGCTGACGCTCGCATTTTTGACGGCGATGTGTGTTATAGACACGTCAGACTTGACTGCGTTAGTAGCAAAGTTCTCGTGCATGTTGAGACGTACCTTGTGTTTGTCATTCCCGAATATTCCGTTATTGATTGTGCCCTTCCTGAACCTGCCAGTGATGAATGCCGCCCTCGACACATACACGTTGTTATATAGATTGGGCGTGATTAAATCGTTATATGCCAGATTGGCACCGTCCTGTGGGTCACCGAGCGGATTGCCGGAAACTCCGAATGGATAGTACATTGGCATAGTGGCCGGGACCCCTATGGTGAAAGAGTTCTGCGTGTAGTTGACGCTCCTCACGGTATACCCGTTGCGGTGTATTGCATACGGATTATACAGCGCTGGCGTTAACGCGCTGAACTGCGAGGTGTATAACAACGTATTAGTGTTGTCGTAATACCCGCCGACGATGAAAACCTTATCGCCGGCCACAAACGAGTGGTCTAATTCTGTGTATAGCTCTACGTATCCCGCATTATTTTTGGCGTAGTTTAAAATCTTTAATGACTTATCAAATCTCACTGTTCTGTTTCAGGTTCCAATTTATTGACGAAATGAATGCATCCTGGTACGTCTTATGAATCTTCTCGCCTAATTCCTTGCCGTTATATCCCTGAGACATCAAAGCCTCAGATAACGTCAAATCTGGAGTAAATCCAACAAGCCACTTTATTGCATCCGTTTCGTTATTATATATTGAAATTTCGGCATCAGTTAGATTAGTTGACTTTCTTTTATTAAAAAATAACAGCGGCATGGTGTCCTCAATTGATATACCGCTGTTTTTTAGCAGGAATTCTACGCTTTCTGCGGTCTTGACAGTGTAATTCTTATCGAGCATGGTCTTGGCGATACCAGGATTGCACGGACATACTATGGAAGCAAGTAACGTATTGAACGAGCATATGTTGGCCGTGTTGATGTCAGACTTGTCGTTTATCAACAGTCCACGAAATATCTGGTGTACAAGGCGAGTGTCATACAGTTGCGACAACAGATTGTCGGTATTTTTACTAGACTTGTATATTTTCAATAACTCGCCCACAATGCGCTCGCCAGAGATATTCAGGTCCGGGTCATTATAAATCGCCATGAATGTCTCGTTTTCGATTTTAAAATCGTCAGAGACCGCACGAGATATTGCTCTCAATTTCCGCAAATGGTCTTCTCTGAACCTGTCTGTTGGATTGCCGACACACCGCACGATTCCCGACACCAAATCATCTATACCGCCGACAAGGTCGATTATGTCACGTTCTTGTAAGTCCATGAATAATGCGTTGACAGTGAAATCTCGTCTCTTCACGTCGTCGCTTATGGTCACTCCCAACCTGACTTCTGGGTGTCGGTTGTTACCTTCGACCTGAACGTCCTCGCGGAAAGTCGCAATCTCGTAGTCACCGTCATCCATTTTCGCGACTACTACCGCGAAGTGTTCTCCCTGTAATTGATATGGTATCTTGAATTTATCTAAAATCTTTATCACAGACGCAGGCAGTGCGTCGGTACACAAGTCATAGTCTTTTGGTGCTTTACCTAAAAATGTATCGCGAATGCACCCCCCGACGAGATAGAGTTTAAATTTTTCTAATTGAAAAAAATTAGATAACATCTTTATATCGTTTGGGAGCGACTGAATAAGTCTGTTCACTGTCTCGGGTTTGCTTAAAACTCTCATGATGTATTTTGTCGATTTTATAGTGTAAAGATACGCAAAATATGCGTTACCACGAAATTTATTTGTGTATAAAAAAAAAACCTTGATAATCAAGGCTTTCTGTCAGTATTAAACATCGTCTGTACGTAAATATAGAACGCAACAATGTCCCAGTATATGTCCATGACATATTCTCCAAATCTATCTTTCAGAATGCCGAGTGCAGTTATGCAGACAAACAAAAAACATAAAATGACAAACGATAACACGAACGGCCATAAAATACATATTGCATATTGCGTCGTGAGCATGCCGCCCAATTCCGTTTCGTCAGAAACGTTGTTTGTAGAGTTCACTGCCAACGGCATGTATATGCAGTGTGCGACCATTATCCAAATAAGTATTATTAATCCCATGTCATTTATATATTGGTTGCCTTGATTTGTTTAAAAATAAATTTGGCATTGAAAAAAATGTTAGAACCCGATGGTGTCTAAACACGTGTTTAATTTATTTTGTCGCGATAAACAGAATCGAACTGTCATTTTACCCGTATGAGAGGTTTGTTCTACCATTGAACTATATCGCAATATCGGGCTGTGTCTCGACATGCTAGTCATTTTACTCTTTGACCAGTTCTCGGACAAGTACGAAGTCGCCGTATATGTTGGCCTTGTCGATGTACCTTATCAACAGCCTGCCGGGAATCACGCTCTCGAAGTTCGTGTCGCCCAAGTCAGCGGAGAGTTTCATAATCTCTATGTCGTTTACGATTGGACCGACTATTGTCGGTACTATCATTCGCTCTTCCGTGTAGTCTACCACGGAAATAGGAAACCTGTACAGCCCGCCGTTGACCTCAACATCGTAATAAAGGTTGCCCTTCTGGTAGTGTGAGAATGTCGCGTCGGCTTTAGTCTTGTTCAACTCCTTCCCGATCTTGTTGATGTCTATTTTCATGATATTAGTTTTTTTATTTTTTCGTAATGTTCTTCCTCCAGCCCAATCCACCCACGCACCTCAACGACGTTAGACACGTACGGTTTTATGTCCCTGCACGAGTCGTCTATGACGACGTACTTGTTGAAACTGTTCTCCCTGAGGTACTCGTCAATCTCTATGCCGCGGTAGTCGTTCAACACTGGTGTGTAATCGAAAATCTGCGCGGTGATTCCCTGTTCTGTGAATATCTCCTGCAGCTGTACAACCGTGTGGTTCGTCCTCCACGTCGATGAAATCACCGGCAACAATTCAAAGTCACTGCAGACACGGTTATAAATGCCCACGGCGCGCTTGCTCCATTGCTTATTCCATGATGGGTTCAATACTCCGTCAATGTCCGTGAAAATATATCTGCCTGTGTCTTTCATGTTTTTAAATGCTTTTAAGTCCTTAATAGTGATTGTCTTCCACTCTGACCAACTGAGCTACGTATCTGTAGGCAAGGAGGGAATTGAACCCTCGACCTTTCGGGTATCAGCCGAATGCTCTGACCGCTGAGCTACTTGCCTATGTCAATCAAATCCGCCGAATCCGCCGGCGTCGCCCATGTTTTCCAATATCTCGCCGAGCAACGAGAATATCCAGAATACGGACTTGTCCAAGTCCCTGGTGAACAAGTACACGACAATTCCAATCGCCACGTAAATGCCCAAACCAATCAATACATAATCAATACATGTCATATCGTTTAATTTTAAAAGTTATTGAGTCTCCTACAGGATTCGAACCTGTGTTCCCGGTGTTGCAGACCGGTCCCTAACCACTCGAGCAAGGAGACAATCAAACAATTAACGAAGAATTCAGACACATTCGGTGACCGACATATGTCTTTCGTGGAGGTGAGACTGTACACATCTTTCCGTAGGGATTCTCTCAGCCCTACGGACTTAACCGTAACGATTCAACATTAATTGTTTTTGAGCTGTTGGAGGGATTCGAACCCCCGTTGTACTTTCGTATCCAGATTACAAATCTGGTGCACTCGGCCGACTATGCGACAACAGCATTTTCCTATTAACTCTTCCTTTCACCCTAAAGCGGGCGGGTTGACAGAACTTCGGAGAGACTCACGTCCCGTTCAGTTAGAGCTCGGTGCGGGAATCGAACCCACGTTACACCCGTACCAAAGGTGCGTAATACCGTTATACTAACCGAGCTTTTAATTGTTGTATTGATGGTGGGATTTGAACCCACGTGTGACCAGCTACTCTTTCTGCACTTTATAAGAGTGAGGAGATACATCAACATTTTTAAACGCTCACGATAAAAATGAGCCGGCGATAGGAGTCGAACTACGACATTCTGATTACAAATCAGATGCTCTACAACACTCGCACATATTGTACCCACGGTCGGACTCGAACCGACACGTCTTTCGACACCTGATTTTGAGACAGGCGAGTCTACCATTTCACCACGCGGGCATTTTGCTCCTTACAAAAACAATCTTGTACAACATCGGGAGCGTGTTGTTTCTAAGCCCTGCTACCAGTTACTTTTTCTGGCTGTCTTTCAACAGCGGCTTGTACCCAAGGCCGGACTCGAACCGGCACGCCTTGCGGCACTAGTTCCTAAGACTAGCGGGTCTGCCATTCCCCCACTCGGGCATTATACTGTCAATTGTAGCCCTGGCCAGACTCGAACCGGCACGACCGTGAGGCCACAGCATTTTAAGTGCTGCGCGTCTACCTGTTCCACCACAGGGCTAAATGAAAAATATCGAGTGTGTCACGCCGGCGATTCTCGATGTCGCAATCTCGGGGTCAACCGCGCCTGGGTCTGTCTTCCATCAACTCACGTGACCGCTGTGAGGCTACTTTCGGGAGTACTGTACCCTGCGTCTACCATTCCGCCACGGAACGACACACTCTAAAAAATTAAACAATACGTCAAAGACCTAACTCTTAGCGTTCTTCAGCCTGCAACAACGAACATCGACAAACTTAATGCCTGTGCGTTTTGCGAAAGCCTGACGAACCCTATCAGAATTGTTGAACCCGTTATCCGGGTAAACCAATGCTGGACTCACACTCGCACTCGCATTCTTGTCCGAAGCCACGAACAGATTACCGTTTACCGAACCGAAATCTACTATGTCTTTCAACTTGCAGATTGGTGCCACTTTGCTTACTACTGATGTTTCCATGTTATACGTTTTTTAAGTTATACAAATATACGTATAATAAATGACATATAAAAGAAAAAAGACCTAATCTCATCGATTTAGGTCTTTTTTCTTGTTTCTCAGTATCTTACAAACAACAAACTAAACCATAGCGACAGATGTGCATAACGTTATCGTGCACATAATCAGTAGGCTTAATATGGTGTTCAAATTTTTCATTGTGTTACAATAGTATGAGTAATTTATGTATATAGAAGTATATAGTAAAAAAGTTTAGTCCTATTTTATATTTTTGTCATATTTTAATTTCGTGTGAATATTTCCAGACCTGCGAGCCGCAGGAACACACGCCGACACATGTATTATTCATGTATAAATACAGCTTCTCAATCCAACGCGTCACATTCGTGCAGACACAATGATCGTTCACGGCATCAATAAAATCAGTTTCGCCATTCTTCAGATACACACGTTCCAACACCTGTTGCACTCTTTTCTCGGACAACAGCTTATCGGTCCTGTCAATTATATCATCCAATGATTTCATATATGCAATTTTACGTTTTTTTTTTAATATATAATAATAATAATAATAAAAAATATACAATATATATTAAATATGGCACTTCCACATTTCAGTAACATATTATCTCATAATGAAATTTATGAACCAGTATACGCAGCGCTGTTCGAGATAAATTTCGACTTACCTGCCATATTAGGCAGAACGATCACTGAGGTCAGATTACTATTAGAGAACGCTCGCAATATAACATTGCCGCTGACTCCGCCTATCGAACTACAGACGCAACGTTTCAAGTTCAGCACTCGCGCTTATGTGGCGTTACCGGCACAGACTCACAATCCTGACGTCTCAATACTCTTCAACTTGAACGAGAACGACAAGAACGCGGTGTTCATCTGGAACATCCTGAAATCTTGGTACGACTTGGCATGGAACTCACAGACAGGCGAGACACACACTAAGAAAGAAATGATAGGCAACATCATCGTCAACCAGCACAACAAGAAGGGACAGGTCATTAGACGTGTCACTTACCGCAACTGTCAGATAATTGAAGTTTCTAGTATGGACTTAAGCTGGGAAGAAACCACAAAGATTATGGAATGTACCGCTAAATGGGTTGCAGACTACTGGGAAGATTTATATATTGACCAACCTTAATAATCTACCACACATTTATCAAACATTTACCGAGATTCGTTATATAATAAAATATATAACGAATTTTTTTATGGGACGAACACAAACACCGGAAATAGTTACTGTGAATACAGAGTTGTCACTGAGACAGAACATCAAGAACATCTTACAAATACCGATAGACGCAGACAAAAACTAGCGGTGTTTTTGGCGGAAGCATACTGGAACAAATATTACCAAGAGTCGCTTTCACAAATCAAGCAATACGCTGTGGACAACGCTATCGCGTATTCGTCACTGTCAGAATTGATATATCTCATAGCCAATGACATGACTGGCAAACCTAGATGTACATGTGATACGGTAATAACGACATTCATCAATTTCAATAACGGTTATAACAAATTTTGTTCTGCAAAATGTCGTAATACCAATCCCGAGCTGGTCAAACAAAAAGTCTCAGCGTATGTTAAGACAGTAAAAGAAAAATACGGCGTCGATAATATATCGCAATTAAAATCAATTAAAGACAAGAAGTCAAAAACAATGTTAACAAATTATGGCGTCGAATATAATTCACAACGACCGGAAATTAGAAGGCAAATCAGTGATATGATGCAGACAAAAATTCATATCACAAAAATAAAGGACGGTTTAATTAAGTCACTGGGAGTGAGTAACCCGTCGTTAGATAAAGATGTTGTGAATGCCAGACGGACGACATTCGATAATAAAAAAATCGACAGGTTAATCGAGTATGGCATTCTTTTCGATATGGATTTTATGTCATATACTGATGATTACGACATAAAATACCATTGCAAAAAATGTGATAGTGATTTCACGACGAATTATCAGTTATTACATTTGCGAAAAGATAGTGGTAGAGTGATATGTACTGTATGTAATCCGACGCTGAAGGGAACGTCGTATTTGGAAAAAGAACTCATAGATTTCGTAAAATCCAATTACGCCGGTCAGATCATACTGAATGACCGAACATTATTAAACGGGAAAGAACTTGACATATATCTGCCAGACATACAGGTCGCGATAGAATTCAACGGTCTGTATTGGCATTCGGAATTGGAAAAACCGAAAAATTACCACTTGAATAAGACCGTAATGTGCAACGGCCTCGGGATACAGCTGATACACGTATTCGAAGACGACTGGATTTATAAGACGCACATAACCAAGAGCCGGTTGTTAAATAAACTGCATAAATCGATACTCGTATATGCGCGTAAGTGTGACATCAGAATGGTTGACGCAATACACACAAAACAATTTCTCAATAACCACCACATTCAGGGGTGGTGCGTCAGTGACATAAACGTAGGGTTATATCACGAAAACGAACTGGTGTCCATAATGACATTCGGCAATAGGAAAATATCATCGAAATCGCAATTTGAGCTTTTGCGATTCTGTAACAAGATAAACGTGCGCGTCGCCGGTGGCGCTTCGAAATTATTTAATTATTTTAAACTGAATTTCGACATTGATACGGTGTTGTCGTATGCTGATTATAGTTGGAGCTCTGGTAATCTTTATAAAGAATTAAATTTCAAATACCTCCGGAATACTGATGTCAACTACTGGTGGGTCGTGGGCGGGTTGAAGACCCACCGTTACAACTGGCGAAAGGACTTATTGATTAAACGTAACATGTTATTGCCGAACGACACCGAGGCATGGGTACTACCGTATATACGACTGTGGTTCCCAGGTGTGGGAGTGGAATAGAGACCAACCTTAATAGAAATACTATCACAAACAAAAAGACCGAAATTAATTTCGGTCTTTTTTATTTATATGTGATTCGTTAATTTAATTTTATGACACCAATATTCTAATAAATATTTATTAAGTCATTTCTTTTCTGTTGGCGTCAATCCATTTTTCAAGTCGTCTTTTAAGTATTTCCACTGAATTAAGACTTAAGTGTAATTTTGGAGCAGTATCTTCAGTGCTATTTAATAACATCTTGTCACTT
>Ga0163144_10016860_pt1 | contig 14940 bp, 12 predicted proteins | sample OliLak19BULKMAT1_FD_123175 | JGI IMG/M metagenome (GOLD analysis project Ga0163144, IMG submission 123175) | Freshwater microbial mat bacterial communities from Lake Vanda, McMurdo Dry Valleys, Antarctica - Oligotrophic Lake LV.19.BULKMAT1 | ecosystem: Environmental > Aquatic > Freshwater >... | reverse complement strand
TGTTTTGTTTTAAAGACGTAGCCAATAAATAAAACGTTGCAAATAAGCTACTGATTGCCGCAAAGATGACACCTTTCTGAAAAAGATGTCATCTTTTATACCTTACTTTCTTTTCAATGCCTTATGCACAGCCTCTACAATGTGTCTTGCTTTTAGCCCATATTTTTCCATGAGTTCGTCAGGTGTGCCGCTTTCCCCAAAGCTATCTTTTACACCCACCATTTCCAAAGGTTTTGGAAGGTTGCGAGCCAGTAATTGGGCAATGCTATCGCCTAAGCCACCATTCAACTGATGCTCCTCTGCACTTACCGCACAGCCCGTTTTGCGAACTGAGTCCAGAATTGCCTTGTTGTCCAAAGGCTTGATAGTGTGTATATTAATAATTTCGGCATCAATTCCTTGCTCCGCCAAAATTTCGCCCGCTATGATAGATTCCCACACCAAATGCCCTGTGCAAAAGATAGAAATATCTGTTCCTTCGTTGAGCGTGATGGCTTTACCAATCTCAAAAACTTGGTCAGCAGGCATAAAAACAGGAATTACAGGTCTGCCAAAGCGCAAATAAACAGCCCCTTGATAGTCTGCAATTGCTATGGTAGCAGCTTTTGTTTGGTTAAAGTCGCATGGGTTAATGACGGTCATGTTAGGTAGCATTTTCATCATGCCCACATCTTCGAGAATCTGATGTGTAGCCCCGTCTTCACCCAAAGTAACGCCTGCGTGCGAGGCACAAATCTTTACATTTTTGCCCGAATAAGCAATCGATTGGCGTATTTGGTCGTAAACTCTGCCTGTGGAGAAATTGGCGAAAGTGCCTGTAAAAGGAATCTTGCCGCCTATCGTCATACCTGCCGCAATGCCTATCATATTTGCTTCAGCGATGCCTGTTTGGAAAAAACGATTTGGAAATTCTTTTTTGAAATCGCCCATCTTCAGAGAGCCTGTGAGGTCTGCACAAAGTGCTACCACATTTGGATTTGCCCTGCCTGCCTCCAATAGACCCAAGCCAAAGCCTGAACGAGTATCTTTTTTATCTGTAAAAGGATATTTTTTCATTTTAATTTATGCGGTTCGCCGCTGCGATTGACTTCCTTGTTTTATCTGTATTAGTTAAAAATTCAATTTGCTGCAAATCTAATAAAAATGTGATAAAACTTCTTATTTTTGCATAAACATAATGGCTTTTTCAAAAGACATCATCTTTGAGGTAAATCACCAATATATTTAGAAATTATTTTTCTGCTGGGCGACACTTCGCTGGGAGATATTCTGAATATATGTAAAAAGTTGGAAAACGTTAAAGGCACTTCGATTGGTGGGCAAAAGCAAAAAAATCTCCAAAGTCCCTACTGCTTTGTTGCAAAATCTACAATCTTTTAGCGTTATTTGCGAAAATTTGAAATTACTAAACCAAATAGGTAAGCCTTTGCGCCCAGACCGTACAAAAAATGAAAAAGTATTTTATTATAGACTTTGATAGCACTTTTACCAAAGTAGAAGCGTTGGACTTACTCGCCGAAATTTCCTTAGCAGACCGTGATGATAAGTGGGAAGTAGTACAGCAAATCAAACACATCACCGACCAAGGCATGGCTGGGCAGGTGTCGATGCGTGAATCACTTATAGAGCGACTTACGCTACTCAATGCCACAAAAAAACATCTCAATATATTGATAGAGAGGCTAAAAGACCTCGTTTCTGAATCTGTCAAACGCAATAAAGTCTTTTTTGAAACGTATGCTGATAGTATTCTTATTGTATCGAGTGGCTTCAAAGAGTTTATCACGCCGATAGTGAGCGAGTACGACATCAAGCAAGAAAATATTTACGCCAACGAATTTGTATTTGATGTCAATGGAAAAATCACTGGTTTTGATGCAAGTAACCCTCTTTCAGAAAATAATGGAAAAGTAAAGCTACTAAAAAGTCTAAACTTGCATGGCGAAGTCTATGTGATAGGCGATGGCTACACAGATTACGAAATCCGCCAAGCAGGGCTTGCCAACAGTTTTTATGCTTTTACTGAAAATGTAGAAAGAGAAATAGTAATGGAAAAAGCAGACCACGTAGCACCAAGTTTAGACGAATTTTTATACGTACACAAATTACCTATGGCAATTTCTTACCCCAAAAGTAGAATCAATGTGCTTGTTTTGGAAAATATCCACGTAGCAGGGCAGCAGATTTTCAAAGATGAAGGCTACAATATAGAAGTGATAGCCTCTGCATTGGACGAAAATGAATTGGCAGAAAAAATTAAAAATGTTTCTGTGCTTTGCATCCGTTCGAAAACAATGGTTAGCCGAAAAGTATTGGCAAATGCAAGCAAACTTATTTGCATAGGCACATTTACTATAGGCACTAATCAAATCGATTTGCAGGCTTGTGCAGAAAAAGGAGTTGCCGTTTTTAATGCGCCTTACAGCAATACGCGTAGCGTGGTAGAACTTGCGGTAGGCGAAATGATTATGCTCATGCGCAACATTCCCGACAAAAATACAGCAATGCACATAGGCAAATGGGATAAATCTGCAAATAATAGCAATGAAATTCGTGGAAAAAATCTGGGTATTATTGGCTACGGAAACATTGGCTCGCAGCTATCTGTGTTGGCGGAAGCACTTGGTATGAAGGTCTATTACTTTGATACGGCTGAAAAATTGGCAATTGGCAATGCAACTAAATGTCGCTCTTTGAAGGAGTTATTCGAGCTTTCCGACATTGTTTCTGTGCATATTGATGGGCGGAAAACCAATAAAAGTTTCATTGGCGAAACAGAGTTTAAAATGATGAAAGATGGCGTAATCTTTATGAACTTAGCACGAGGCGAAGTTGTAGATGTAGATGCTTTGGCAAAGTATATCAAGAATGGCAAAATTAGAGGAGCAGCCGTTGATGTATTTCCATCTGAACCCAAAAATAATAAAGAGAGTTTTGAATCTCCCTTAAAAGGGCTTAATAATGTGATACTTACACCGCATATCGGCGGTAGCACAGAAGAGGCTCAGTACAATATTGCTAACTTTGTCCCTGCCAAAATTATCGAGTATATTAATACGGGTAGCTCCCTTTTGAGCGTAAATTTTCCCAATATACAGCTTCCCCTACTTGAGGATGCCCGCCGCCTCATGCACGTACACGAAAACGTTTCGGGCATTCTCGCCCAAATCAATAACATTTTTGCCAAGCACAACATCAATATTGTAGGGCAATATCTCAAAACCAATGAAACAATTGGCTATGTGATTACAGATGTCAATAAAGAATATGACCAAGAGGTTATCACAGAATTAAAAAATATAGCACATACAATCAAATTTAGAGTATTGTACTAAATCTATGCAAATTACCCTTGCCCAAATCAAAGAAGCTGCAAAGCGCATTGAGCCTTTTGCCTTCAAAACACCTGTGATGACTTCAGATGCCATCAATAAATTAATAGGTGCAAAGTTATTTTTCAAATGTGAAAACTTCCAGCGCACAGGCTCATTCAAAATGCGTGGAGCAAGCAATGCCATTTTTTCTTTGACGGACGAGCAAGCAAAAAATGGCGTTGCTACGCACTCATCAGGCAATCACGCCCAAGCGGTAGCTTATGCCGCCGAGCAGCGTAATATTCCTTCCTATATCATCATGCCGACCAACGCCCCGAAGATAAAAGTAGAAGGAGTAAAGACGCATCATGGACAGATTTACTTTTGCGAACCGACCTTAGAAGCCAGAGAAAGTACACTCAATGAGGTAGTTGCAAAGACAAATGCCGTTTTTATTCCTCCCTTTAATGATGAAAGAATCATAGCGGGGCAGGCTACTTGCGCCAAAGAACTTATCGAAGAGGTTGGAAACTTAGACATAGTTATCAGCCCCGTGGGTGGCGGAGGCTTACTAAGTGGCACAGCATTAAGCACACATTTTTTACTCCCTAATGCCAAAACTATTGGTGCGGAACCAGCTTTGGCAGATGACGCTTTTCGCTCTTTGGCAAGTGGGAAAATAGCTCCTGTACTTCGCACAGATACGATTGCCGATGGGCTGCGTACTTCGCTTGGCGAAAAAACTTTTGAGATTATTCAGCAGCACGTAAGCCAAATAGCTTTGGCAAAGGAAGAAACCATTATCAAGGCGATGCGATTGATTTGGGAGAAAATGAAAATCATTATTGAGCCTTCGTGTGCGGTGCCGCTTGCTATCCTTTTGGAGAATCCCGAACTTATCACCAAAGCCGACCAGCGTATAGGCATTATTCTCACAGGCGGAAATGTAGATTTGGACAAATTGCCTTGGCAGTAGTGTTTTTTTAACATGCTAAAAATCATATTTTGAAAATATTTTGCAAAATATGGTTTTTGATGTATATTTGTGTCATAAATTCAAAAGTAAAAATGATTATAGAATTCAAAGTTGAAAATTTCTTGTCCTTCAAAGACTTGACAACTCTTTCAATGATTACAGCAAAATCATTTAAAGAACATAAGGATACTCATACCATTCCAATTGACAATAAGTTGAGTTTATTGAAGTCGGCTATCACTTATGGCAATAATGCAAGTGGAAAAAGCAATCTTTTAGAAGCTATGGAATTTATGAAACAAATTATTTTAAATTCGTTTCGTGATGCCTTATTGGAAAATAACGACCGAAAATTTCCATTAGAAAAATTTGCACTTAATTCTAAAACAGAACAGGAATCTACTTTTTTTGAAGTATCATTTTTTCATAATGGCACTAAATACAGGTATGGTTTTGAAATAGATTACGATAAAATTGTTGCGGAGTGGCTGTACCATACAACAAGCAAAGAAGTGTATCTGTTTAAAAGAGATTTTCAAAAAATTGAAGTAAATAAATCGGCATTTAAAGAAGGGTTGGGAAAAGAAGAAGACGTGAAAGAAAACGTACTTTTCCTCTCTGTTCTTGCTACACTTGGCAAAGAAATTTCCTCAAGTATTGTTGAGTGGTTTAAAAAATTAAATATAATCAATGGCATTCACGACAGAGGTCATAAAAGATACACAATAGATAAATTAAAATCTGACAAGAACTTTTTTAATTGGGTGTTACACTTTATCAAATACCTTGAAATTTCAAACCTTAGCACAACAGAGGAAGATGTAAATGAAATTGACTTAGAAACTTTAAAAGAAAAAGAAAAAGACGAAGAAATAATCAATCTTCTTACAAGTACTCACAAAACACAATCAAAACAACCTAAAAGAGACCAGCTTATAACTTACCATCGGAAATATGATGAGAATAATGTGCTTATCGACACAGTACCGTTCAATTTTGACACGCAAGAGAGCGAAGGGACAAAAAAATTATTTTATTTGCTTGGACCTTGGTATGACACTTTAAAGAATGGTAAAGTGCTGATTATAGACGAACTCGATTCAAGACTCCACAGCAATTTAACATTAAGGCTTATTGATTTTTTTCATAAATGCAACGTGAACCAAGCCCAACTAATTTGTGCTGTTCACGACATATCACTTTTAAACAAAGAAACTTTTAGAAGAGACCAAATTTGGTTTGTAGAAAAAAATCAATTTGGAGCATCTGAATTGATTTCATTAGCAGATTTTAAAACTGACACAGTTAGAAATAAATCCGCCTTTGACAAAAACTACCTTGCAGGAAAATATGGTGCAATTCCCTATTTTGACGTAGATATTAAACTAAATCAACTTTTGTATGGGGAAGCACGATAAATTCAAGGAAAGAAATATTGCTTCCTACAAAAGAGAGCTAAAAGGTACTGAAACAAAACAAAGCAGGAAAGAGCCACTTATTGTTTTAAGTTTTAGAGATTTTGACAGGAATCAAGGACAAAATTTTGAAGAGTGGGAAGAAGAAAAACTTTTAGCATTGGCTATAAACAGATTAAGAGATGTATGCCAACTGACAAAACTCCAAGCAACATCTCAACAGATCATAAAAAAATATTCAGAGGTAGATTTTCCACCAAATACAGCATTTGAACATCCAAAACACGTTTTACCAGACGTAGTTTGGTGTTCGATGCACATACAAGGCAAAGAATGTATTATTGGGCATTTTGAAGACAATATTTTTTACATAGTTTTTCTTGACAAAAACCACGAATTTTGGATTTCTAAAAAGAAAAATACTTAGTTTTCTTAGCTATTCATTAATCCGAAAAAGAAATTTTGAAACAACATCTTTTATGGCACTCATCAAAGCAGTAAATGGAATCAGTCCTATTTTTGGCGAAGATTGTTATTTGGCAGAAAACGCCACTATAGTAGGCGAAGTAATCATGGGAAAGCAGTGCAGCGTATGGTTTAACGCTGTCATTCGCGGAGATGTGAACAGCATCACCATTGGCGACCAGACCAATATCCAAGACGGAGCAGTCATTCACTGCACCTACAAAACCGCCAAAACGGTGATAGGAAGTTGCGTTTCTATTGGGCATAACGCACTCGTGCATGGCTGCACCCTCGAAGACGAAACCCTCGTAGGCATGGGGGCAATCGTGATGGACGGGGTTGTAGTACAAACGGGAGCTATCATTGCGGCAGGGGCTGTGGTGTTGGAAGGAACAATAGTCGAGGCAGGATTTCTCTACGCAGGGATTCCCGCAAAAAAAATAAAGCCTTTAGATGACAAATTGAGGGAAATGCTCAAACGTATTTCAGGAAATTATATCATGTATTCAGGTTGGTTCAAATCTTAGTGCTTTACTATGAATATTCAGAAGCACATTGCAGAAAATCAACTGTTTAACAAAAACGATAAAATACTCATTGCTGTAAGCGGTGGCGTGGATTCTATCGTTTTGTTGGATATGTTGTGTGCCGCTACTTCTATTTTTGATGATAAATCACTTCATTTCGCCCTTGCTCACTGCAATTTCCAACTTCGGGGGCAAGAGTCCGAAGATGATGAATTATTTGTAAGGAAATTAGCCGAAAAATATGAAATCCCTTTTTTCTGCAAAAGATTTGATACGCAAGCAATTACAGAAGAAAAAAAGTCATCTATACAAATAGTTGCCAGAAATTTGCGCTATACTTGGTTTTACGAACTTTTAGAAAAACTTGACTTTCAATATATTGCAACTGCACATCATCAAAACGACTCTATAGAAACAGTGCTTTATAACCTCACAAAAGGCACAGGAATTGCAGGTTTGCATGGCATTTTGCCAAAAAATGGAAAAATTATTAGACCTTTATTAAGCTCTTCCAAAAACGAAATTTTAGACTATGCTATTGAAAATCAATTACTTTGGCGGGAGGATAGCTCAAACGCATCCGACAAATATAGCCGCAACCTCATTAGGCATCAAGTAATTCCTATATTGCACAAAATAAACCCAAATTTGGAAGAAACATTCAAAGACAATATCCTTAGAATCAGTGCAGTAGAAAGAATTTTTAGGGAAGAAGTGAGGCGTTTCAAAGAAAAAATAAGCATTATCACAATAGAAAATAAGGAGGAAATCTATCATCTTGACATAGAAAAAATTAGGAATGAAAGCGAAAATTTGATAAAACTACATGAAATTTTGAAAGATTTTGGTTTCAATTTTACCCAAACAAAATTGATTATCAATAGTTTAGACAAAAGTGCAGGCAAATTATTTCATTCCAATACGCATACTTTGCTTAGAGATAGAAAGACGCTCATTATCAGAAAATACAAAGAAGCGCAAACGGCAAATACAGATTTCTTAGATTATTCGACCTTTGAAAAAAGTATTGATTTTCAGCCCTCAAAAGAAAAAAATAAAGTGCATTTGGACTTTGATAAAATAGGAACAAACCTAAAACTACGGCTTTGGGAAAATGGCGACACTTTTCAGCCAATAGGAATGAAAGGTAAGACAAAGAAAATCAGCGACTTCCTCAATGATTTGAAAATCCCTTTGAACTCAAAACGACAAGTGCATGTAGTTACGGCAGATGGACAAATTGCATGGGTAGTGGGCTATCGGATAGACGAAAGATTTAAAGTTACAGAAAAAACAAAAAATATCATAACACTTCAATTTTTAGCAGAAAACTTACATGATGACCTATCAGCAAACCATTGATTATCTGTATGATGCACTGCCAATGTTTCAAAGTATTGGTGAGAAAGCATACAAGAAAGATTTGCACAATACACTTGTTTTGTGCGAATCTTTGGGCAATCCACAGCACAAATTTAAGTCCGTACACATTGCAGGGACAAATGGAAAAGGTAGTTCTTCGCACCTCTTAGCGGCTATTTTGCAGAGTGCGGGCTACAAAACAGGGCTTTATACTTCGCCGCACCTCAAAAATTTTACGGAAAGAATAAAAATTAATGGCACAGAGGCAAATGAGCAGTTTGTCATTGATTTTGTGCAGAAAGTAAAACCGCTTATCGATGACATTAAGCCTTCTTTTTTTGAACTTACTACAGTGATGGCTTTTGAATATTTTGCTCATTATCAAGTAGATATTGCAGTAATTGAAACAGGCTTAGGCGGCAGATTGGACTGCACAAATGTCATTTTGCCCGAAATTTCTTTGATAACCAATATCAGTTTTGACCACCAAAATATCTTGGGTAATACTCTTCCACAAATTGCGTTTGAAAAAGCAGGTATTATCAAACCAAATAAACCTGTTGTTATCAGTGAGTTACAAAAAGGAATTGCGTATGTTTTCCAAGAAAAAGCATTGCAAACAGAAAGCCCACTTTTCTTTGCTACAGAAGAATATGAAGTTATTTGTGAAAATAAAGAGAATACTAACATTACAATTTTTAAAAATAGAAATGTCTTTCTAAATGAAATAAACTGTGAACTCAAAGGAAATTATCAAGAAAAAAATTTGGCGGGTGTCCTCAAAACCATTGAACTTCTGAAAGGCTATACTATTGAAAAAGAACATATTAAAAATGGGATTGAAAAGGTGGTAACGCTTACAGGGCTAAAAGGACGGTGGCAAAAATTAGGAGAAAACCCGCTTATTATCTGCGACACAGGGCATAATGAAGGTGGCGTTACCCAAATAGTAGCACAACTTTCAACAATTAATTTTAAGCAGCTCTACATGGTTTATGGTGCGGTAAATGACAAAGATTTGAGTAAAATTTTGGCTTTGCTACCCAAAGATGCTTATTATTATTTTTGTAAACCAAACATTCCCAGAGGACTGGATGCGAATGAGTTACAATCACAAGCTGCGGAATTTGGCTTAAAAGGACAGGTAATAGAAGATGTGCTAACCGCTTTTGAGGTTGCCAAGAAGAATGCAAGCAAAGATAGCATGATATTTGTGGGGGGCAGCACTTTTGTAGTTGCCGAAGTTTTGTGAGCCAAATATTAAGTAAAGGTTAATGCTTTATTTTCAGAAATGATTTTTTAATTTTGCATTCACAATTTATATATCACCATCCTTGATTCAATGCATAGCTAATTAATTGTATTTGTACATTCAAAATATCAAAGTTAATATGAAATATTTTCTGCCATTTTTTATCGCCATATTACTTGCTTTTTCTTCTTTTGGACAGAAAAAAGTGCAAGAAAAAAAAGTAAAAGGAGGAAAATCAGTACAAAAGGAGACTTTGCCTCCCGCTCCCGCTATTGCTCAAACTGAAAACTATCAGATAGCAGTTGATTTGACAAAGGCAAAAGATGACAAACTTGCCGTAGAGCTTATCACGCCCAAGATAACAGAAAATGAAGTGATTTACTGTATGCCCAAGATAGTTCCCGGCACATATAGCATCTATGATTTTGGTCGCTTTCTCTCTGATTTTAAGGCTTTTAATGCACAAGGGGTGGAGTTAGCAGTAGAAATAATAGATGAAAATCGTTGGAAAATAAAAAATGCAAAAGAATTATACAAAATTACATATAGGGTAGAAGATTCTTATGATACAAGCAAAGACAATTTCATTTTTGAGCCAGCAGGGACAAATATCGAGGAAAACACCAATTTCGTACTCAATACGCACGGTTTTTTTGGCTATATAGATGGCATGAAACGCAATGATTATGAAGTAAATATCACCAAACCCGAAGGCTTTTTTGGGGCTACTTCTATGCAAAATGTAGGCACTACGGCTAATGTAGATAGGTTTGTGATGGAAGACTATATGCAGCTTGCTGATGCACCTATTATGTACGCCAAGCCCGATACAACTATTCTGCAAGTAGGTGATACTGAGATACTTATTGCTGTTTATTCAGGGAAAAAAAAGCTCACTTCCAAATTTGTTGCCGAGCAGATTACGCCAATCCTGAATGCACAAAAAGAATATTTGGGTGGCAAACTCCCCGTAAGTCGCTATGCTTTCATTATCTATCTTTTCCAAGGTTTTAGTGGCTCTGGCTCTATGGGTGCATTAGAACATTCCTACTCATCACTGTACTATCTGCCTGAAATAGAGCCTGATGACTTAGCACAGTTCATCAAAGATGTAGCGGCACACGAGTTTTTCCATATTGTAACGCCTTTGAGCATTCACTCCCAAGAAATCCATGATTTTGACTTCATTAACCCTAAGATGTCCAAGCACTTATGGATGTACGAGGGCTGCATTGAATATTTTGCGGGGCATGTGCAGGTAAAATACGGACTCATGAGCCAAGAAGATTATTTCAATGTCATTTTGGGTAAAATCAATGAGGCAAAAAGTTACAAAGACAAATTGCCTTTTACAATTATGAGCAAGGGCTGCCTGCACGAGCATAAATCTCAATACCAAAATGTGTATGCAAAGGGCGCACTTATTGGAATGTGTCTGGACATTACGCTTCGCAAACTTTCGGGCGGTAGCTACGGTATTCAGCAACTCATCTTAGACCTTGCGAAGCAGTACGGCAAAGATAAACCCTTTAATGACGAAGAACTTTTTGATAGGATTATAGAAGTAAGTAAGCAGCCCGAATTGCGTAAGTTTTTTACGGATTACGTAGAGGGTGAAAATCCACTTCCCCTCAAAGAAATATTCAAATCTGTGGGACTCAAATACGACATTACCGAAAAAGTGCCAAGCCTTTCTTTGGGTATGCAGCTATCTTTTGACGAAGCTACTGGCTATTTTACTATTGATGAAATAGACGAGGCAAATGCCAAAACAGGCATACAAAAGGGTGATTTTGTGGTGGCTATCAACAAAGACAAGGTTACACAGCAAAACTATCGTGATGTGTTTGACCAAGTGAAAAAAAATGGCAAAGAAGGCGAAAAATATACCGTTGTGGTAGAAAGATTGGAGAATGGAAAGCGCAAGGAACGCAAGGTAAAAGCTACTTTTGTTACAATAACAGAGTACAATTACTTGCCTTTGGTCATAGACGAGCAAGCTACGCCCGCCCAAGTAAAGCTACGAGATAGCTGGCTTAAAGTAAGTAATTAACAAAAAAATGAAATTCAATTTGATTTTTTAACTATATTTGCAAAAAATATAGGCTTTGGCACAAATCAAAATGAAATAAATAAAACGAATATAATGAACTTAAAATTAAGAAATCCGCTTGCTTTTTTTGACTTAGAAACTACGGGCGTTAATATTGCAAACGACAGAATAGTAGAGATTGCGGTGCTAAAAGTAATGCCTAACGGCGAGCAAACCAAGTATGTCGAAAAAATCAATCCCACAATTCCTATCCCGATAGAGTCAAGCCTGATTCATGGCATCTATGAGGAAGACATCAAGGACAAACCTACCTTTAAGCAAATAGCAAAAAACTTAGCAAAAATGCTCGAAGGTGCTGATTTGTCGGGCTTTAATATCATTCGCTTTGATGTCCCTTTGTTGGTAGAGGAATTTTTGCGGGCGGGTGTAGAGTTTGATATTAGCAAACGCAAATTTATCGATTCGCAGCGCATCTACCACATGATGGAGCCTCGCAATCTCTCTGCCGCCTACAAGTATTACTGTAAAAAGAACTTAGAAGATGCCCACACTGCCGAAGCAGACACAATTGCCTCTTTCGAAGTATTGGACGCACAAATAGCAATGTACGAAAATGTAGCTATCCAAGACAAAAGCGGCAAGGAATACGTTCCTGTCCAAAACGACATGAAAGCACTGCACGAACTCACCGCAGGCGTTACAGTAGATTTTGCCAGCAGATTAATTTTCAATGACAAAGGTATTGTCGTTTTTAACTTTGGCAAATACAAAGACAAAGGTGTTTTGGACGTTCTCAAAACAGACCCTTCTTACTACGATTGGATGATGAAAGGCGACTTTTCGCTCAACACAAAGCAAAAACTCACTGAAATCAAATTGAGCCAATTTAACCTGAAATAATGCTTGAGCTATTAGACCAAACTGACAAGGCTATATTTCTGTTTCTCAATGGTTTGCATCAGAGCTGGCTCGACCGCCCGATGCAAATCATTACGAGTACCTCCGCATGGATTCCGCTGTACATACTCATCACCATTTTCTTGTTTTGGAAGTTCAAAAAACAGGCAATTTTGGTGCTGATTGCCGTTGGGATAAGCATCACCGCCGCCGACCAGTTCACGTCAAGTTTTATGAAACCCACTTTCCAAAGACCTCGCCCTTGCTATGATGAGCAGATTGGCACAAAAGTCTATAACTATGTCGGTTGTGGCGGGCAGTACGGCTTTGCCTCCTCTCATGCCGCCAATACTTTCGCCCTTGCAATGCTTTGCTGGCTGATAGGCAGAAACCTGCCCGAAAAAAAGAAAATAGGCATTTTTATGTTTGCTTGGGCAAGCCTTGTTTCCTACAGTCGCATCTACGTAGGTGTGCATTATTTAGGCGATATTGCGGTGGGTGCGTTGGTGGGAGTCGGCATTGCTTATTTGGTTTTTAAGTTATTCCAGATATTGAAGTTAAGACCATTTTTGACAAAGGAAAACTAAAATAAGTAATAGTTTTTTAAAAATAGTACGTAATATTTTGTTCTTTACAATTTTATTTCCTAAATAGCATCGCTTTTGAAGTTAAGTAAACTTTCGTTCACCTATAATACTTGGCTTGCCTATTCGCTTCTTGTGCTTTCTGCACTTAGTTTTTGGTCAAAGTAGTAGGGTTTTGAAAGTGGGGGAGATGCACTTAAACTTAATAAAAACTTGACAATATTTGAAACTTTTAAGGATTACAGTCTAACCAACGGACAGCAGGGGCTTCTAAAAAACTTAAATGAATTTTTAGACGATAAGACTTCGTGTTTTTTGTTGAAAGGTTACGCAGGTACAGGTAAAACTTTTATGATGGAAGGCTTAACAGATTTTCTGAAATCTGCGAATAGACCTTTTATTTTGGCTGCACCAACAGGACGTGCTGCAAAAGTCATTTCACAAAGAACAAAGTCGAGGGCTTATACCATTCACAAAACGATTTATTCAAATAACGAACTCAAAGAGTTCAAAACCGAAAATACAGATGGAACAGAAACTTTTAAGTTTTACTACAATCTCAAAAATAACAAAGACCAAGCCAATACGGTTTATATCATAGATGAAGCCTCTATGCTTTCTGATACATATTCAGAAGGTGAATTTTTTCGTTTTGGTTCAGGTTTTTTACTCAAAGACCTTTTAATGTATATCAATTTTGATAACAACGACCATAAAAAGAAAGTCATTTTTATAGGCGACAATGCACAGTTGCCTCCTGTAAATATGAATTTTTCCCCTGCACTTAGCGAACAGTATTTGCGTGAAAAGTGCCAAGTTTCTGTAAGTGGTTACGAATTAACGGAAGTTGTCAGACAGCAAAAAGATAGCGGAATTTTGCACAACGCTACAAAAATTCGGGCATCCTTGGAAAGCAATATTTTCAATCAAATTGACATTGAAACTAATTTTGCAGATACAAAACCTGTTCAACACCAAGATTTACTAGAAACTTACTTACAAGCCTGCTGAAATCAAATTGGCGATGAAACGATAATTATTGCTTATTCTAATTCGTCAGTCAAGGAATATAACGACTTCATAAGAAGTTATTTTTTCCCAAATCAAAGCACTATTACAGAGGGCGACAAGATAATTTTGGTAAGCAATAATTATAACTACCAAATTGAATTATTGAATGGTGATTTTGGCATTATAAAAGAAGTAAGCCCTACAAACGAAACACGCAACATTACTATAAAACGCAAAAACAAACTAGGAAACGTAGTAGAAATAAAAGTCCCTTTGCATTTCCGAAATGTTACTATTCAGCTCCAAGATACAGACAAAAAACTCTACAATATTGAATGTAAAATCATTGAAAACATTTTGTATTCCAAAGAACGTGATTTGAGTTCTGATGAGTTGAAGGCTTTGTATCTCGACTTCAAAATTCGTAATCCATTCTTAAAAGCAGGTACAAAAGAATTGAAAGATGCTTTACGTACTGATAAGTATTTCAATGCTTTGCGTATCAAATTTGGATATGCAGTAACTTGTCATAAGTCGCAAGGTGGTGAGTGGAAACGTGCATTTGTAAATTGTAAAACTTCAATGGGGTATTTTAATGCTTCTTATTTTCGTTGGCTTTATACTGCACTTACAAGGGCAAAAGAAGTTTTATACACACTTGACGAACCACATTTTAGAATTGGTAGCAATCTAAAACCGCCTAAAATAGAGAATATTACACCAAGACAAGACTTGATAATTTTGAAACCCGAAGTTTTAGAAACAGAATTATCTTTTGACTTTTCAGAAGAGCAAGAAAGCCTAAAAGCCATTTTCTATGCGGTTTTTGACTTAGTGAAAGATGAAGAAATTGCTATTTCAAAAATAGAACATAAGCCTTATCACGAAATCTACCATTTTGACAAGGGTAATGAAATTGTCAAACTTAAAGTAAATTATAAGAAAGAATTTAAAATTTCGTCCATTCAAAGTATAACAGATAATAATTTAACAAATTTATTAATTGAAAAAGTCAAATTGATAGAAAATAAATTAGTAATAATTGATAATTTTAATGATGACTTGGTAATAAACCAAAAAGATT
>Ga0163144_10016859_pt1 | contig 14941 bp, 12 predicted proteins | sample OliLak19BULKMAT1_FD_123175 | JGI IMG/M metagenome (GOLD analysis project Ga0163144, IMG submission 123175) | Freshwater microbial mat bacterial communities from Lake Vanda, McMurdo Dry Valleys, Antarctica - Oligotrophic Lake LV.19.BULKMAT1 | ecosystem: Environmental > Aquatic > Freshwater >... | reverse complement strand
TCGCACCATCAACGACGCCATCGAATCCGAGCGCCGAGAGGTGAACGCCCTGCACGTAACCGGGTTGGACCGAGAAATTCAAAAGCGAATGACACCAACGAACGGAGAGTTCGCCGAACTGGATCTCCAGCCGGCAAGCGGAACTGACCACTGCCAACTCCATGGCCATCATCTCGCCGCGCGTCTCCAATTTCTGGCCAAGTTGGATCTCGCGGAACCGCATTCACAAAGCCGCTGGCGAGTGACACAAGATTTTCACCAGAAGCTACGCGGGCTTCAACGTGAGAATGATCGCCAACGAAATGGAGCGCCTAAGGCGCGAACGCTTGTCCCCGAACGCTAACGTGAGTATTGGCGATGCTAAAAAATAGTAACCTGGCTCTTCGAAAGCGGGCACCCAAATATCTGGATAAGTGAAGATCCCCCGCAGCCCGCTGCTCATACTCCATATCGTCAATTCGATAACGTCACAATCTGATTGGCCTCGACGGCTAGATCAAAAAGCCCACGACAAGGCAGGCCCATTCCTGGCGAAGCCTACTTGCGGAATGAGGCGGTCTGTTCGGCTGACCTTGCTGCCCGGCAAACCGGGATTGTGATTGCGGCGATACGTAAATCGTCCGATCATGAAGCCAAGCGACCCGCCCACGAAGATGTCGGAAGCCCAGTGCTTGCGCGCGCCCATGCGGGACGCAGCAATTAAGCTCGCCAGCGAGTAAGCCGTGATGGGCACAGCGATATGATCTCGATACTCGTACGCGAATACGGTCGCGACCGCGAATGCACTCGTGACGTGACCGGAGGGAAAAGCATTTCCTCCCTCCCAGAATCCGCCTCGGCCATCATGGTCTAAAGGACGCTCTCGGTTTGTTAGCTCTTTGATGGCGAATACGGCGACTTGGGCGTGACCCAAAGCTTCGAGGCTGAGCAAGCCAGCTTCTTTCGCATGATCATCGCCGGCGAACTTACCCACAAGGTAGGTTGATCCCGCGACCCCCGCCAGGCTGTACCAAGCGCCAAACTGTGAGCCACGACCGCCCCACCGGACCTGATCGGGAGTGTTTGGCAGGGTCTCGGCGATTTTCCGATCAGACGCGATCAACGCGGTGGAAATCAAGGCAAACGGAATTACATACTTCTTTACGGCATGCGACTCATAGCTGGATCGACGAAACGGGCTGCTCCACATTTTCCATTCGCCGTTTAGGAACCGTTTGGGAAGCGTATTCATGCTGAGCTCGGGCGGTGACGCAGGCTGAACTTGCGCGTCGAGGTTGTTGGTGCACAAAGCATAGATGGTAATGGCAAAAACAACTTTGGTCATGATCTCCCTTCCATACATCCAGAATGGGCTTTCGACAGCCCGCAAGTGGGACCGCGGCTAATTGCCGATGACCAAGACATGAAAGCTGCCTGGGATCATCTTGCCCCTTCGTCGAGGTTGGCCGGGAGTCGGCTCTGGGCCGGGCTCGTATTCCGCAGTAGCAAGAAAGAGCTTATGCGTCTTTTGATCAATTGCCATGGTTCGAGCCCCCGCTTGAGTCTTCAGGATTTGCACTGTCTCATACCTGTCGGCTGTGACCTGCTTGGTGATCGTTAACGTTCCGTCGCCATTTGAGTTGAAAACAAGCTTCCTGTCTATGTCGTAGGTCGTCGCATCCACTCCTGAGCCGATTGGAAGCGTGGCTAGCAGATTGCCTTTGATCGTGTCCACAATTGCTGTCACGCCACTCCGGCAACCAATGAAGATTCGGGATCCCTTCCGGTCCATTGCGATGCTGGTCGGCTCCTTGCATGGATCCAGAGGCCATGTCTCCATAACTTTGAGGTTTTGCGCGTCGATCTTCACCACCGTGTTCTTATCCTGCATGTTCATAAACACGTGGCCCTTCCCATCCGCTACGGCGTACTCAACCTTGCCGCCCATGTTCTCGACCGTACCCACTACTTTTCCTGTCTTTGGATCAATCGCAGAAACTCGTTGGCTTCCCCGGTCGGCGGTGAAGATGCGTCCCGTCTTGGGGTCGAAAAGTACGCAATTCGGGTTCTCACCCACCTTGATCTCATCAATGGTCTTCAAAGTCGACGTGTCGAACATCGTGACCGTACCCGGCGTTCCGTTCGTGATGAAACCTCGTTTTAGCCCCGGCACAATAGCGATGCCATGGACACCGCGTGTGTTCTGAATCAAGCCCACCACCGCGCCGGAGTCGGCATCAAGCACGACGACTTCCCGATCATGGGATACATAAAGCCGCCGGGAACCCTCGTCCAAGGCCATATAGTCCCAGCCGTAGTCGCCTGCGATTGGAATGCTTTTCAAAATGCGATACTCATCAGACGCCTGAGCTAAGCAAGCAGTCGAGAGCAAGCAGGAGAGAAGTAGGGTATGTTTCATGTGCGGTCCTTTTAGGGCTTTAGGGCAGAGGCTTAATGCGGATCGCGCGAAACGCAACCGGCATATCTTTGTGGTGCTGAAGGCCGATGAATCCTGCCTTCAATTTCGAGTCATGGCCGTCCAGCACTCTCTTCCCGTCGAGATACGCGAGTATATGATCGCCACGCATTTCAACTTCATACCGGTGCCATTCATTGGGTGTTGGATTCACTTTCACCAGAGGATGAATGACATCTTCAATGCTGCCGGTAGGCCAGTTCGGCTCTTCATTGTTGATCTGTAGCTCGTAGGCTGTTTGCGGATTACACTTCTCTTTCACGTTGCTATCCTTACCGGAGCGAAGGAACACACCGCTGTTTCCCTTCGGCGAGTTGCGGAATTCTACTTGCAGCAGGAAATTGCTGTACTCCTTTCCGCTACGCAACCACCCGTCGCCTGTATTGCCTGCCGAGATCGTATTGCCCTCCACTTTCCACGCAGCGTCGCCCTCGCTGTGCCAGCCCGTCAGTGTCTTGCCATCGAAAAGATTCAGCCAGCCGGCGTCATTCTTTGGAGTCTGGGCGAAGAGAAGCATGGCCGGAACGAAGGCCAAGAATAGCCGATTCAATTTCATAACGTCCTCACAATCCTTTTTGGCGGAGCTCATAGAAGAGCACCGGCGTGATTAATAGAGACAGCAACATCGAGATGAGTACACCGCCGATGACGGCGATCGCGAGCGGCTGCAGAATCTGGGCGCCGGTGCCGACACCCAGTGCTAGCGGAAGCATCCCGAAGATCGTCGCCAAGGCCGTCATCAAGATTGGCCGTAAGCGCCGCCGCCCCGCCTCAAATATGGCCTCCCGGAGCGGCAATCCCTTGGCGGTAAAGTCTTTCTCCGAATCTAGCATCAGGATTCCGTTCTTGTGCACGATGCCGACGACCATGATTGCGCCCATGAAGGAGCTGATGTTCAGGGAGGTACCGGTTAGTTGCAGAGCGAGCAAAGCGCCAAATCCGCAAAGCACCGTCGCGACGAGAATCGCAATGGGATGCGAGAACGAACGGAACTCAAAAACAAGAATGACGAAAATCAGCAGCATCGACATCAGCAACACCATCCTCAAGCCGTCGAATGACTCCTGTTGGATGAGATACTGCCCGCCGAATTCGATGTCTGTACCAGGCGGGATCTTCACTTCACTATGCAGCCGGCGTTTGATCTCATCCATCGTCGTACCGAGGTCGCGTCCACTGAGCCGCGCCGTTACCGCTGACATGTTCCGTAGATTGTCTCGTCGAATCTCGTTTGTCTCCGCTTCGGTTTCAAGGTCGGCAATGCTCGACAACGGGACGGTTTGCCCTGTGGGCGAGGTGAGCAACACGCCCTTTAGCCGATCCGTGCTCGCCCGGTACTCCTTCGGATAGCGGACGCGAATCCCGATTAGCCGGTCGCCGCGGATCATGTTGGTTTGCGCTTGCCCATCGACCATCGAAGCTTCCAAGTCCAAAATGTCCTGAACGCCAAACCCAGCAAGGCTTGCTTTCTGCAGATTGACCCGGAAATTATGGGCAGGCCCGATGATCACCGTCCGGTTGACCACATCGGCCACACCGGTGACTTTCGGCAGCCATTCGGCGATATCTTTTGCCACCCGCTTGTAGGTCGCGTCGTCCGGATGAAAGACTTTAATCTCGATCGGCTGAGGGGAGGCCACCAGATCCGATATCAAGTCTTCGAGGATGTGGGCGAATTCGATCTCCAGAACCGGAACGGTCTGCGCAATCTTGCCGCGAAAGCTGTCGATTACTTCTTCGGCTGTCTTGGTCCGCTTCCGCTTGAGCTTGACCAGGAAGTCGCCAAAGTTAGGCTCCGCGGTGGCGAGCGCCAGGCGTGCGCCGGTTCGGCGGGAATAGCTCTCGATCTCTGGCGTGTCTTTGAGGATCTGTTCCACCTTCATCAAAACGCGGTTGGTTTCCTCCAGTGAAGTTCCCTCCGGCATGCGATAGTCGCCAACGAAGGCCCCCTCATCCATTTCCGGAAGAAAGCCGCTTCCCAGATGCACGTAGAGATACACCGAGCTCGCAAAGATTCCTACTGAACAAAGCATCACGATGCGAGTATGCGCGAGGCTCCAGTCCAGCGCCTTGGCATAACGCTCGGTAAGCCAACGCATAATGCGGCCTTCCCCCGCTTGCTCCGCTTCGCGAAGGCTCATTCCGGGAGTGAGCTTCGGCACGCGAAAAAAGACTCGCGCGAGAACGGGAGTGAGAAAGATGGCGAGGAACAAAGACGCTAGCAGCGCGGTGACCAAGGTCAGGGCGAGGGCGCGGAAGAAGACGGCGGTGATGCCACCCAAAAAGACCAGGGGCAGGAAGACGACGATGGGCGTCAGGGTCGAACCGATCAAGGCGGGCGTAAGCTCTTCCACGGCGCTCATGGCCGCCTCGCGGGGGGACTGCCCAAGGGACAGATGGACAACAATGTTTTCGACCATCACGATGGCGTCGTCGATCACGACGCCGATGCAGGCCGCGATGCCGCCCAACGTCATCAGGTTGAAGCTCATGTTGAAGAGCTTCATAAAGATAATGGCGATGAGGACGGCAATCGGAATTACCAATGCAGCGACCAAAGTAGTCCGCCAACTCTTCAGGAAGCCAACCAGCACGGCAATCGACAGACCGAGCCCAATTAGAATGCTCTCCGTAACGCTCTCGATGGAGTCGCGAACCAGGATGGACTGGTCATAAAAGATCCCTACTTTGATATCGGGCGGCAGCACCTTCTGGATCTCTTTCAGCTCGCGATTCACCGCGTCGGCAATCTCGACGGCATTGCCATCAGGTTGCTGAAGGACGTTTACCAATACCGCCGGAAGGCCGTCCGCCGTGACTATGTTGTAGACCGGCTTTTCCCCCTTCGTGACGTAGGCCAAATTCCTGACTAGAACGGGCGTGCCCTTTACGACACCGACGACGACGTTCTCAATTTGTTCCTGATCGTGCAGTAACCCGGTAACCGTTGTGAGGTAAAGCTTATAGTTCTCCTGAATCATGCCCGCGGAGCCGATCAGGTTGGTTTTGCGGATGGCATCGGTCACCCGGGTTAAAGGCAGCCCGTAGCTATTCAGCTTTTCCGGATCAACCACCACGTGGTACTCCGGAGCTCGTCCCCCCACGATTCGAGCTTCGGCCACACCTGGCAAGCGGTAGAGACGCGGCGCAATCTCGTAATACGCCTTTTCCCACAGCTCGGCCGGCGTTCTTGTGGGCGAAGTCATACTGAAGCCAACGGTGGGGAAGACGGAGAACGTCATCCGGTTGATGTAGAAACGGGAATCCGGCGGAAGATTCGGAAGAATCTGCGCGATTCTTCCTTGCACCAAATGCAGGGCATGGAGAATGTCAATGTCCCAGCGAAAGTTGACGCTGATTTCCGAGGAGCCCCGGCTGGTGACGGAACGGACATTTGTTATGCCAGGTACGACGCGGACTGCCTCTTCGATAGGACGGGTGACGGTGAGCATCTGAAGATCAACCGGCGCGATGCCATTGTTGACGAGGATGATGACGCGGGGAAAGTCGGTCTGCGGAAAGATTGAAACTGGAATGCGGAACATGAACGCGAGTCCGGCAAAAGCCAGGCTCAGGAACACGACCACGAGGGCTCGTCCATGGGTGTCGACAAATCGGGCGAGGGCGGAATGCGAAGTGGTTTGCGTCACTGCAGCTTCACCTCAATCCCATCGGGAAGCCCATAGCCGCCCTCGACAATCACTGTTTCACCCGCCTTTAGGCCCTTGAGAATCGGCACCCGCCCTTCAGTTGTTGCCCCCGCTTCGACCGGACGCTTGGATGCCTTCTTGTCCGAACCAACCACCATTACGTGTCCGTTTCGCGAACCCTCTTCGAAATGAACTGCGGCAAGCGGTACGGTAATCGCGCGGGTGAGCCGCCCGACCGCGATCTCAACAGTGCCGAACGCCTGAGCCCGAAGATCGCCTTTGCCGTTCGGAATTTCACACCAAACTTCGACCGTTCTGCGTGCGGCATCGACAGATTGATTCACCACCGTGACTTTGCCGGCAAAGCTCGACCCTTGCTGGTCCTGCGGCATCATCCGGCACGCCGCGCCCACCCATACCGCCCGAGCGTCGGACTCGGGAACTTGCGTGCGAGCGATCGCCACGCTCAGATCCGCCACAGTAAACATGGCCACGGCAGGTTGTGCCATATCACCGGGAAAGACAAACTGTTCTGTGATAAATCCGGCGAATGGACTTCGCAGCTCTTCAAAGGAGATTTGGGTCTCTACGGAGGCCAATCGTCCACGGGCCTGCTCTAGGCGGCTCTGCATAATTTGGATATCCCGCCCGGAAGACTGCTTCTCCAGACGGGAAAGCGCCTGCCGGGCTACCTCGTTGTTCGCCTTCGCTGTTGCCAGGTCCGTCTGGCTGACGAGCAAGTCGCGATTCGGAATCGCTCCCTGGTCGAACAGTTGCTTCCGGCGCTCAAAGAACTTTTCCGCTTGGCTCAGCGCCGCTTGCGAGGTCATCACTTGCCCTTTGGCTCGCTCGATGTCGCCCGGAATGGTCCCCGTCCGCAGCTTCTCCAGATTTGATTCCGCTTCCGCCACCAGCCCGGCGATCTCCCGCTTTTGCGCGAGCAGATCCCGGTTATCGAGACGCACGAGTACCTGTCCCTTGGTGACGCGATCCCCTTTCCGCACGGCAATCTCCAGGATCGGCGCTGTAATCCGCGAGGAAATATTCGCTTGTTCCCTGGCGAAAACTGTCGCCGGGGCCTGGATCGTCAGGTCAACATCCCTTTCGTCCACCGGAACAACTTTCACGGTGGCTACCGGCGAAGGTTCCTTCTCTTCCGTCTTTGCCCCGCATCCAGTAATTGCCAAGCTAATGACAATCGGCAAGAGGCCAACCAGGTATCTATTTTTCATCGTCCGCTCGCGACCTCCAGATCCAATCTGGCGCTGTAGTAATTTGCAATGGTGCTGTAGTAACCGGTGAGAGCCTGCACCAGTTGGTTTTGCGATACGACGACATCCACCGCCGCCCCTTCGCCACCCTCGTATCGAATCCGGCTCAACTTGAAGTCTTCTTCCGCCAAGCTGACCTGCTCTTTGGACTGCAAGACCTGCTCGTGGAACTGCTTCACCCGGGCCGCGGCGGCGCGGTACTCCTGCGAAAATCGCCGTTCCGCCACTGACTTTGTTTCGCTGACTTGCGCAGCCCGCGTATTGAATTGCCGTGATGCATTCCGGGCGCGAAACCAATCGAAGATGGGAACATTTAGCGCCGCCACTGCGGAATAGCCGCGGTGCTGCCAATCAACCCGAAATGAATCGAGGCCATAGTTAAACGACCAGGAGAGTTGTGGCATCATCGCAGCCCTGGCTCTCCGCGCATCGGCTTGAAATCCGGATTTTTGCGCGTCCAGCAACGAGAATTCAAAGCGCCGTCGAAACTCAGCGGGCTTCGCGAGTTCGTTCTCCGGTTCGGGCAGGGCCCCCGCAAAGATATCCTGAATCGGCAGCATTCCGTCCACGTCCTCAGTCCAGTACGCTGCCAAGTCCTGATTGGCGAGTGTGGCCGCCAAGCGGGCTGAGATGAGCGCTTGCCGCAGGCCAGCCAGTTGGGACGAGGCCTTCACGATGTCCGCCCGGGCCGCTTCCCCGTTCGCCGTGAGCAGTTTCACCCTTTTCTCGAAGTTCTCGCTTTCGGTGATCGAGGCGACCAAGGCATCGGTAATGCGGCGGGTCAGCAGCAATCGAAAGTAAGCGTTACTAACGGCCCGCTTAAGATCGCGCTCGGCGATTCCGGCGCTCGCTCTAGCCGCTTGTTGATTCGCGCGGGCACGAGCCAGTTCCGCACGGATGCGCCCTGAAGTATCGATTTCCTGAAAGATCCGTCCCAACCCAATGTACTCGCGGATCGCATTGGCAGGGATAAAGGCGAAGGTCTGAGGGTTTGCGATCGACGGGCTAGTGTACACAGTCCCGAATGTTGCCCCGGCTTGGGGTAGAAATCCGGCACGAGCGATCTGCTGATCTCGATCGGATATCTGTACGTCGAGACGGGCGATACTCAACGTCGACGGCGCGGCCATCGCCTTTCTTACACACTCTTCCAGCGTCAACGGTTGGTTGCCGCTCTGCGCAAAGCTTGCCGTCACGCAGAAGAGAGACCCGAATGCGATGTTTCTGATGAACCGAATCCGCATCGTTTCAAAATCTCCTAGTGCGCGCCCGCTCTGGCGTTGGCGAATGGATACAGGATCTTCATAATTACCCCCAGTAAAGCAGGCAATGCTGAAGAAAGCCTGAACAAGTCGCAAAAAATTTGTCGATTCAGCAGATCTTCAGGAAAACGAGAGATCGTAGGTTAGGAGAGCCGATGCACGTGCTGATCATCGAGGATGACCTGCGAATCGCCAACCTGCTCGAGGCCGGTTTGGAGGAAGAGGGCTATCAGGTCGTGACGGAAGCCGACGGCGGGCGCGGATTCCATCTCGCTTCCACTTGCTCTTTCGATCTGATCGTCCTGGACGTCATGCTGCCCACTCTCGATGGATTTGCCGTCGCCCGGCAGCTGCGAATCGCGGGCAGCCGGATCCCCATCCTGATGTTGACCGCGCGCGACGCCAACCGCGACATCGTCCAAGGGTTGGATCTGGGTGCGGACGACTACCTCACCAAGCCCTTTTCCCTTGAAGTGTTCCTCGCCCGCGTACGCGCCGTCTCCCGGCGCGGCCCGATCGCCCGAGCGGCGGTTCATCGAATCGCTGATCTGGTCATCGAAACGGCGGAGCGACGGGTGGCCAGAGCAGGCAATTCCATTCCGCTCACCCGGCGGGAGTTTTCGCTCCTGGAACTCCTGGCTCGCTCTTCGCCGCGCGTTGTCACTCGTCACCACATCCTCGAAGAAGTTTGGGGCTACGACAGCGAAGTATCCACCAATAACTTGGAGGCCTTTGTCTCAGCGCTCCGCGGGAAAATCGATCTACACGATGGCCCGAAACTGATTCACACCGTGCGGGGCGTTGGATATTGTCTGAGAGAGGAGGCGGCAGAGTGACATCTCGACGTTCCGTTCGATTTCAGTTGACCCTTTGGTATCTGGCCGTATTGGTCGGTGGCCTGATCCTGTTTGCTACCGGCACATGGTTTATGTTGCGGCAGAATCTTCTGGAGAATCGTGTCCGGAGTCTGGACCAACGTCTCGCCGCTCTGGGCGCCTTCCTTTCTCGGGAATCGCGGGGGGATGACCTCCCCGCCGTTCGGGAAGAGGCGCGCGAGTACTCGACCGGTCTTCAGGAGGGTCACGGCCTGAGAGTCACACAGCCGGATGGGACGCTGATCTTTGAGAAAAACCCTGCGGAGGGCGACGCCCTGCATCGGCAAATGCGTGTAGACGTCCGGGGATATGCAATCGACGTTGAACTGATTTTGCCGTTGTCCGAGTTCCACCGCACGCTGAGCACTTTGGCGTGGGTGATGATCACCGCATTCCCTCTGGTGATTGGCGTCGCGGTTTTAGGTGGCTGGTGGTTGGCTCGCCGTGCCTTGCGGCCCGTTGGCGTGATGACGGCCGACGCGCGCGCCATCAACGCGAGCGATCTTGGCGCGCGACTGTCCGTGCCGGATACGGGTGATGAGTTGCAGGATCTAGCGGAGTCCTGGAACGAAATGCTCGGTCGCATCGAGGCTTCGGTTCGAAGTGTCTCGCGCTTTACGGCGGACGCCGCACACGAGTTGCGAACCCCCGTGACCGTGATTCGCACTTCCGCCGAACTGGCGCTTCGCCATCGTCGCACACCAGAGAGCTATGAGCAGACTTTGAACTCGATCCAATCTGAAACAGAAGAGATGACCGAGCTTCTCGAACGCTTGCTATTGCTGGCGCGCGGCGACGCGGGCCAATGGCACTTTGATCTGGAAATGGTTTTCGCCGACGACGTGTTGCGAAGGTTGCGAACTGTGATCTCGTCGCTCGCCGAGAGCAAGGGCATCCACCTCGACTTTCAGCTTCCTGAACAATCGGCGGCAATCTGGGGTGACGAATCCGCCATCCGGCGTCTCGTCATGATTTTGGCGGACAACGCCATCAAGTACACGCCCCCAGGCGGCAGAGTCAGCGTCGCCCTTCGAGATGAGAATGCTACTTGCATCATGGAAGTCACTGATTCGGGATGTGGCATCGCCGCGGAGCAATTGCCCTACGTGTTTGACCGCTTCTACCGCGCCGACCCTGCGCGAACTGCGGGAATGGGCGTTGGTCTCGGACTCGCCATCGCGCGCACCATCGTTGAAGCGCACCACGGAAGAATAGAAGTTACGTCAACTTCCGGAAGGGGCTCTAGCTTTCGCGTACTGCTTCCTTCACACCAGCCCTTGGCTGATCCAGTGGCGGGTTAGCCGATTGCTGGAGTCGTCAGCTGCGATTACTCGCCCGCGGTTGTGAATGTCTTGGCTCGAATCGACGTCAAAATTATTTGAGCGCCAAAATCACTGCTCCTAAAGCGATGAGCCCAGCGCCAGTCAGGGTCCACGGAGTCAACTTCTCACCAAGGAAAATGGCCGCAAAGATGATCACGAAAACTACACTGAGTTTATCCAGGGGGGCCACACGGGATGCCTCCCCAATTTGTAGCGCCTTAAAATAGCAAAGCCACGAAAGCCCGGTCGCCAGTCCGGAAAGGATCAGAAACACCAAACTCCTGCGGCCGATTTGGAAAACCGAGCTTGCAGGAACGCTGGCCAATGCGATTCCCCATGCAACGACCAGAATTACCGAAGTCCGTACGGCCGTTGCGAGATTCGAGTTGACACTTGCCACGCCTTGCTTGGCGAGTATCGCAGTGGCCCCGGCAAACACTGCGGACATTAACGACCAGGTGATCCAATTCATAGTTGATCCTCCGTTCCAATCGATTCCCCTCAACCGGCGAATTACGCCAGTGACCAAGCTAGTTCGCTAAGCCGCCCGCCTGGTCTTGCCGGTCCTCAGATGCGATGTGCTCCACCTTGAGTGGAGTATCGCCGCTGGTGATGTATTCCACGGTATGCGGCTGTTCCTGGATGGAATCGTCAACGGCCGAAAGATGCAAGCTGGCGATGTGCACGCCATCGACCATCACCAACGTCGTTCCGTGGAGATGCTTGGCCTGATCGCGGATGAACTGCTCCAGAATTCTCTTGGGTGCCAGTAGCTCAACGCAAACGGGGAGCGTCGTCAACGGCGTCTCGGAGATGTCAATTGAGACGTGCTTCGCACTCTGGCAGAATCCCATGTGCCCGAGGTTGACGGAAGCATGGGAGATTCCGGCGCGCAACGCTTCCCGCACCAAAAAGTGCGAGAGCGGCTTTTCGAACGCGCGTCCCCACCACGTGGCCGCCTTCTTGTTGTCTCCACTCTTCATGTAAATCTTGAGTGCGGAAATAGCGTGAAACGGAGTCTTATTCATCGTTGGAAGTTTCCTTTTTTCGTCGAATTGGAATTACGGTAAGTTTGGGCCGTCGTGGCCGCGCTGCATCTTGCGCGACCTGTCTAGCATGCAGAATGTCGCTACCGGAGAGGATGCCGACTAATTGGTCGGTTTTGGGGTTGACCACGGGTAGATAGTCATGGTGTCCCAGGGCCAGATCTCTTTCGACGATCGCCATCGAATGCGCCCCGGAGACCGCACGAGCATGGCGGTCCATGATCGTCGAGAGTTTGGTCTCGGCCCATGCTTCTCGAGGGACAGCGCGAATCGCCTTCTGTGAGACCATCCCGAGGTACCGGCCTGCGTCATCCACTACTGGTAGTTCTTGAAACGAGTGCTCGTACAGCGCGCGATCCATGAAATTTTCCACGCTGTGTTCAGGCTGAGCGATTACAATTCGCATGCTCATCCACTCGCGGCAAGGCATTCCGGCCAACATCGATTCGTCTGTGGATCGCTCGTGATGTTGCGATTCCGAATTAGAAATGCCCGCGGACAGAAGAAATGCCGTGGTGGAAGCGATTAGGGACGGAACGACTAGGGCGGGGCTACCGGTCGCCTCGGCGACAAATACTGCGGCGAACAGCAGGCTGTTGTAACTGGCTCCGGTGAAAGCCGCAATGCCGATTAGCGTGAACAGACCCGGATGAGCGGGTTGAAAAATCGCGTCGAACGAGGCTCCCAGCGCCGCGCCAATTGTTGCGGATGGCACAAAGAGGCCACCTACGCCTCCGGCACCGAAGGTGAATGATGTGGCAAGAATCTTGGCGACGAGGATGCCAAGGCAAGCAATGAGAGCATACTTGCCATTCAGGAGATCGTTTGCGACGGGCAGGCCAGAGTGCAGAGTAACTGGTGCGCCCAGAAGCTTCAAGCTGCCGAACGCGATCACACTGACAATCGCTCCTCCCGCTGCCAGTTTGAGAACCCGAGGCGCGCCCCAACGCGCCCAGATCCGCTTGATTCGGCCCAGCAGGCCGAGGAAAACGTGGGATGCCAACCCGCCCGCCAAACCCAGCGGGACACAGATCAAGAGATCCCGTATGTTTAATTGATAGCTGAAGTGGATTGGGAAATAGGGGTCTGCGGGCCGGAATACGGCAAACGTAGCGTAGGACGTCGCCGCGGCCACCAGCCCATGCATGAGAGACTCGTGAGCCAAATCATGTTTGTAGGGAGACTCGATCCCCATGATCGCGCCCGTTAAAGGAGCTCTAAAAATCGCACTGATCCCTGCTGCGGCTCCGGCGAGCAGGGTGGTTTCGACTCTTCCATGAAGCCAGTGCAGGCTCGCCACATGATTCAGCTTTCGTTGGATGAAGGAACTGATGGTGCCGCCCAGCCACTTGCTAGCGCCTTCCATGCCCGCGCTAGAGCCGAATCCCATGGTGGTAATGGACGCGGCAAGTTTGGGAGCGGCACTGCCGTAATCAATGCCCGAATCCGGTTTGTGATATTCCTTGACGACCTCGTCGGCCATGGAAGAATTAGCGACGCGGAAAACGCTAAGAATCAGGCCGGTCAGGAACATGCCGGCGAACGGTAGCAAACACAACACTTCTGGGGGGAACGAACGCGTAAATCGCTCCCAGAGCAGCACGTTTACAACGTAGTCGTATGCGGCAATTGCAGCGCCCACCAAGGCTCCAACGGGTGCGGCTACGAGGAATACATGGCGAGCGACACGAAAATGGTCGGACAGGTTCTCGTGAAGAAGAGTCGGACGATTTGGCTTGGGGAAGAGGCGATTTGTCGAGAGCATTTTCGAAGAGATAGTCCTACGGCATTCGTAGGAGTTATCGTCCTCGATCTTTCGACCGGCGGCGGTTCAGGCGAACTCCATCGCCCTAATCTTCTCTAACGGTAACACGTCTCGATCCTCGACGCCAAAGCTGGCATCCCGCGATCCGAACACTCGCACCGCAGTATCAATTTCACGGCTTGACAACTGGGGCAACTGAGGGCAAACTGATCAAAGGCTAGCTTGTACATGCTAAGTTGTCCTATGAATGAATTCCACGAACACACTACTTCTAACGCAGAAGACTCCCAATCCGCGCCGGACAACGGTAATGAGCCGTTGGAAGGATCGGGCTTTGAGGAAGAGCAACCAGAAACCGACTTCGACGAGAGGATGTGACGCATGGCTACCGAACCCAACTCCGATGAAGTTCCGGCCAAGCGGGACTTTCGCAAAGAAGTAACCGACCAGATCGTCGAGATGCTGGAGAAAGGTACGGCACCCTGGCAGAAGCCATGGGAACCGGGATCGTTGCAACTTCCCTTCAATCCGACCACTGAGAAAAACTATCGCGGTGGTAATGCCCTTCACTTGATGGCCGTCGGAACCCGCAAGGGCTTCGATGACCCTCGATGGCTTACCTACAAGCAGGCGGCGGCAAATGGGTGGCAGGTTCGGGCCGGCGAGAAGGGGACCCAAATCGAGTTCTGGCAGTTCGGCGAAGATGGCAAGAAAGGGCAAAACCCAGGGGAGCAGTCGAAGCCGGATGCCGCCAATGGCGACTATCGTGGACCGCTTCGAAAAGTGTTCACGGTGTTCAACGCCAAACAGATTGATGGGATAGCGCCCTACGTTCCGAAAGAACGCGCGGCATGGGAAATTGCGGAGACTGGCGAATCTATCCTCAAGAACTCGGGGGCGAAAATCGTCCACGATCAGAACGATAGAGCGTTTTACAGCAGGTCCGTCGACCGCATACACCTTCCGCCGGACGCCGCATTTAAGAGCGCCGCAGACTACTACGGCACGGCGCTGCACGAACTCGCACACTGGAGCGGCCATCCGGACCGGCTCAATCGACAGACTCTCAACGAGAGTTACCGCTTCGGCGATCCCAACTATGCGAAAGAAGAATTACGAGCCGAACTCGCCAGCGTCTTCCTTGCGGCCGAGCGCGGCATCCCGCACAACCCGGAACAGCACGCGGCATACGTTAAGTCTTGGATCAAAGCTCTCAGCGAAGACAAGAACGAAATCTTCCGCGCCGCAAAGGATGCCCATCGAGCTGCGGACTACCTTCTTGACTTGGAGCGTGG
>Ga0163144_10016858_pt1 | contig 14941 bp, 17 predicted proteins | sample OliLak19BULKMAT1_FD_123175 | JGI IMG/M metagenome (GOLD analysis project Ga0163144, IMG submission 123175) | Freshwater microbial mat bacterial communities from Lake Vanda, McMurdo Dry Valleys, Antarctica - Oligotrophic Lake LV.19.BULKMAT1 | ecosystem: Environmental > Aquatic > Freshwater >... | reverse complement strand
CATCGTGAAGAACCTCGTAAGGAGGAACGCAAAGAGGAACGTAGACATCGTGAAGAACCTCGTAAGGAGGAACGCAAAGAGGAACGTAGACATCGTGAAGAACCTCGTAAGGAGGAACGTAGACATCGTAAGGAAGACCGTAAGGAAGACCGTAAGGAAGACCGTAAGGAAGACCGTAAGGAAGACCGTAAGGAAGACCGTAAGGAAGACCGTAAGGAAGACCGTAAGGAAGACCGTAAGGAGGAACGTAGACATCGTAAGGAAGACAGCAGAGAGGAACGTAGGGTTTGTGAAGAGCCCAAGGAAGAACGTAAGCCTTCACGCAAAGACGACCGCAGAACTAAATCAAGCGATTCGTCTGAAGGTGACTATTACAGAAATTTCGCGAAAAAGCCGAGTAAGTTCAAAGAATTGTACGAACCTTCTCATCATGAAAAATATTCATCATCGTCTCAGGACGACTCGTCTTCTGATGATTTCCCGATGCCAGAGACTCCGAAAAAGAAGGTGAATGATGATTATGGACGTTTATTCAACAAGGTTCGGGGTCTTCAAAAGAAATTAAACAAGAGAAGATAATATTGACGTTAATAAATGTCTCTAAAATCTAAAATTGAATCAGGAATACAATCAGGAATACAATCAGGAATACAATCAGGAATACAATCAGGAATCGATTCTGAAATCGATCATGTTCTTATGAAGGTGAACTCAATTTCACGTTCTGTAAAAAATATTGAGTTCACTGCATATATTCTAGCTATGTTCATAGTTATAATATCTCTGGTTGCATTATCAATGTATATTAAAAAGATGAATTGAAAATAAAATGAGAATAACGATTGTTGGAAAATGTGCAACAGGAAAAACGACACTTCTAAAGAAGTTTATTGAATGTTCTGGAGGTGATCAAGTGGTTGCAATTGATAATTGTACACTTGACCTGTATAGAGCATTGTTTAATGATTATTCGAATCCTAATGTTCTTATTGTTGTTGTAACGCAAGATGAAGAATTAGTTGCGTTAGGTGATCTCACAATTCGGACCTCTTCAGGCTATAGTAAAATCGTGGTGGATGGTGATGGAAATAGTACTCATTTCCATGATATGACAAATATGAACGTTGTGAAACACGCATTAAAACGGGTCCAAATCTTTTAAATCTGGTCTGTATGTTCCATTTGGAAGACCTTGACATTTTCCAACATACTTGTTCCACGAACAAGGATACTTACAAATTTCTTTATCTAATCCCAAACATTGTTTTGGAATTTCTTTTTTCGGTATTTTAATAATGCGATGTGTGTCTGTATATTCTTTAATGATATTGGAATTGACCTTGTCAAGGATTCTGTCCAATATTACAACCTTCAGATTGTTTTGAGTCGGACCTATACAATTGATAATGAATCGTTGGAATGGGGAAGGATCCATTTCAGATATATTATTATTTTCATAGTACATGAGTTGGATCTTTTCCAAGTATTGCAATTTGCATTTTGCGTCCTCACTATCCTGTGTGGTGATGTCATCATATAGAATGTATTTCAGATAATCGATTGCGATCACTGTTCGTCCTAAAATCTTGTTTATCGGTGTGCATACCGCGCAGTTTATGATTTCGCATATTTTGAAATAATTATTGTTGAGTACGACATAGATACAGTAGGTTGTATTGTTGAGTTCTCGTGCAGGTGTGAATATTGTAATTATTTCAAGCTCTTTGTAGGTTTTGATCAATACCTCGAAAATATCCTGTACAACTTGTTGCCCGTTCTCAACAAGTATAGTGTAATGGTCTACAACAAGTCTTTTGTCTCCTCCGCCAATTTCGATGTAAGTATTATAAGCAAGAGAGCCTGCAATCGCATAGTTGTTCTTTTTAATTATTATTGAGCATACTTCAAGAAGCTTTGCAACTGTATCGTCAATCTTAATTTTTCCACCCATAAACAGATCTTTTCCACACTTGAATTTTCCATCAAGTGGATGTGTCCATTTCACAAACAGTTTTTCGCGATTGGCGACTTTTGGCCATCTTCCGGGGTTTGCAAATGGTTCTGAAAATTCCTTGTATATATTTCGAAGCAAAGCAAATGGTGAAATAATTTTTAATTCAGAAATAGTTCGTGTTTGAAGAGCATCGAATTCCTTTTTTGGAATGTAGCTTATGTCTGCAACTGGCCATAGATTCACAAACACCTTGTAAGTTCCTTTATGAATGCCTGCTTTTGCTTCGACATATTTATACCCTTTTTTATAAAAGATATCAGCGAGCTCAACCGCATCATTCCAAGGATCGGTGCTGTAAAAGTCATAGTCAGGAATATCGGTTGAACTATAGATTTTAGCTTCTTTTGGAAGGTAATAATTGATTGCAGAACCACCGTAAAGCTTTAATCCCTTGTTCTTTATAAAGTCTTTTACAATTGAATACTTTCGTGGATCATCAACAGATACGAGGATTTGATCAGGTGATTTCCCATTCTCGATAATCTTGAGTAATTTCTTCTGCTTGGTGTATTCAGCTTCCTCTGCGATTTGCGCGAGGATATCATCATTTAGAGGAGGCGCAGGAGGAATATCCTGAATGTTTACATCATCAGCTGTAAAATAAGCTATCTTCTCAATAGGAACCCAACAGTATAAATTCGGATTGTTTTCAACTTCCTTCCATATATAACTATGTGTCTTTGTATCTTTTGGTCTAACTTCAAAATCTCGATTTTTAGAGGGGCAATTCATTTTATTATATATCTAATAAATAAATGTTTGACAAATTCCAAAAATTCTGGAACAAGAATGGATTTACAATTGTGGTGCTTGTAACCTTGCTTTTCATTTCCATCTATTCACTGTTTCGGATTGGAAAAGGTGGAACGTGGACACAGAATTTCCAATATGTTAAACCACTTCCAAAAACACGGAGACCGCCTCAAGAAAGTAAGGGAGAATTAGAGTGTCGTAGGGTTCTTGAAGAACTTTTCGGAGAACATTTTTCAAAGGCTCGTCCAGATTTCTTGAATAATCCAGTAACTGGTGGAAATTTTAATCTTGAATTAGACTGTTTTTCCTCAAGTAGAAGGATAGCAGTCGAATACAATGGCATCCAACATTACAAATACATTCCTTACTTCCACAAGAATTATGAGGCTTTCACAAACCAAAAATATCGAGATTATATGAAGAGGAAAATGTGCGAAGAAAATAAGGTAATTCTAATTGAAGTACCTTATACTGTGAAAGTAGAGGATATTAAAAAATATTTAATGGATAAGTTTAGAGAACTTTCTCTTGTCCCACGTAGTACGAAATAATGTAGATCGGAGGAGCGATGATTGCGAACATGTAATGCATGCTCTTTGCATTGCCTGAAGGCATTCTTGAAGCAAGCATCAAGGCCCAAACAATAAGAAACATGTACACGAGTACAAATATAACTTGAGATGTTGTGCTTTGTTCATCCTTCTTTACCATATTTTTAATGGCGTTTCGGAACGCTCGATTAAAGGTATTCTGATTTGTGCATACGTCTCCGCCATTTGTACACTGAGGGCATTTTTGATTCATACACGAAGATATGTTCACGTTAGAGGTTTTCATACAATCTGCTTTGCATTGTTCACAAGAAGACATTTTTACTATATGAAAATATAAAAACTATTTCCGAATTAAGAGTCTCTCTTCATTCGACACGTCAATTTGATTCTGAATTTTCCAAAAGATATTGAGGAAATTGTCAATATCTTTTTTAATATCTTCTTTTCCGAGACGATTGTTGTCAATCGTAATATCTATAGGTATACTATCCATTTCCAACTCTGATTTATGAACATGTTCAATTCTGGTGGCTGAAGACACGTCGGAATTTCGAACCACTTTGATAATAATTCCTCCAAGTTGCTTAATAATGTTCGCCTCGTCTACAAAACGAATATCTGATATGACATATGCTTTTGGTTCCTTTTCATACTGAAGTCGAAACAAGTCAACCCAAACGCTTTTCATATTTGGAAGAACTTCCTTAATTTTATCACGGAACAATTCAGTTCCAACTTTTTGCAAAAATTCTCTACCCGAAATGCCCCAATGTTCATGTATTTCGAGTTTCTGTTGTTGACTTCCATTCAACTGATCATGAGTGTATCCAAAAATCTGTGCAATTGATTTAATAGGGCTTGCCATGCTATATTCAGTGTAATTGTGTGATTTAACCAGATAGTTTGCAAGTGTAGTTTTTCCAGAACCAATTTTTCCTGTAATACCAATAATCATTTATTACTGATTTTATTTTTTGAATTTTTTCATTTTTAATTTTTCTTTCACAACAACTTCTCCCTTTTGAGAGTCTAAAAGTTCACTCAATACTTTTTCAGGGTTATTTATACCGTATCTTTCCAGAATCATAGCACCATCCACAACCTTTTCCTTGGCTTTCTTAGTCTTTCGTGTCTCTTTCTTTTCAATAATGATTGCTGTATTTCCGTATTTGACACCAAGCTGATCTTTCGATAATAAAAAATCTTGTATTCGTTGCTGTACGATTTTTTCCTTTTCAAGAAGTGTTTTTCGACGAATATTTAAAGACTTAATTTCGGATCGAATCGATTCGAGTTCCAATACATCGGCTTTAATGGACATTTTTTAAAGTTATCAATATCTTTTAAAATTGAAATTTCAAGGAAGTCTTCCTTGAAAAGTAAATGTGTATCATTTGTAGAAATGAATATGACCCTGAAACTTTGACTGAACTTGTTTGCTCGTATTGTAATATTACTTCAATTCCAGATACCCTTGTTAATCTAGTGAAACTCAATTGTTCTGAATGTTTGAATCTCACTTCCATTCCATCCACCCTTGTCAATCTAAAATATATTGATTGCTGGAGGTGTCCAAATCTCACTTCATTTCCAGATACCCTTGTAAATCTAACAAGACTTACTTGTTGGTCTTGCCCAAAGATCACTTCATTTCCACCCACTCTTGTAAATCTAACAGACCTTACTTGTAATTACTGTCCAAATATCAAAACGATTCCAAGTACATTTATTAACCTAACATTATTCCACTGTTCCAATTGTCCAAAACTCACGATTATTCCACCCACTCTTGTAAATCTAAGAGATCTTCATTATTCTGAATGTCCAAAACTCACGATTATTCCACACACTCTTGTTAATTTGGAGAGACTTTCTTTTTGGTATTGCCCGAAACTCACTTTTATCCCAAATACCCTTGTTAATCTGACGAGACTCTATTTTAACTTCTGCTCAAACATCACTTTTATTCCAGATACCCTTGTTAATCTGACATATCTTCATTATTCCTCTTGTCTAAATATCACTTCTATTCCAAATACATTTGTTAACCTAATAGAACTTACTTGCTTCGATTGTCCAAGACTCACTTCTATTCCAAATACATTTGTTAACCTAATCCATCTTGATTGTTCTAACTGTGCAAGGCTTGCTTCTATCCCATCTAATATAAAGCCTAAAGATATTTTTAACTGTCCTTGGCTGAATTCAGTTCACAATCCATTCTATGAGAAAAATGTGAGGAAGTTTAAGGAAGAATATGACTCACTTCTTTCAACTGAATTGATTTCACCATTTCTTGTACAAAAAATTGTTGGTTATCTGATTCCTATCATTCACACATTTTAAGAAAAAAAAATGAAAAAAAATTAAAGTTAGGATGAAAATGCAAATGGAGAATTATATGAGTAGGTCTTTTGACCGTGTTAATGTTGAGAATCATCCGAGTGTGAAGCTTGTTGATTCTGATCCAGAGTCTGGCTTGGATCTGTTTTGTTATACTGATTGTGAGAATGATTCTGATGAGTTTGTCCAGCAGTGTCGTGGATTGGTTTATCATGAGAATAAGCTTGTGATGAAGGCTTTTTCACACATTCCTGAGTATTGTCATTCTGATGTTGGGAGTGTTCGTTCAGTTCTTGCAGACTTTGAAAAGTGGACCTTTTACCCTTCTTACGAAGGGACACTTTTGAGGGTTTTTAATTTTAATGGTAAGTGGTTTGTTACGACTCACCGAAAGCTGAATGCTTTTCGAAGCAAGTGGTCTTCTCGTGATTCGTTTGGAGCGATGTTTGAGAATGCTCTGTTTTCAGAGGCAACGAGATATGAGAAGTTTGCGCACGTAGTTGGAGATGTGACTCGAGAGGATGTTCGTGAAAAGTTCACTCAGACTCTGAATCCAGAGTATCAGTACATGTTTTTGGTTCGTTCTACGAATGACAATCGTATTGTTTCAGACGCTCCTGACTATCCTACAGTGTATCACGTGGGTACATTTGTGGATGGAAAGCTGAACATGGATGTTGATGTGAGTGTTACAAAGCCTGATCCGCTGGTGTTTGATAGCGCGAATGATGTTTTGACATTTGTGAGAGAGAAGGTAAATCCAAAGGTAACTCAGGGTGTTATTGGGTTTGGTCCCAATAACAAGCAACTGAAGATTGTTCAGGATAGCTATCGTGAATTGTTCCTAGTTCGTGGAAATGAGCCGAGTATAAAGTTCAGGTATCTGCAACTTCGTCAGGATAAGAAGATGGTAGATCTTCTTTTCTACCTTTATCCAAATATGAAGCCAGTTTTCGCAGACTATGAAAATACTCTGCGCGATATCGCCAAGTACATTTACAATGCATACATCGATAGGTTTATGAAGAAGAATTTTGTCACAGTATCGCGTGACAAATTTGAAGTTGTGAAGGAATGTCATAGCTTTTACCTTCTTGATCGCCAGCGTAATCACATTACATTTAACCACGTTTTGTTCATCTTGAACAAGCAATCGCCTACGAATCTCAACAGGCTCATCTACAACTACAATGTTGAGACTGGGAAGATTCTGAAGCGACCTGTCCTGCATAGGTGCTCAAATGCACAGGCTTCTGACGAGATTCCGCTTTTGGAACTTCCACTTCCACAACTGTCACTTGAGCAATCGGAGCATGTGGTGCGGATTGGAGAGCTGGAAACTGAGCTTGCCCTCTTGCGTGAGGAGGCGAAGGAGACCACCGAGGACCTAGCTACCGAGCAAAGCCTTCGAGAGAGGACTGAAAGGGCGCAGTCGCGGACTTAATCCCGAATTCGACGATAAAAATTAATTTTATCATCATTTTGTTGCTAAATAATCACGACGATCATAGTGAGCAGTTATGCTTACTGGTTTCAACCATACGCCCGGACTATCTGCTATCCAGTAATTTGGATAGATCCAAGAAGATGGTAGAATTAAACTATAATCTAATTTTTCATTTTCGTTCTCGTCCTCAAGAACTCCAAAAATTGCACTTGTCAATGCAATCGGGCCTGTTGTTGATACAATATAATCATCTTTTTCATCCTGCTCCGCATCGAAATAATCCTTCCAGTCTTCAACAAATGATTTAGAATTGTGGGAAAGCCATGTTAGCATTGCTTTTCCAAAGGGATGTTTTGGTTTTGATGCAATGATTGCATTATTCACATACATTACAGGTTCGACACCAATGATGTAATCGTATTTTTTGAGCATTGCTTCCATCGGAGCAAGACAAGCTCCATCATTAATATCAGAATACATTCCTCCTTCAAGATAGAGAATTGCTTGTCGAAGAGTATCTGATCGCGCGCCGGGGTTCTGATGATTTTTAAAGAGGTATTTAATGTCATCGCGAATTTTTGGATTCAAACGATCGAGTAATTTTGAAATAGAATCAGGGCCTTTTACGGTAACATAATCTTCAAATTGTTTTGGAACAATGAAATTTGGATTATCGGACCAAATATTGAACACGAAATTGGGATTTCGATCAATCCACGTTTTCATAAACTTGAAAAAAACCGGTTTAAGAGGCCCGAATTCATTTTTTGAAATGTCTCTTCGTAGCCAAATCCACTGAATAACTCGAGGAATCCCTCCTGTTGGAGAACGGATACGTTTCGATGGATTCACTTTTTCCCATTGATCAAGTATTAGGTCCATTAATCTCGATTTATTTCCAGAATCGGTATCAAGGAATTGCCAGTTTTTGGTCCGAAAGAGATCAAAATTTTCAATCCCTACTGTATTTAAGTATTGATTCTTGTCTGGAATTCCTGTCATGAGAAGAAAATCGTTGAAAATGTCAGAGTTTTTAACAAGAGCAGTTCCATTCTTGATTTGTTCAACCTGAAGTAAAACAAGCCAAATCGAGCCGATTTTAGTCAAATGTATGTTGCTTTCGGGTTTCGAGCAAACAAGGTCGATAGTTCTATCATACGTGTTGTTTACATTCGAGCGTTTGCCTGCTAAAACATTGTATACATCCCCTGTATCGTTATTGGTCATTTTAACTGCATCAGAACCGAGATTAATAAAAATAATTGCATGTGTGTTTTTTGTTTGAACAGTTACACCACCTATACTAATAGGTAATTTATCATTCATAAGCAAATCCCACCAATTGGCCCCGAAAAATTGATATACTTTCCCATCATCTTTGATTGCCTGCGAAGTTAACATATGCCAACCGTACAATTTTGGAAGTGAATACGGTGGAAATTTGGCTAGATTAACTTTTGAAGGGTCTGCCATTTATATACTATAAAGTTTTGAAAACTTTATAAGAAAATTATTAAGCACTTGCGCATGCACCTTTCCCTTCATTGTCCATATTGCACTGTGCACCACAATGATTTGCTTCAGGAGGACTGCAATTGTAATATACATATTTTCCCTTCACTCTCTTTGTGTCACAATTTTGCATGCAACACGACGGATCAGTCCCGTCGGGAGTGTCTCCCTGTGAAGCCGCGTTGTATTCGGAAACACATTGTTTCGGTGTTAAATCTCCACCTTTTGACGTTCCATTATACGAACATGCTTCAGTATTATTAAATCTGACTTTCATAGAAGAAGAAGGAGGAGGTGTGGCTTTTTTGCAACATTTATCGACTTTGTTCAGGATAAAAGCAGATAATACAATTGCTGCAACCAGCAAAACTAAGCATAATAAGTGTAAATACATTGGATTCATTTATTAGAAGGTAGGAAAAAAATGTTTTTAAAAAATCATTCTTACAGAAGAAAAATGAATGAACCTATCTATTCAATAACCGATATGAAGCACCTTGGATGGAATCAGAGTGATATGGTTGACTATATGAGGGAACGCAATTCACTTTGGATTCGAAGTATCCAAGAGTTTGTTTCTATATATTCGCGTATTTCAATTTTCTATGTTGCAAAGTACTATGTGCCACATTTAAATACAATGTGTGTTGAAGTCGCAGATTCTTACAATGTGATTGCAAGGGAATACAATGATGATCCTATCACTGCATTGTACATGTGTTCAGTTTCGGTTTCCTTTGTTGAGCAACTACTCTCAATGTGTAACGTGTAGTGTAGCTGCGAATTTCCAAAATGAATTTTTTTCCAAGGGTGTGAAAAAAATCAAAATGACTGATTTGAACATTGTTGATTATAGTGAACTGTCTTTCGTTGTACAGGGCGACACTCGTCCTTACAAGGAGGAGCTTAAAAATATTGGAGGAAAATGGAACGCAAACCTTCGTGGAGGAGGTGGATGGGTTTTTAGCAAAGCCAAAGGCAAGATGAATGACGTGAAGACTTTAATTCAGGAGCTGAAGTCTAGTACGGGGCTTTCGTCAGTCTCTGCTTCAGCTCCTACGTTACTTCGTTCACAGATGCTAGTCTCTGCTTCAGTCTCTGCTTCAGCCCCTAAGGGAGTTTGTCTTACGTTGTTGATCAATGAGGTTAGGAATCATTTCCCCTCTCTTTCCTCGAAAGAGAGATTGGAATATCTTTTGTATGTTACGAATTATATGGTAACGTTGTCTAACAACGTGCCTAGCGGAGTGCCTAGCGGAGTGCCTAGCGGAGTGCCTAGCGGAGTGCCTAGCGGAGTGCCTAGCGGAGTGCCTAGCGGAGTGCCTAGCGGAGTGCCCAAAAAATCCCTCATTGAGGAAAACTCAGATTCTGATGTTTCAGATGATGATGTTCCGTTGAAAAAAATGCTGTAATTTCAATTTTATTCTGATTAATAAATAGAATAAAATGTTATCTGATCAAACTAAGAAAATGCTCAAGATTGGAGGAATCGTGGCGGCGATTCTTCTGATTATATACATAGCAATATACTTATCAATACCTCAAACATATACTAATCCACCCCCTCTACCGCCACTGCCACCTCCTCCTCCAAAAAAAAATCCCTTGTCAATGAAAAAAATGTTGTAATTTCAATTTTATTCTGATTAATAAATAGAATAAAATGTTATCTGATCAAAATAAGAAAATGCTCAAGATTGGAGGAGGCATTTTTGTTGTGGTGATGGTGATTCTTCTGATTGTGTTATTCGCAAAAAGAAGTTCTTCAAAACAACCGCCTACACCGCCACCGCCACCGCCACCTCCTACACCAACCAATAATTTTAACACATCTATCAGCTTTGTGTACAATGGTCTAAATGAAAAAGCGACAGTTTCATTACCATTATCAAGCATAAGCACAATGACGATTGGCTCTTTTATTGGTACAGTGTTGAAAAACTCTAATCTCGCAGATTGGAATAAGGAAGATATTTACTGGGATACTATATCCATAAATGATCATAAGGTTACAATTGTGAATGGAGCAATATCTCCAGTTGTTTTTGGAAACCTAATTAGTACACTTATTGGACAGTCACCAGCGAGTGCTGTAATTTTATCAGCAGTTGTTTTACAGATATGTACGGATGCTCAATTGCAAGCATTACAATGCGATCCGTGTTTAGCTCAGCAAGCAATATGCACCTCATCTGGACCAGTTTGTGTTGATAATCAATATTGCCCGTCTGTTATTGATTTAGTAAATGCGCAATGTTGCAAAAGTTCCCCTTCTGGTTTAGTTCCAAGTTGTAATGAAAACACTTTTACAGTTACATGTGGTACGTGTAAAAAAGGGGGATCTAATTGCGGAGAACCGAATTGCGCCGGTTATGGACCAGTTTGTACAGCGACTGGATGGACTTGCAAAGATGGAGTTACATGCCCAACTGGCGCAGAACTTGATTCATGTTGTACCGGAACAACAAAAATGGCATCGTGCGCTGGTGGAAATGTAGTATGCTCATCTTGTACAGGGCCTATGAAAACATGCCCAACTACGTGCGGTGATTATCAAGAACCGAATTGCGGTTCAAATGGATGGGAATGCGTATCGACCTGTCCTTCTGCAGAAGTTTTAATTAACTGTTGCATCAGCCATCCAAATACATACCCAACTTGCAAAGACGGAGCCGTCACTTGTGGATCGTGTGATGGTCATGGTTTACCGATTCCAAATTGTCCAACTTCTTGCAATGGTCAAGGATTAGTTTGTACAGCAACTGGATGGATTTGCAAAGCTGGTGTAGAATGTCCAGATCCTGAATGGGCTCAAGCGAATTGTTGCAGTGACCCGAAATACAAGGCTGTATGCACAACAGAAAATTGTATACAATGTGAATGTGTTAATGACCAATGCCCAACTGGTGTTTACAATTCATGTTTAGCAGGTCCAACACTTCCTAACTGTTGCATTCAAGGCGAACAATGTACAAATGGAATGTGTTGCGCTCCCGATGAAACTGGTTGCGGAACAACTTGTTGCCCTCCAGAAACAAGATGTAATGGCGCAGGTGCTTGTGTTGCAAAATGCGGTGTAGACTCATTAGGAAATCCTGTTCTTTGTGCACCAAATCAAAATTGTATTATGGTTATAAATGGAAATAATCAAACAGCTTATAGTTGTGTTGCCAAACCAACTCCAGAAACTTGTCAGTACAACTTTTTACCAAATACTCTTCCTGCAGGAATTGATAATTTCTATGGATGTTATCAATTCCCCAGTTCTGATGATCAAACACTTGGATATTGTACATCAGCAGATGATTCATATGTAGAAAGTTGTTATAAGGCTTATTCAAACTCAACTGGATGTAATACAGGAGATGTTCCAAATTCTGGTGGAACAGGCTATGTAAATTGTGAATGGCGTGATATCGTCCAATATATGGGACAGGCAACTTCTCAGGCTAATATTGAAACACGAGCAGCCCAAATTCAGACAGAGATGGGTATTATTAATCATGATTGGTATGGTGATTATTGTCAGTCTGATAATGGTTCTTACCAACGAATCGTAACATTCCTAGTTAACGAAGGTACAACTTGCACTCTAACTGATTGTGAGGCTCAAATGGCACAGCCCGGCATTATAGATGTTGTATATAACGAGGCTACTCAAACATGCATAGGAGTTCAATCTTGTAATGGATCAGAAAACTCTTGGAGTTCTTATATGATTGATAATACTGGCAAACAAGTCCCAAGTCCATATACCAAAAATATTACATCTGTAGCAAGTGAATTCCCCTTATGTTCCGCAACAGGTGCATGCCCGTTACCTGCAAACAGTGACTACGTTTGCGATCCTTCGGGTCTTATTGCTGGAGCCCCTGTTTGGACTGTGATTTCGTCGAATACCCCTGAAATAGAGTGTACGTATCACGAAGCTCCTCCTCCAAATCTTCCAAATACATATTCAAGTCTATCAAAATGTCTTGATTCAAATTGTGAAGGAAATAATTGTTGTCTAACTGGATGGTTTTGGGATTCAGCACAGCAAAAATGCTTTATTAATCAACCCCCTACTGATAATTGGGATGGTAGTGGTGCATGGATAGCCGATAAACCATACTTCATTGCTGGTGGTGGTAAAACGACAAATCCGGCTTCAAATCCGGCTACACAACTTAAAACTACAAATTCTTCAGTTTCTTATTGTGTTTGTGATAATGACACCAAGACTTGGCAAGATTTTAGCGGACTTGCGTACAAAACATTAGAGACGGATTCTCGTCGAACGTATTTGTGCAATGCCGATAGTTCCGACTCAAGTAAATGCACAGCAACTTATGGTGGTAATTAAAAATATCATTTAAATAAGAAATTATTTAAAATAAAGATGGAGAAAGAGAAAGAATACGATTTGTTTAATAATCCAATGGTGGAGTCAGCTAAGAAAAACTTGACGAAAGAACAGATGGATGATTACAAGAAGATGGGGGATTACATGTACAATTCATTTAATTACAAAATAAATGAGGTAGGCTCGCAAGTTCAAGAATCCAAGTCTGTAGATCTTGTGCTGTACGCGACAACAGCATTAAATTCAGGTTTGAACCCGTTTGATTTAACATATGATGAAGTTGGTGCTCTCGTTGAAAAACACGGGAGAAAGTGGTACGAACTGTTTGGATTTACAGAGGAGGAAGTTCCAAAACCGATTCTTGAAGCAATTACAGAAGAGGAAGCCAAATCTAAAAATGCGAAAAAATCTAAAAGAGAAGAATAAATAAAGAATGGTAACCAGTATTTCAATATTATTATTTATCACAGCTTTAATGCTAACTCTTTTGATTGCGTACAACTAGGTACATTACACACGACACGAATATCATTATTATACTCAGTATAATAACAATACTTACATCACCTACATTCACCCTTTTTTTATCTCCATATTCGTTTGCAATGTAATCAAGGAGCACTGGATCATTATTACTCTTTGAGAGGATATTTTTTCCGTACAATACGACGCATTCACCAATACTCATTCCATCCTTGTCTGGAATGCATCGGCCTTGATATCCGGTGAATTTAAATTGCGGAATGTCATCTTTTATTTCGAATTCTCCATTTTCAATGGCACTCAATCGAGTTGCCTTCACTCTTGGGTCCATAAGTACATATATTGGGGAAAAATAAGCTTGTTTATATTTTTTATCTGGAATCTTTGAATCGAATGTTATGTATGTTGAGTTTTCATTTTCCCAAATGTATAATGGAGTTCCAGAAGGAATTGCTCGAATCCACGCAATGAATCGAATACACCCTTTTTCATAGTTAAATGGGTCGTAGATAACTTCTACACTGGTCGTCGTCAGATTTGCGTTTTTAGCACAAAGTAAATTCATTCCAGAAGGCCTTGTTGCAAAATCAGGATTAAGAACATAGAATTGGGTTACAAATTCCAACTCTGGATTTTGGGAACATTCAAACACGGTCTGATTATTTTTTCGAACTTTATTCGGTAAGCCAATGAAACTACTATTGAGTTTGCGATTGAAATACAGGCATAATGGCACGAAATCTTCCATTTATTCTTACGAAATAGAAAAACTTGAATGTTATAAATGAAGGTAGCTAATTTACTTGAAAATATTCTTGTTATAAATTTGGATAAAGACAAAGACAGGCTCGAAAATATTTACAAACAATTTCCAAACGCACAAAGAGTTCCTGCGATTTATGGAAAAGAACTACCAAACTTGAAAGAATTGGCTGTCAAGATGAATGCACCTACTACTGATATTCCAGCGACAATTGGATGTGGATTAAGTCACAAAAAGGCTTGGCAAACTATTCTCAATAATGGATGGGATTACGGATTGATTCTTGAAGATGATACGACTTTGAACGATTCTTCTGAAAATGCAAAGGATGTTGAATTACCAGACGACTGGGATGTGATTTTTCTCGGCCATTGTAAGAAACAATGGCCAAGGAATGAATGTAGTCGTGTATCAACCCCGATGTATGAAGATGATGCTATTTTTAATGACAGATGGTTCAAGTTCAAAACATACGAAAACGCCCCAATGGGAGCATGGGGGTATGTGTTAACAGCGAAAAGTGCTCGTTACTTGATTGACAATTACAATTTGGAAGAACCCATAGATGTCCGCCTCATATATGACAAGACTCTTCAAAAATTGCAGACGTACGGTCTGAATCCATCGATTATTACGCATTGTTTCGATTTTGGAAGTTACACATCTCCAATTAAGCCTAAAAAACTATTATATAAATATAAGAATGAAAATAAAGTCTATATTGCTT
>Ga0163144_10016857_pt1 | contig 14941 bp, 12 predicted proteins | sample OliLak19BULKMAT1_FD_123175 | JGI IMG/M metagenome (GOLD analysis project Ga0163144, IMG submission 123175) | Freshwater microbial mat bacterial communities from Lake Vanda, McMurdo Dry Valleys, Antarctica - Oligotrophic Lake LV.19.BULKMAT1 | ecosystem: Environmental > Aquatic > Freshwater >... | reverse complement strand
CGGTTGCCCTATTAGTAGCCGTGGTTCTGTTGTCATTCGTCATTGGTGGTAGTTGGTTTTTTATCAACCGTTCCAGCACCAACTCCAGCCTGCAAAACCTTAAGTCTCAGGTAGCGGGTCTAGAGCAAAAAGCTGGCCAAGGTCAGTTGACTGCCGACGACCTAAACACTCTGAACAACCTCCAGGCCGACTTGCGCCAGCTGGAACAAAAGACTACTAACTTGCCAGAGGACACCAAAACCCAATTAGCCGACCTAACTACTCGACTGGTAGCGCTAGAACAACGTACCGCCACCACTGGTCCGCGTGGAGCCACCGGTGCCCAGGGTTTGCAGGGCACTCTGGGATCGACCGGCGCATCCGGTCAGACCGGTACAACCGGCTCAACAGGAGCCACCGGAGCGACTGGTGCAACTGGTCCCAGCGGAGTGGCCAGCTGTCCAAACGGAAACTGTCTCAGTATTCAAGCTGCGTCACCTGGAGTAGCCGAAGCTGGCCATATCAATATCTCGGGTACTGCCATCGCCAACCTATTCTCTGGTAGCGGCACCAACCTAACATCACTAAACGGCACAAACATATCTAGTGGTACTGTTGCCGACGCCAGACTTTCATCCAACGTAACCCTCCAGGGTAATACCTTCAACGGCCTTAGCCAACTAGTCCAACTAACAGCGGGCGGGATACTGCCGGTGCTCAGTGGCTCAAACCTCACCAACCTAACTGGAGCTAACGTGAGTGGAACAGTAGCCAATGCCACTAACGCCACTACTGCCGGTACAACTACCGGCAACTCAGCCACAGCCACCGCCTTAGCCGCAAACCCAACAGACTGCTCAGCCAACACTTACGCCACAACCATTGCCAGTAGCGGCAACCTAACCTGTGCCTCCATAACCGACGCCTCACTATCCGCCAACGTAACCCTCCAGGGTAATACCTTCAACGGCCTCAGCCAACTAGTCCAACTAACAGCGGGCGGGATACTGCCGGTGCTCAGTGGCTCAAACCTCACCAACCTCAATGCCACCAACATATCCAGTGGCACACTCAGCGACGCTCGCTTGAGCTCCAATGCGGCCCTGCTTAACGCCGGCCAAACCTTTAGCAGCGCCAACATCTTCTCAGCCGCTGGTACGGCTCTAGCCGTTACCAACAACGCCAGCATTGGCGGCACGCTTAATGTCACCGGCCTGAGTACCCTCGGTAGCCTAACCGTCACCAATAACGCCAGCGTTGGCTCGCTGACCTTTGGCACGACTATCACTGGCAGTTGCGCCGGCCTGACCAACTACGTTTGGGTGCCGGGCAACCCTAAATTCGGCACTATGCCGGGCTTCTGCGTCATGAAGTACGAGGCCAAAGACGACGGCGCTAACAACGCTGTATCGACAGCCGCCGGCACTCCCTACGTTTCCGTCTCCCAACGCACCGCTCAAGACAAAGCCATTGCCGCCTGCACCGGCTGCCGTTTGCTGAGTGAAGCCGAATGGATGACGATTGCCACCGATGCCCTGTGGGTTAACGCCAACTGGTGCAGCTTGGACGGCAGTGCCTGCAACAACGCTCCCGGTACCGCCAGCAAGTATTTGGCCACTGGCCACCAAGACAACAGCCCTGCCGCCGCCCTAGCCGCCAGCAGTACCGACTCCGAAGCCTGCTACGGCACGGTCACGGCTGATGTCAACACCGCCTGTGGCAGCGCCGGCACCCAAAAACGTACCCTCACCCTATCTAACGGCTCAGTTATCTGGGATATACCCGGCAATGTCTGGGAATGGACAGATGCTTGGATTATTGGCAACGAACAACCCAACGATGCTGTTGACGGCTTTGCCTGGCACGAGTTCACGGCCATAACCAAGTGGAAAGACCTAAACTACGCCAACCCCACCAACCGCAGCTGGAACTCTACCCAGCGACTCGGCCAAATTTACACTGATGGCACCAGCACCAATAACACGTTGTACGCGTTCCTTCGCGGCGGCGCTTGGAACGATGGCACGAATGCCGGGGCGTTCACGCTGGCTCTGTACAGTGCGCCGACCTCTACGAATCCCTCTATTGGTTTCCGCGTCGCCAGGTGATCTTCTGTAATCTGGAATCTCCCCGTGCCGCGGAGCGGCACCGAAATCTGTTTTTTAAAAAAGGTGGGCATATTACGTGACACTGTTCGAACAAATCACCGACTTCAACAACCTCTACGCCGCCTACAAGTCAGCCTTGACAAGCTAGACAGTCTAGATTACTATTCAACCATGACATGGCAATTACAAGACGCAAAAAACAAGCTGAGTGAACTAGTTGAAACTAGCATTAGCAAAGGTCCACAGATTATAAGCCGACGGGGTAAAGATACCGCCGTGCTGATGAGCTACGAGGATTACCAGCGTTACACCAAGCCCAAAAAAAATCTTAAGCACCTGCTGATGAACAGCGGCTTCCATGAACTCGATCTTACCCGTGACAAATCAACGACCGGCCGAGCCAGCGACCAACTCAATCCCTCGACCCTAGAGTAATTATGTCCTACCTGCTCGATACCAATGCTCTCAGCGAAATCAATAAGCCCCATCCTAATCAGGCGTTTATGCAGTGGCTTGATCAAGTCATTGCGTCAGAGCTCTACGTATCATGCATAACTATCGGTGAACTCTACAAAGGCATCGAGCTCCAGCCGGATACTACCAAGCGCAAAAAGCTAGAGCAACGTACAAGCGAGATAATGGCGGCGTTCGAACATAGAATTTTGGTTGTCGACCAGAACACCGCCAAGTTATGGGCCCAGTTGATCGCGCGGGCGGCTAAAAAAGGGCGTTCGGCTCCTGTTATTGACGCTCTTATCGCAGCCCAATGCATTCAGCACCAGCTTACTCTTGTTACGCGTAACACTAAAGATTTTGAACAGTTCGCCGAGCTCAAAGTACTTTGCCCCTGGACCGATAGCTAAGCCACAAGGGCTCACCGCGCGTTCCTTCGCGGCGGCAATTGGAACAATGGCAGCAGTGCCGGGGCGTTCGCGTTGAATCTGAACAATGCGCCGACCAGTACGAATACCGCTTTTGGTTTACGCGTCGCCAGGTGATCGTAGACGTTGGATATTGGACATTAGATATTAGAAGCAATTATTGAGTATGAAGTCCAGCGAGTTTACTTGCGCCTGGCTTTTGAGTACAAACTTCTTAATTCGCGACAATTTGAATTTGCTTCAGGTAAACTCGAAGAAATAGCCAAACTTCTCCACGGCTGGGCAAAACGTTATAAGCTGACAGATGATGGACAATAGAGGTTAGAAACTGGATTTGTGGTGAACGCGGCAGAAGGTTATTTTACTGGGGCTTGTTTTATTTCTTCGGCGTTCTTTTTAAGTGATTTTGTTTGTGTCGTCAAAGACGCTAGAAACTACACGGTAATTTGAATTAATAAAAAAGCCTCCGCGGTAGGAACATACTGCTCCGTGCGAAAGCTTGTACTATTATGCTATCAAACGAGGGTGCTTATGTCAATAACCTGACGCTTACGTTTCACGAAAAGCAACTTCTTGATAGTTTTCTGTTGTTTGTACTTCTGAGCCAGTAATTTTTGAACGTTGGCATCGCGCAATTTCTTCATGCGATGCGAGTCAATGATAATGTGGCCTGATTGCTTAGTTGCTCTTTTGAGGTTACGCTCCACCGCGGATAGTTTATCTGTCTTTGGCGACTTCATCTCCCATTTCTCGCCATTTATAAGCACATCGGGTGACTTTGCATAGCGCACGCCGTTGGTGGTTAAAAACTCTACGGTATAACCAACTCCCGCCAAAGCATCAGCAGTTAAAAGTTCGTGGTGCCACACGTCAACGCCGTGCGGAATAATGATTTTGCCGGGCTTTCTGCCGTTTGCCATTACTGAAATTATAACATGCTACCCCTGTTACGCACTTCAGCAGTGCGTGAAGGTGAAAAATGCCTGCGGTGGGTTGGGTGCAACAATGCGTCTAGGCCGTTGGGTTTTGGGATCGTCATGGTATTGTGCCGCATTATCATAAGATGGGCTGGGCTAACCCTCCTTCGCTAAGGCTTCGGAAGAGGGCGGGCCGGATAGCGGTCGCTGGTGCCAGCGCGGTTCTGAATCTGTACGCCAAGAGATCGAATGATATCTATCGGTTTGTTGCGGCTGCCTAAGACTGCGGCAATAGTAGTCTATAGGACTTTCACAACCTTTCTACATTTTCAGGCCCGCCCTAAAGCGGCTACGAGCATCCATCTTTCTTTCGGTGTAGCTATGGCTACCCCTCAAGAAATCTGAAAGCTCTCGCTCACCCCCTGGTCAGCCCTGCAATCTGCATAAAAGCGCGAAAGTCCTATACAATGGTTGGCATGCTCTCTGCATTTTTAATGCTTATCCCGGTTGGCGTCATCGCCTTATTGTCGGAGTATTTGTGGCGCAAAAAGCGTCTGCGTGGTGAGGGCGGACGCAAGTTTGTGCACATTTTGGTCGGAGTCTGGGTTAGCTTTTGGGCATATTTTATCAGCTTCAGAACGATCCAGATTTTGAGTATTTTCTTGCTGGCCTTACTGATTGCATCAAAGTATATGCACATATTTCATGCTGTTCACGATGTTAAACGCCGAACCCTCGGGGAGCTGTTCTATCCGCTGGCTATTTTGTTCTGTGCTCTTTTGACTCCACCCGATTGGGTGTTTACACTTGCCATGCTCTTTTTGGCGCTATCCGATGGTATGGCGGCGGTGGTCGGCACACGCTTTAAAAAATCTGCCCAGAACTATTTAATTCTTGGGCAGAAAAAGTCTCTCTTAGGTACAACGACTTACTTCGTGGCGGCTTTGCTCGCTTCATTTGTAGTGTTCAAGCTGTTATCACCAGACCCGGGTTTTTATTTCGCCGATTTTGCACCGGTATTGTTTATGGTGGCTGTGGCTTCAACGGCGCTTGAGAACTTGCTGCCTTTTGGTACCGATAACCTGGTAATACCGGTTTTTGTAGTGCTGGCTCTTCGCTAAAGAGCTAATTAACACACATAGCAATACCAAAACAAAACCTGCACTTTTGGCTGCGCCTTAGTGGCTAAAATCTATGTTTTTTCTCTTAACGTATCTACAGATATGTTTCCTTAAAAAGAACATAGATTTATAGCTCACTAAATCATCACCCAAAAAAGACATGTTTTGTATTGGAATTGCTATATCTGTTAGCTAAAAACTTCAGGTCTACCACTTTTAATCTGTTTTTTGTTTTCGGTTCGTACTATTCAAGTACGACCAAAAGCCAATAAAATAGATTAAAAATCATGGTAGCTGCTAAAGTTTCGCTATTAACAGATAGATATTAATTAGCTCTTGTGTGCGATAATTGTACTAATGATAGGTAGGATCGAATCGAATCTGCGAGAGTTTGTATATGGCGGCATGGATGGTGCTGTTACAACTTTTGCGGTCGTGACCGGTGCGGCCGGCGCCAACCTCAGTTCAAATGTGATCTTAATACTGGGTTTTGCCAATGTGCTGGCCGATGGGTTCTCGATGGCGGTCGGCTCATATTTAAGCGAAAAGAGCGACCAGCAACTGTCGGTCAGTAAGGGTAAAAGCAGCGCCGGCGATCACGAGTCGCCACTAGGTGCGTCACTGGCAACCTTCTTATCGTTTATTTTGGTGGGCTTCATCCCTCTGTCGGTGTATACGGCCGACTTTATTTTTAAAATGCATTGGCAAACTAACGATATGTTGATCTGGTCAGTTCTGCTCACAATGGCGGCATTCGCCGCGATTGGCTACTTGCGGGGCAAGATCACTAAAGTAGACAAAGCCAGAACAATTTTAGAGTCATTGGGGCTTGGTTTGGCGGCTGCGATTATTTCTTTCGTTGTCGGCAACCTACTTGAAAAAGTTATTAAATAAAGAACCCACTTTTTAAGGTGAGTTTTAGTGGGGTGCCTGATGGGAGTTGAACCCACGACTTTCAGTACCACAAACTGACGCTCTAACCAACTGAGCTACAGGCACCACGTCGTGATTACGCTTCTGTCTCATTTTTAGCTATTAGCTGAAAAGCTTCGACCTAAAGCTAAATCACTCCTTGTTTCGCTCGGCTAATCCTCTCGCCGAGCGAGAAGTTTATATAAACCGAACAGAGGTGATTATAGGGGAATGTGTTATTTTTTGCGAATGATTCTGAGCAGTCGTAAAAATGACCAACAAGTGAGTGCCCCGAGCGTATTGGCTAGAATATCGCGCCAAGTATCCATACGGTCGTAGCTAAAGTAGGCAATCCCGGCGCTGTCAGCGGCATACTCGGCCAGCTCGTTTAGTGCGCCCAGGCTAGAAACCAAACCAAAAAGCAGTACTAACTCTGTTCGCCATGACACCTTAAGCCTAAAGCCGCGTTTTAAATATTCAAATATCAAAGCGGTTGCTACGCCACCACCGACCGAATGTAGCACAAAGTTACCAACTCGGCCGCCTTCATAGTAAGAAAACGCGCTAGCGCAGGATATGGCCAGGACCGTGGCTATTAACCAGCCATAGTTCTTGCCGTGGGGAAAACTGAGCTTAAATTCAGCAGCTATCCATTTACTGAATAAGTAAGCAAAGATAAGGGTAGCTAGGATATGTATCATAGTTGAATGCTTATCGCATGATTATTACTGCGAGTCAAGACGAAAAACTTGTCTTGGCCTTAGTATATAGCCGTTTGGCGAATAAAAGTATAAATTGCCAAGCCGTTATCGAGCGTATGCTCGAATCATGTCGCGATACACGCAAAAAAATAAATCACCACCAAAAAAGGCGGTGTTTCATTTTCCGTGGTGCCCCCGGCATGATTCGAACATGCGACCTTGAGCTTAGAAGTCTCCTGCTCTATCCAACTGAGCTACGAGGGCGTGGGTCCGCTACTAGCGGACAATTATCAATTTGCAATTATCAATTTTCAATGAATCAACAATGATCATTGATCAATGAGAAATCAATGCAAACCGCAAATTGTGAAATGTTAAACGCTTTGACAATAGAAAAGTCAAAGAATGGTGCGGGTGGAGAGAATCGAACTCTCCTCTCGAGTTTGGAAAACTCACATTCTACCGATGAACTACACCCGCAACAGGGGTGATTATAAGCTAAAAACACATTTTTAGCCAATGTCGTGCAGGACAGTGATGTTGGCGCCTAGGCTATTGAGCCTCTCGGCCAGGTCTTCGTAACCGCGGTTGATGGTGTAAACGTTGCGGAGTACGGACACGCCGTTTGCGGCCATCATGCCGATCAGCAGCATAACCGCCGGACGGATACCAGCTGGGCAGGTTATGTCAGCGGCGCGCCATTTGGTCGGGCCCTCGACAAAAACGCGGTGCGGATCGGCCAGCTCTAGGTTTACACCAATTTTCTTGAGCTCGGTGTACATTAGTGCCCTGTCTTCATAAACCCAGTCGTGAATCATGGTGCGGCCTTTGGCAACAGCCGCAATCGGCACAAAGTAGGGCAGGTGATCGATGTTTAACCCTGGGAACGGGCGTGCGTAGAGTTTGTCCTCGGGGGCAACTAGGCCGCCGTTATGCTTGTGAACAGTGATGTCTACCAAATTGGTTTTGCCGTTATTGGCCTTATAGGGCTGGCTTTGTTCGTAAGTTAAACCCATCTTCTCAAGCTTTAGAAGCTCAAGTTCCAAAAACTCGATTGGTGCCCGCTCAATCTTGATTTTCGAGTTAGTGACTACTGCGGTAGCGATGAAAGTCATGGCCTCAACTGGGTCTTCGCTTGGGTAGTAGGTGATGTTGCGCTTAATGGTCTTTGTTCCTTTAATGCGCAGAGTGGTTGTGCCAATACCTTCGATACGGACGCCTAGCTTTTGCAAAAAGAAACACAAATCCTGAATCGCATAGTTGGCACTAGCCAGCCTAATAACAGTCTCACCATCGAACCGAGCAGCCGCCATCAAGGCGTTTTCGGTGGTGGTGTCGCCAGACTCATAAAGAACAACTGGCCGCGAAGGCAGCCTTTTTCGGACAGAAACTTGGTAATGTCCGCTTCTGGCCTCGATGCTAACGCCGAACTCCTCAAGCGCATAGATGTGAGGCAATACAGTCCGTTTACCCAGCTCGCAGCCGCCAGCGTAGGGAATTGCTAACTCATTCATTAGATGCATCAGCGGCCCGACCAGCATGATTACGCTTCTGGTTTTGCGGGCGGCGTCTTTTTGGATCTTATCAACCAAAAGCTTAACCGGCGGTTTGATAACAACGTCGCCTCCGACCCAGCGCACGACCACTCCTATGCTCTCGAGGACTTCAATAATGCGCTTAACCTCTTCGATCTTAGGCATGTTTTTTAGCCGGGTAGTGCCGCTGTTCAGCAGGCTGGCGCAGAGCAGGCCAACGGCTGCGTTTTTGCTGGTTTTAACCTCGATTGTGCCTGATAGTTCGCGGCCGCCTTCGATACTTAAGTTCATACTACCAGCGGCTAGGCTAATAAGCTGTCGATTAAGAACGTCGCTAATGCGTCCCAGTGTCTCAAGGCTCAAGTTCTGTTTACCGTGCTCAATGCGGTTAACCGCCGACTGGCTGGTGTTTAGTTTGCGAGCAAAGGCGGCTTGAGTTAGGCCTCTTTCTTGTCTCAGTTTCTGTACTAATTGACCAATCTTCTCGTTGGTGGTGTTCATTTGTCCAAGTATTATATCACAGACGGTATATTCATCAAGAGTCTGAGTGTTCAAGAAAAATAGCCGGGTTTTAGTGATATTCGTCAGGCCTCGAGCCAAATAAGGTACAATATCGCCATGCTGTAACAACAAACCCTTAATGGCTGTTAATTATATAAAAGGGGAAAATTATGTTGATAGATAAAAACGTAGATGCGCAGATAAAAAAGCTGATCCAAAAAGAAATAGCCCGTCAAAGTACCGGACTCGAGATGATACCGAGCGAGAACCACACGTCACAGGCGGTGCTTGAGGCTCTTGGCTCCAGGCTAACCGACAAATACTCCGAAGGTTACCCGGGCATGCGTTACTACGGCGGCTGCGAAGTCGTGGACGAAGTCGAGAATCTTGCCCGTGACTTAGCTAAGGAACTTTTCGGAGTTACTCATGCTAACGTTCAGCCGCACTCCGGCAGTCCGGCTAATCAGGCCATCTATTTTGCGCTGGTAGACCCGGGCGATACCATTATGGGTATGTCGCTTTACTTCGGTGGTCACATGACCCATGGCCTCAAAGTGAACTTCTCGGGCACTTACTATGATTCGGTACAGTACACCACCGACAAAGATGGTTTTATGGACTACGAGGCGATTGCCAAACTGGCTGCCGAGAAAAAGCCAAAGCTAATCATGAGCGGCACCACCGCATATCCACGCCAGATTGATTGGAAGAAACTGCGCGATATTGCCGATTCAGTCGGGGCATGGCTGGCTGCCGATATATCGCACATAAGCGGGCTGGTAGTGGCCGGTGAACATCCCAGCCCGATCGGTATTGTTGACGTTACTATGACTACAACACACAAAACCTTGCGCGGGCCGCGCGGAGCGATGATTTTATGTAACGGCAAGACATCTGATCCGCTTAAAAAACCCGAACGAAAGCACGAGAACCTACCCTCACTCATTGACCGGGCTGTGATCCCTGGCTTGCAGGGCGGCCCTCACAATCATCAAACAGCCGCTATCGCTGTGGCGTTGGGTGAAGCACTGACACCAGAGTTCAAGGTCTACGGCCAGCAGATAGTAAAAAATGCCAAAAAACTAGCCGCCGAACTAATGGGCCGAGGGTTTAACTTGGTTACTGGTGGAACCGACAATCATCTAATGGTGGTTGATCTTGGCAACAAGGGCATCAGTGGCAGGGAGGGCGAAAAAGCTCTGAGCCTGGCCGGCATTACTGTTAACAAAAACACCGTACCATTTGACCCACGCTCACCATTTGACCCGAGCGGCGTTCGCCTCGGCACGCCAGCGGTAACGACTCGCGGGCTTAAAGAAGAGCACATGGTAATGGTGGCCGACTGGATTGATCAAGCCGTCAAATCTCACAAGGACGAGAAACAACTCGCTAAGTTACATCAGCAAGTAACTGCGTTCGCCAAGGACTTTCCTCTGCCTAGCTAAACTCAGATGCTATGGCAAAAGTTCGGGTTCTTGCTCAAGAGTTATGGCAAATTTGGCCTGTACGGCGTCGATGATCTTCTGCTTAAAAATTAGCAGGTCTTTAGTGGTTTTAGCGTGTTCGTTTATCAAGACCAGAGCTTGCTTCGCCCATGTGGCCATGCCGGTTTCGGCGTCGTGATAGTCTTTGAAACCAGCCTGCTCGATCAACCAACCTGCAGCAATCTTGATTTGCCCATCGACTGTCGGCCAGGCTTTCATGTCTGGAAAACTTAACTTTAGCTTTTCAAAGTGAGCGTTATCGATAATCGGGTTGGCAAAAAACGAGCCGTTATTGGCGGTTTCAAACGGGTCAGGTAATTTGTTGGTACGGATAGCAATCACGGCAGCGCGGATGGTCTGCGGTGTAAACTTCAGAATGCTGTTTTCGTCGAGGTAGATCTGAAGGCTCTCATAAAACGGTGGTTTGGGCGATTCTTTTGACAGTTGTACAGAGATAGAAACTATAATAAAACGGTTTCTATCGGTTGTTTTAAAGCGGCTGGTGCGGTAGCCAAAACCACAGTCGGCGTTTTTTAGCTCAACGAAACCTTTGGTTTGGCGGTCGTAGGCCCTCAGACTAACAAGTACCCTAGAAATCTCTTGCCCATAAGCACCGACGTTCTGAACAGGCGTAGCGCCAGTTGTCCCGGGGATATAGCTTAGTGCTTCCAAACCAGATAGGCCGGCTTCAACGGTCTGTTTTACAGCCTCGTCCCAGTCATTGCCAGCGCCTATACGCACTCGGGCGCCTTCGGTAATCTCAAAGTCCTTGATAGCCATGACTGCCAGCAACCCATCAAAACCTTCGTCGCCCCAGACAATGTTACTGCCCGAGCCGATAACTTTTAGGCTCAAGCACTTTTCGTCAGCCCAAGCTATTGCCTCGAGTAGTTCTGCCTCAGACTCAATGTTTACACAGTAGCGTGCTGAGCCACCCAAGCGCATGGTTGAGTACTGCTTTAGCGAAACGTTTTCTAAGACTTGCATCTAGTCCATTATAACGGCGAGTGGCTGATATTGATAAATACATCTTAAAAAGGTACGATGGCTGTAATGGGAGAAGCAAAGAAACCTTACGCAGCTTTTGGACGCACTCTGCGTGATATGCGAAGCAGGGCCAACCAGTCACTTGACGAAGTCTCGGGTGCCGTCGAAATTAATAAAAACGAGCTTATACGGATAGAAAACGGTGAGATTCGACCCAGTGAAGAAGTTTTGGTGCTGCTTATTAGTTATTTTGACCCGGCCGAAAAAGACATTATGAATCTGTGGCGCCAGGCCGGTTACACCAAAACCGACTTCGAAACAGCCGACAGCGGTGAATTGCCCCAGCACACGGTCTTGATGACATCTATAGACACCCGTATTGTCTATACCGACGTGGTTCATGTCATGGTCAATAACTACGGTGTTGTTATGAACTTTATGCAAAGTTCTGGCACCAACAACCAGCCACTGGCAGTTGCCAGAATCGGCATGAGCCGCGAACACGCCACAAGCGTACTTAACATCTTACAGAAGACTCTGTCGCAGACCAGCGGTAGTCCAAAAATGCCAAAAAGCCTGACTGCCGGTGATGATTCGGTACTACGCAAAAAACATCCATGAGATTGGCGTTTGTTCTGTTTATTGTTTTTGAGTGGCTACTGAGGCTTACGATGCTATTTATAGTGCCGCGCAATCGCCGGCCGTCAGCCGCTGCTGTTTGGCTGCTTTTGATCATGATCGAACCTATTGTTGGCAGCACTCTGTTTGCCATTTTAGGAACTCCCAAACTGCCCAAAAAACGCCGGGCTCTGCAAGTAATCGTAGACGGCTTTACAGCCGATGAACTAAACAAGCTAAGAGCAATAGACGAGACACTGTTTGCTAACTTAAAAAACGATGACCACGCCACAATTAGTCGTCTGGCAACGGTGTTGGGCGGCTTACCGCCAATGACCGGCAATGAAGTTAGTTTTATGACGGACTACCAGCAATCGTTTAAGGAATTGGCTCAGGCAATCGATAAAGCCGAGAACTATGTTCATCTAGAGTTTTTTATAATAGTACTCGATTACGACACTGAAGACGTTTTTGCCGCCATGGAGCGAGCCGTGGAGCGCGGCGTCGTGGTCAGAGTTTTGTTTGACGCTTTTATGTACCGTCATTATCCAGACTTTCGAAAAATGAAAAAACGCATGACCCGCGCCGGCATACTGTGGCAAACAATGTTGCCGATCAAGTTGCTACCAGGGCGCAACTTCACCAGGCCAGATCTTCGTAACCACCGCAAAATCGTAGTTATCGACGGTCACACCGGTTTTACTGGTTCGCAGAACTTGGTTACCCGGGGCTATCATCGTAAGGACGGTATCTACTACGAGGAATTAAATATTAAGGTCGTTGGGCCGGTTGTTTGGCAGTTTAACAATGTGTTTCGGGCCGACTGGTATGCCGAAACCGGCCAGGATCTAAAAGAACTAGTTGAACAGATTGATATGCCGAAGCCAGAAGGCCGGGTGATCGCTCAGGTTGTGCCGAGCGGCCCGTCACACGAAGGTGACAACAATTTAAAGCTCTACACCAGCATGATTCATGCCGCCAAAGAGCAGGTGTTTATAGTCGTGCCTTATTTTATCCCTGACGAGTCGTTAATGACCGCTATCACTAGTGCCGCGCAGCGCGGGGTCAAGGTGACAATGATTAATTCTAAAAGCATCGATAAAATATTGGTCGGTCACGCCCAACGTTCGTTCTACGAAGAATTGCTAGGAGCCGGAGTTGAAATATATCTGTACCAGACGCCGGCCTTTTTGCACACCAAGCAAGTAACGATCGATGATGAGGTAGCGATACTCGGTTCGAGTAATCTGGACATTCGCTCGTTCGAACTAAGCCAAGAAGTTGGCCTGGTTTTGTACGACAAAACCGCTGTCCAGACCTTGCGCAAAATTGAGCGAGCTTACTTGGCAAGATCTACCCAGGTTCGAGCCAAAGCTTGGGCCGCCAGGCCGCTGCGCCTAAAGTTACTCGACAATATCTCTCGGCTTGCTGCTTCGCTACTGTAAAATAGCCGTATGATCTCTAGTACTATGTCCGAAGCCGTCGCAGCCTTGCAACAATTCATGCCGCCGGCACACACCCAGCGCAGCAAATATTCGCTGGCGCGCATAACTGGTCTTATGAAGCTGCTAGGCAACCCACAAGATAAGCTAAAGGTCATTCATGTGGCTGGCACTAGCGGCAAAACTTCGACCTGCTATTTCGTAGCATCTATACTGTCGCATGCTGGGCTTAAAGTTGGGTTAACGGTTTCACCGCATATCGATAAGGTTTCAGAGCGGCTGCAAATAAACGGCGAACCAGTGGCGGACAAAGAGTTTATGAATGCTCTTAACGATTTTATCGAAATTGTTAAGGCTAGCAAGCTTAAACTAACGTATTTTGAAGTTTTGATATCGATGGCCTACTGGTACTTTGCTGCGCAAAAAGTCGATGTGGCGGTAATCGAGACCGGGCTGGGTGGCCTGCTCGACGCCAGTAATGTGGTGAGCTCTAAGAACAAGCTTTGTGTTATTACCGACATTGGTTTGGACCACACCGAAGTCTTGGGGCGCACCATCGAGGCAATCGCCGAGCAGAAGGCTGGCATTATTCAGCCCGGCAACAGCGTCTTCATGTATCGACAAGCCCAGAACGTTGTTGATGTTTTTAAGAACCGTTGCACAGAGCAAAAAGCCGAACTACATTTTGTTGATCCTGCCAGTATGGCTCAATTTGATGATCTGTCGCTGTTTCAAAAGCGTAATTGGGCGTTGGCGTTCGTGGTTGTACGGGCCTGGCTTGTAGACAATAACAAACCCGCCCTTAAACCCGAACAAATTGAGGCGGCGCACAAAGTGGTTATCCCGGCTCGCATGGAGATACAAAAGTTGGGTAATAAAACCTTGGTGCTGGACGGCGCTCATAACGCTCAAAAAATGCAGGCTTTTGTCGATAGCTTTCAGGCTATGTTCCCGGGCAAAAAGGCTGCCGTGCTACTGGCGATTAAAAAAGGCAAAGACTATAAGCAGGTTCTAGATATTTTGCTGCCGGTAACTTCAAGGTTGGTACTGAGTAGCTTTAAGTCGTATCAAGACATGCCATTCGCATCGGTCGAGCATAACTTGTTGGCCAAAGCTTGCAAACAGAGAAACTTCTTTAATTTTGTGGTTACAGACAACCTGAAGGACGCCTACAAACAGCTACTAAAAATGGAGAGCGACATCTTGGTTGTGACCGGCTCGCTCTATCTAGTGTCAGCCGTTCGTCAGCTCGATAGCAAATAAAATGGAGGGACCGGTGGGAATTGAACCCACGACATTCTGCTTAAGAGGCAGACGCTCTAACCAGCTGAGCTACGGTCCCGTGGTGATTGCTCGCAAATTATACTGAAATAACAGATATATATCAATCCCGCGCTCCGTCGCTATTCCTCGTTAGAACTTCGAAAATCTATAGCGGGTTTTTGGATCTTAGGGGGCTGGGCTCTCAAGCTGTCCATGCTTTGACAGGGGCAATTTGCTTCTGATTTTGATAGTATAAGGTCGTGAAAGCTGCAGCCAACAACTCATACGGACCACCCTCAATAATTAAGATAGTAGAGGTCAAAAAGCCGGGGACAAGACGATGGCCCTCCAATTCATGAAGCCACCCTTTGTGGCTTTTTGAATTGGAACGTTCGAGACTCGGAACCAAGACACCTGAAAGGGGGAGAGGTGAAAAATGCCTGAGGCATTTTGCAAGGGAACAATCTCTTGAAAACTTGTTTTCAAAGATGT
>Ga0163144_10016856_pt1 | contig 14941 bp, 10 predicted proteins | sample OliLak19BULKMAT1_FD_123175 | JGI IMG/M metagenome (GOLD analysis project Ga0163144, IMG submission 123175) | Freshwater microbial mat bacterial communities from Lake Vanda, McMurdo Dry Valleys, Antarctica - Oligotrophic Lake LV.19.BULKMAT1 | ecosystem: Environmental > Aquatic > Freshwater >... | reverse complement strand
CCAAGACTTCACCCAGCCACCGGGCATGGTGGCCTACTTGTTCCAAAGCTTCTACATCGTGGCCCGCGAGTTCACGCGCACCTTCACCCGGCGCGAACTGCCTTTCCGAACCATCGTCCTGCGCACGCGCACGACCCCCAATTTGGCCGATCCGCAAGCCAGTGAAGTGATGCCCGGCAAGCAGCAGGAAGCCTTCTGGCCGCGCGTGGTGGCCGGGGCCGCACTCATAGACTTCCCCTTCCAATTAGCCGCCACCGATTGGGACGGCCGCACCGTGGAATTCAGCCTGCCGATGATCTTTGTCAGCAAGGACATTGATCTGGGGTCGGCCCCGGCGGCCGTCGCCGCCTACAACGCCGAGGCGGTCTTGGGCCCGCGCCGGCGGCGTGAGTTCGCCGGCCAGGGCGTAGCCTTCGCGCCGGCGGCCAAGCCGGGCGACACGACCCTGGAGACGCGCACACTGAGCTTCGGGGCCGTCTCCAAACCGGGCGAGGCGCCGCGCTTTTTGCCGGAGATGAGCCAGGCCGAGGTAGACATCCCAGCCGTCAACCAGTTATTGGGCCACGCCACTGCCAGCACGATCACCTGGGAACCTTCCTACCTGGCGGCGACCGGCACGGCCATCGGCAACGCCGGCCAGGTGTTTGCCCGCCTCCCGGCGCCCACTGCGCTCAACTTTGTGCCCGACAAGGCTGGCGGCCTGGTGGCGCCCAACATCAGCATTAGCGGCCTATCGCGCTCCCTTGGACCGGTCGGCGGACCGATTGCCGCTATGGTCTCGGGCAAGTTCAACCCGTTGGATATCTTCAGCGCCAACGTCAAACTGCTAGGCGGCATTTCCCTGCGCGACATCATCAAGGACCTGCTCTTCGCCGACGCGGCCGGCGTCGGGCTGAAGCTGCCGCAGTTCATCAGCGAGCGGCTCGCGACCATGGTGCGCACACGCTATCAATGGCAGTTGAGCCAGGCCGAGTTGGTCAACACCGGCCTGTTCATTCCGAATGCCGGCGCGGTCTTCAAGCTCGAGGCCATCGTCGAGACGCCGCTAAACGGCGCGCCGCCCGTCTTCCGCGTCGAGGGGCTGCTGACCAACTTCTCGATCGTGCTGCTGCCCTCCGCGCCGCTCATCCGCCTCAACTTCACAGCGCTCACCTTCAAGGCCGAGCAGGACAAGAAGCCGGACGTGTCGGTGCAGTTCGGGCAAATGGACTTCCTCGGCGTGCTGGCTTTTGTGAACACGCTCAGCAAGGTTGTCCCGCTGGATGGCTTCAACGACCCGCCCAGCCTGGAACTCGTGCCGCCGCCCAACACCGGCTTGAACGTCGGTTTCTCGATGGGCCTGCCGACCATCGGCATCGGGATCATGACGCTCCAGAACGTCAGCCTGTCGGCCGGGTTCTATTTGCCCTTTGTTGACAAGCCGACCAACTTCCGGTTTGTGTTCTGCGAGCGCGAACAACCGTTTACCCTCACCGTCTCATTGTTTGGCGGCGGCGGGTTCTTCGGCATTGAGCTGGGCATTGACAAAGTCGTGCTAATCGAGGCCGCCCTAGAATTTGGGGCGAGCGTGGCCTTGAATCTGGGCGTGGCCTCGGGCCAGGCCAGCATCATGGCCGGCTTCTACTTCCAGAAGGCGGGCGCCGATTTTCAGCTCACGGGCTACTTGCGCGCCTCGGGCTCGCTATCGGTGCTGGGTATTATCAGCATCACCTGCGAGTTTTATCTAGGGCTGACCTATGCCTCCAAGAGCATCATCCCGCACGGGGGCAAGCTGTGGGGCCAGGCCAAGCTGACGGTCAAGATTGAGATTCTGTTCTTCAGCACCTCGGTGAGCATCTCGCTGGAGCGCGAGTTCGCCGGCTCGGATCCTACTTTTCACCAGTTGGTGACGCCAGACGCCTGGGCGGCCTACTGCGCGGCCTATGCCGACTATCCTCCAGTGCCGGGAGCGTAGCCATGATTAAGCAGACCATTGTCTGGACAGCCCTTCCGTTCCGCACCAGCGGCCCGCTGGCCGCCGGCGCCGAGCTGCGCCTGGCGGTGTTTGTGGCGCCCCGGCTGTGGAACGACGACGCCTCGGTGAAGCAGATGAAGCTGAGCGCCTTCCCCGACTGGCTCGACTGGCCCCAGGCCGTCAGCCAGGCCGCGTTCCAGGTGGTGTTCGATGGCGGGCCGACCGTGACGGCCACGCCCGACTTGACCCCACTCCGCTCTGACCTGTGGCAAGCGCTGTTCAAGCCCGACACCGACGTGGTGCCGTTTGCCTTTGAAGACCTCAGCGGCCTGCCGCTAGAGTCGTTTCCAGCCGGCGCCATTCACGACCTCATTCGCGACCTCTACCGGCGGGCGGCGTCTGACCCGGCCTATGGGGCCGGCAGCGACCTGCCGCACCGTGATCGGCTGGCGGCCGACCCCGACCTGCGCGCCATTGCCCGCCCGGTGCGGCCCGAGCCGCCCTACCGGCCGGTGGACCCAGATCGCGGGCCGGTGCGCATTGACGAGCCCGGCGGGTCAGTCCCCGATCCGGGTCCGGATGTTCCACCTGGCCCCGGCCCAACGCTGCCCGGCCCCGGACCCTTCGGCCCCATATTTTCTGGTTGCTTGGGCTGCCTGCTGCTGCCCTACTACTTGTTGCGCGCGGTGCTCAAGCGCTTGGGCTGGCTGGCAACCTTGCCTTTCGCCGCCTTTGGCGCCGGCGGTGGGGGGGCCAACCCCAAGCAAGCCGCGTTCGATCAGCTCCACGCCTATGTAAAGCCCAGCCTGACCTCGGCCCCGCTGCCGAGCGCGGCTGAAGTGGCTGCCCTGTACGACTTTCACAAGATGATTGCGGCGCTCGGCGACTACCCGCGGCTGCTGCGCTACATGGGCCTGGTGGTCGACGTGGTGGTGACGGTTCCAGCCGCGCTCCCGCCTGCGACCGGCCTGGTGAAGGTGCTGCCCAGCTTGCCGCTAGCGACGCCCACCACGCACTATGCCCCGCGTACCCATTACGAGCTGGGGCCAGAGCGTTTCGTGGCACGGCCCCGACCAACCGAGCCTGAGAGCAGCCAGGGGTTGCTGCGGCTGAACGACACCGCCCAATTTCGGATCATCCAGTTGGACGTCGCCGGCAGCGGCATCAAGCTGCAGAACACCGCCACCAACGTCGTCGGCCAGCAGACGCTGGACGCCTGGTCGGCCAATAGTCCTGAAGACGCCGGCTTGCCGGCGCTGCAAACCGCCGGGGTGTCAATCGTGCGCCTGAACCGGGCCGCCCGCTTGCGCGAAAACTTCCGGCGAGCCTATGCGCTGAATGCCCGGCTGGCGGCGGTGGACTTGTCGCCGGCGCTGCCGCTGGCGGGCGGTGGTCCGCCGCCGCCGGCCAGTGACGAGCTGTTGGCCGAAGACATCACCCGCGGTTATCGCCTGGATGTCTTCGACGATCAATCGCAGACCTGGCATTCGCTGTGCCGTCGCATCGGCGCTTATCGGTTTCTCGACGCGCCGGGCGGCGTGACGCTGGCCGACGAGCACGATGAGGGCTTTGTGCAGCTGGGCGCCACCGAGCCGCTGCCAGGCGCCGGCCCGCGCGTGCTCCAGGTACACGAGTCGCTCTTCACCTGGGATGGCTGGAGCCTGAGCGCGCCGCGCCCAGGCCTGACCATCATGCCCGACGACACGCACGCCACGCCGGCGAACATGGCCGTCACCACTTTCAAACTCGAAACTTCATTCCGCGCGCGGCCGGGCTCACTGCCGCGCTTGCGCTTTGGTTACCGCTATCGCCTGCGCGCCCGCCTGGTTGACCTGGCCGGCAACAGCGCCTTTGGCCCCGACGAGGCGGCCTTTGCCGAAACCCAGGCCGAGGTCACCCCCGAGTTCAAATTTCAGCGCTTCGAGCCGGTCAGCCCGCCGCCGGTCGTCTTGCGCGCCGTCCCGTTGGAGGGTGAGTCGCTGGAGCAGGTGGTAGTGCGCAGCACCATTGACGATCCGCCGGCCGCCATCCTTACCCGGAGCAGTGACCGGCACCTTGTGCCGCCCAAAGTCGCGCAGTTGATGGCCGAACGCCACCGCAAATTCGATGCGGCGCCGGGCATGAACAGTGGGCCGGCCGCCTACGATCTGGCCAGCCGCGAGGCCGGCTCGCTGACGCATCGCTTCAACCCGGCCACGGGCAACCTGGAGCTGATCCCTGGGGTGCAGGAGGTGACCTCGCCCGAGCGAACTTACTGGCTGCAAACCCGAGGCCAGTTTGAGGTGGCCTACCTGCCAGACCCCGCCGCGCGCGGTGTGCTGCTGCTGGGCTTGCCCGGCCTGGCCGCCTTCGACGCGATCGTGGAGCCCGGCGGCGGGTTGGCCAACAAGCTGCCCTTTGACGGGGTGTGGCCCAACCTGCTGCCCGTGCGGCTGCGCCTGGTTGGCCGCGAGGCGGGCGCGGCGCCCGCCCCGCCCAGTTGGGACGCCGGCACCCGGGCGCTGACCGTGCAGCTCCCGCAGGGCGAAACGGCCGCGGTGCGGATCAGCTCGTATTTCCACGCCGGCGATCTTGACAACATGGCCGTGTGGGGCTGGCTGGAAGAGGCCGCGCCGGGCAGCCTCGCGGCGCTGAAGGCGCAGGCGGTGGCCGGGCGCAACTGGCTGCACCTGCCGTACCGCACGCTGACCCTGGTACACGCGGTCCAGCAGCCCCTGGCGATCCCCAGTGTCGCGGCGCTGGCCCCAGCCAAGCTGTTGGGGGCGACCTCGGCTACTTTGAGCGGCCAGATCAACCTCAATGCCAAGAGCACCGGCAAGATCGAGATACGCGCGGCCTGGCAGGACCCGTTCGACGATCCGGTCAAGCCCAGCTACAACAGCGCCACCGATGTGGTCAACCAGACGACGCAAGTGGGCGAGCGGCTGGTGGTGGACCCGAGCAATGACGTGTTGGCTGTCGCCGACCTGGTACACGCGCTGGGCGACACCAAGTATCACCGGGTGACCTACACCCCGGTCGCCACGACGCGCTTCCGCGAGTTCTTTCCCAGTGCGGTGCTGGCCAACGCCGACAACCTCATCCGGCCGCGCGCGAGTGAGTTGGGCTCACCCGGCGCCTTGGCGGCGCCCCTGGCCGTGGATATTCCTAACTCGGCTCGCCCGGCATCGGCGCGGCCGGTGTACGTGTTGCCCACCTGGGCGTGGAGCGAGACCTCGGCCGGTCCGGTGACCACCCACTTTCGGCAGGGCGGGGGGCTGCGCGTTTACCTCGAGCGGCCCTGGTTTTCGTCCGGTGCGGGCGAATTGCTCGGCGTGGTCGTGCGCTCCGACGGCGGGCCGGTGACCGGCAAGGCCGGCGAAACCTTGCGCAAGTACACCAGCGAATGGGGCGTGGACCCCATCCGGCGCACGGCCGGCGCGGAACTGCTGACGCTGGCCCACTTGCTAGACCCGCAGGCGACCGGCCAATTCCTCAGCCTGGAAGCGTTACCCGGTGTCGCCGTGCACGTGGCGGGCTATGCCCCTGAATATGACGCCGGCCGTAACCTGTGGGTGTGCGACTTGGCGCTTAAGGCTCCGACCCAATACTTCCCGTTTGTGCGGCTGGCCCTGGCGCGTTTCCAGCCCATCTCGCTCGCGGGGGCCCATCTGTCGGCAGTGGAGCAGGCCGATTATACCCAGGTGGTGCCCGACCGGCGGGTGGATTACGACCTGGCCCGGCTAGGCGTGGACGGCAGCTTGCCCATTCGGGTGGCCGGACCGACCTATATTATGCCGGGCCGAGAACAACTCCAGACTACCATCCTGGTGGCCCGGCTCGAGCGCCGGCAGTTTGAATTGCTAAACGATGAGTTGGGCTGGGAACCAATGGCGACTGTGATTCTCAACCCGACGGTCATGGACCTGGCTGAGACGGTGTGGGAGGGCGCGTTGACGGTACCCGTGCCAGCGCCGGGCGCGCTGCGCGTGACGGTGCTCGAAATCGAGTTGTTCGCGGCTGACGCCGGCGTGCAGCGCGACCTGATTGGCCTGATCAGCCGTGAGGCCCAGGCTGAGGCCAACCTGGCGGGGGCCATGCTCCAGCGCGAGGGTCTGGGCTATCGCGTGGTGTTCGCCGATGCGCTGGCGCTGCCTTGATCTGGCGTGACCCAATTGTTTTCGTGACTCATCGCGGCCGCCGCCATGAACGTTGCGGCGCGAGCAGGCTATGGCCCGACCACGGCCATTTTGCCCAATACGCCGGGACGTATTGAATTGCGCCTTACACTCCGCCGGCTTCTAAATTTCCTGGTGCCGGTAGGCTCTGTTTTTGGCCAACTCGCGCCCCAAATTTGTGCAGATGATTGGTGTAGCCAGCACAGCGTGAATTCGACTGGTCACAATCGCATACTCGTTGTTGGTGCTCTGTTCGATAGGGAGCGATTCCTTAAATTCTGTCTAAACTCGAGTATTTAGGATACTTCCTCAAACCGCCTGTCTCATGATTTTTCTGCAGGCTTTCGGTAGCCGTTAAGTAAGGTTTTTTAGGGTGACATTGAAGGTAATGTAGAGAATGACCACAGGCGCTATTCAGGCTGAAATGGGATACAGTACAATCATGCTCAAATCAGTGTGCCAACTCTTGATCAAGTTTTCGATCATTAGCCTGCTGGCAGGCTGTAGGGGTGTTTCTGCGTCTCCAACTGCCACGGTCATTCCAGCCGCCACCGCAGCGCCGGCGCCAGAATTACCTACGCAGCCTCCGACTTCGGTGGCGGTCGCGCCCACCCTTGAAGCGCCTGTGACTGAAGCGCTTGTTCCGACACCTACTATCGTTCCGATTCCAGAAGTTGTCATACTCGAACGCGCGGTTAAGATCGCCCAACTCGTCGGCGAGATCGATCGCGAAACAAATCAGCCCACGCTCAATCAAACTCAGAGCCGTTACAAATTGGTCGCCACTGATCTGGGAATTCCATTTCGTCACCAGGATCGCACCTTTTTGCTCTTTGGCGATTCTGGCGGTGCCCATGACGGTGACGCGATTGCTTATACGACCGATTCGAATCCTGAAGACGGCCTTGCGCTTACGTTCCTCACTCAAGCCGATGGGTCATTCAAAGCGATTCACATCCCCGACATTTCGCAAAAGGGGTTTGAAGTTCCGACCGAAGGCACCAGCATCGGTGGCAACATGTATGTCTACCACACAACCGACAGCACCAGCCCAGGGGAAATGGGCCGCACCGTGGTGGCTGAATCCACTGACGCGGGCGAAACTTTCCAATATCTGTACGATCTCTCGATCCAGCATTTCATTCAGGTCTCGGTGGTCGAGGTGGAGGCGGCTGAGTGGCCGGGCCTGCCGCAGCCTGTCGGCGCGGGTTTGGTTATGTTTGGGGCCGGCGAATATCGAGCGAGTGATGTGCGGCTCGCGTTCCAACCCTCCGAGCAAATCGAATCACGCGCGAGTCTGCTTTACTTTTCTGGGCTAGATGACGGAGGGCAACCGACCTGGAGCGCGCAGGAAGAAGAGGCTCAACCGCTATTCAATCAACCGTGCGTGGGTGAACTATCGGTGACCTTTAATCGTTTTATTGGCCAATGGCTAATGCTTTACAACTGTAACCTAGAGCCAAGGGGAATCAACGTGCGAGTGGCCGATAATCCCTGGGGGCCTTGGTCACCGCCCCAAATTGTCTTTAATCCCTTACAAGATAATGGCTTTTGCCACTTTATCCACCGGAGTTGGACGATAGAAAACTGCGATGACCTTGCCAATAGCGGCGAGGAAGAGACGAGCGGGGGAGCCTATGGCCCGTATCAATTCGAAGATTTAGCGATTGGCGACGAGTCGCAGACGACGATCTACTTCACCATGTCCACCTGGGTGCCTTACACAGTGGTCCTCATGAAAGCAACCCTCGGCCATTGACTGACGTAGCCGCGCTGGAGTGTGAATGTTTAGGGAACTTCCTCAAACCGCCTCGTCTCGTAATTCTTGCGTACTCTCTCAGCGCTATACACGCAACCACTCATCGCAATATACACACCCAGCGGCAAGGTTTGAACTGCCGCAATCGCACAGCCCACATTGAAGATTGCATCGGTATAACGTGAACGCGCCGGTTCCAGGGCCCCGGTGAAGACTATCGTCTTGCCGGGTAACCCTGTGCTGGCTACTTGCCTCATCCGCTGGCGCCGGCGTCAGGTCGCCCACGCATAGCTATGATGTCGACCATTTAGGACCGGCACAGCACCGAGCTTGCGGTCGGCGTCGCGGCCCGGCGCGATTGATGAGGAAGGCACCACGGCCGGTTGCGGTGGTGTCACATTTGCCGGGCCTAGCCGCTTTGTCTCTGGCATCTGTTGCGCCAGGCCCTAACACTTGCACCGGCAAGCACCCAACCCCGCAGTCCGCTGGGCGGGGAGTGCAGGTGTGGGGCCGCGCCTGGTTGAAGTACTCCGAATAGTCCGCCAGCACGCGCACGAGTTGGCGGTTACTGAACACCAGCATCTGATCCAGGCATTCGCGGCGGAGACTGCCCACGAACCGCTCACAGATTGCATTTGCACGTGGTGCCTCGTACAGCGCGTGGATCACATCCAGCCCGCACGTCTTGGCCGCGGCGTGGAAGGCAGGCCCATACTTGGTGTCACTGTCACAGATCAAGTGTCTGGATTTTTCACCGAATGGAGTGGCTTCGCGCAACTGCTGCGCCACCCAACCGTCGGTCGGATGGGCCGTGGCGTTGACATGGACCACCCGTCGCGAACTTAGGTGAACGATCACGAAGGCGTAGACCTGGGCTGGCTACCTCTTTCATCCGGACGCTTTTTCGGCCGAATCCGGCTGTTTTTGTCAATCGAAAACACGCCGGTTCTGAGCGTATTGTGTGAGTTGGCGCAACATAAGCGTTTATCTTTCAGCGGATCGTAGTTTCCGGGGTGGGCGGAGAGTGTATCACGGCCACCTCGCGCATCAAATTCGTACGGATGAAAGGTGTAGCCAGCATAAGGCCGGGGCAGCCCGTGTCGTAGCGGTCAGCCTGGCGGCCGTCCTGCTCAGTCTGGAGACCGCCCAGCGCGAAATCCAGTTGGCGATCAAAGCCTATTTGAAGGCCGATCCCGCGTTGAAAGCCAAACAGCAGCGCTTGCTGAGCGTGCCGGGCATTGGCCGACAGACGGTGTTGCAGGTGCTGGTGCTGCTGGCGCGCTGGGAGACGCTGACCGAGGGCACCGGACGGGCCAAGGGCTTGGTGGCTTACACCGGGCTGGACCCCAAGACGCACGACAGCGGGAGCAGTGCGCACAAGCCGGCCCGCATTTCGCGCATGAGCAATCGCCAAATGCGCCGCCGCTTGTATCTGGCCGCGTTCGGGGGGGTGCGTGCCCGCGGTGGACCTTTGCGCGATTTCTATGGCCGGTTGGTCGGCCGCGGCAAGGCCAAGGGGCGTTCCGCTGCGGCCGGGCTCGCCCCTATCCGTTCGGATGGACGTCCACCTGCGCTTGAGACCAAGCCAGAATCTCGGCTGCCGCCGCTTCGAGCGCCCGCGCCTGCCCGCTGGCCTGTACCCGCGCCAGCACCGGCGCGGGCAGCGCCGCCGTCAGCTCGGTGAGCAACTCGGCCGCCCGGCCCTTGGTTTCGTAGTTGGCCGCCGGGTGCTGCCCCACCAGCGTGGCCACCGCCGCCGCCCGCTCCGGCGCGCCCTGCCGGGCCAACAACCGGGCCGCGCCCACCAGCGCCAGCAGCGTCGCCGATACCGACTTGACCTCGGCCGCGGTCTGTAGCGCGTCGCGCCTGTGCTGCCAGGCACCCGAGTAGTCGCCCCGCCCGCCACCGCCCCCAAATTGGCGAGCGCATACGCCGCGATATAGCGATGCCCCAGTTCCCGGCAGAGAGTGAGGCACGCGTGCAGCAGTGGCTCGGCCTCGGCATACTCGCCCAGCATGTAGTGGGCCGTCCCCAAGTTGTTGAGAGCCACGGCCTCGCCCATCGGGTAGCTCGTCTCCCGGAAGATCGTCAGCGCTTCCGCTTCGAGCGGCTTCGTGTCCGCATAGCGGCCCTGCGCCAGTGCCACCGTCCCCAGGTTCACCAGCGACACCGCGGCGCCGCTGCGGTCGCCCACTGCCCGCTTGAGCGCGAGGCTTTCGGCGTGCGCCTGTTGGGCGGCCGTCAGGTCGTCCAACTCGGTGTACGCCGCCCCCAGCCCGTTCAGCGCTGCCGCCAGCGCGCGCGGGCTGCTGGCAGCCCGCTGCTGGGCCACGCTTGCCTGCCCGTGGGCCACCGCCTGGGCAAAGTCGCCGCGCGCCCGTGCCAGGTTGCTCAGACAATGCAGAGCCAACCCCGCTTCGGCCGGCAGTGGGGGCCACGCCGCGCTGAAGATCGCCAGGCTGTGCTCCAGCAGCGGGTGCGCCGCCTCGAAGCGGTCGAGCCGGTGATAGAACCAGGCCAACCGCGCGATCAACTGCCCATACAGTTGGCCGGCCTCGCCGTTCACCGCTTGCTCGGTCTCCGCGGCCGCCTCAAACAATCGCCCGCCCTCGGTGTACCACCCCACGCGGTCTAAGAAAATGCGCAGGCTCTCCAGCGCCGGCTGAAGCAGTTCGAGCCGGCGCTGGGCCACCGCCCAGGCCCATGCCGCCCGCCAGTTGTTCGCTTCGGCCGTCAACGTCTGGCGCGCCTCGACCTGGCGCGCATCGTTCTGCGCCTCCTCCAGCGCCGCCACCCGCCCCAGATAGTAGGCGGCGTGCTGCTCCTGCGCCGTGGCCCAGGCCGGCGGGTCGGCCTGCAGCTTGCCTCGGCGTACTGCCGCAGCAGTTCATGGATCGCCAGCCGTCCATTCGGTGCGCGCCGCACGAGCGACTTGTCGCCCAGGGCCGCCAGCACCGCCAGCGCGCACTGCCCCACGGCCACGGCCGCCTCGCGCTCACAGCCGCCGCGAAAGACCGCCAGCCGGGCGAAGGCGCGGCGCTCGTCGGCCGCCAGCAGCGCCCACGAGTGCTCGAACGCCGCCTCCAGGCTACGATGGCGGGCCGGCACGTTCTTCTGGCTCGTCGCCAAGAAGCTCAGGTTGTGCTCGATCTCATCCGCGATCTCGTGGCAGGGCAGTTGGCGCACCCAGGCCGCGGCCAGTTCCAGCGCCAGCGGTAGCCGTCTACCAGCCGGCAGATGCGCCCCACCGCCGCCGCGTTCTCGTCGTTGAGCTCAAAGCTGGGCTGGCTGGCCTGCGCGCTGTTCAGGAACAACTGCGTCGCGCTGTACCCGGCGCCGGCGGCGTCGGGCGGGCTGTCTAGCCCGCCCAGCTCGAGCAGCCGTTCGCCGTGCAGGTTCAGCCGCTCGCGCGAGGTGACCAGCAGCCGCACTTCCGGGCCGGCCTGCGCCAGTTGGCCCACCCACTCACTGGCTCCGGCCAGGTGCTCCAGGTTGTCCAGCACCAGCAGCAATTCCTTGTCGCGCAGGTAGGCCAGCAGTTGCTCGTGCGGGTCGGCTTTGCCGCTCAGCGTCACCCCTAGCGCCTCGGCCACGGCGCTGGGGGCCACTTCCAGTGAGCCGGCAGCGGCCAGCGAAACGAAGCCCACGCCATGCAAAAAGCTCGTAGCGGCGCGGGCGGCGGCTTCGAGCGCCAGCCGGGTCTTGCCGCCGCCGCCTGGCCCGCTCAGGGTAATCAAGCGGCCGGTCGGGTCGGCCAGCAGCCGGGCAATCTGCGCCAACTCGCCCGCGCGCCCCACAAACGGCGTCGCCGCCGGCGGCAGGTGCACCCGCCGCTTGGCCGCCGCAATGCGCTCGTACAGCGCCGTCGTCTCGGCCGAGGGCTCGACCCTCAATTCTTGGGCCAGCAGGCGGCGGCAGGTTTCATATTGCGCCAGCGCCGCGCTGCGCTGCCCGCTGCGGGCCTGCGCCAGCATCAGTTGGCGGTGGGCTTCCTCGCGCCAGGCCTCCAGCGCCAACAGCCGCGTGGCGCTGTCAATTGCCTCGGCCGTGTCGCCGCGCTGCAAATGCAGTTGGGTCAGCGTGTGGAGCGCGTGCAGCGCCAGCTCGCGGTAGCGCGCCCGCTGGGCCAGCAGCCAGTCTTCAAACTCGGGCGCGTCGCGCACCACGAAGCCCGCCAGAAAGTCGCCCTGGTACAGCGCCGCTGTCGCGCGCAGGTGCGCGGTGCGGGTTGCAGGGGCCGGGTCGCCGGCCGCGGCGGCCAGGCCGCGCTCGAACGCCTCGCTGTCGAGCCAGAACGCCGCCGCCGGGTTGAGGCCCACGGTGTTGCGGTCAATTAGCAGATAGGGTTCGAGCGATCGGCGCAGGCTGGAGAGGGTTTGCCGCAGATTATTCTTGGCGTCGGCGTCGGCCAGGTCGCCCCACAGCAGCCTGGCCAGCGCCTCGCGCGGCTGCGGGCGGCGCGTGACGGCCAGATAGACCAGCAGCGCCGGGGCTTTGCTGGAGATGAAAGTCGGCAGCGGGCCGGCCGCGAGGGTGAGCGTGAGGCCGCCCAATACCTGCAGTCGCAGTTCAGCCGCCATGCGCGCTCCAGTAAATGATCTCTAAATGCTGACCCGATAGGATGGCCGAAGAATAGCACAGCCGTCCAATGCCGCCAAACCCCGCCGACCGCCCTGCGCGTTATCACACCTTCCTCTTGAGCGTGTGGGAGGAAGGGGGCGACGGCCTGGGCTGGCGCTTCCGGCTAGAAGACCCGCACACGGGCGAGCGGGTCGGCTTCCGCAGCCTGAGCGAGCTTACGCGCTACCTGGGGGATTGGGCCAGTCGCAACTTGGACGAACCACTTGGAGGATGAACCCATCATGCTGACTAACTTGCTGCCCTTGCTGCTGGTGTTGGGCCTGGCGGTCCTGTTTGGCTGGCTCACCTATCGCGCCATCCGCGCCAAAAAACTGTGGGTCAAGCTGGCCGGGGGGCTGGGCGCGGGGGCGCTCACCCTGCTGCTGGCGGCCCTCACATACGCGGGCGGCAGCGGCTTCGTGGCCCTGTACTTCCCCGGCGCCGCGCCCGCGCCCGACCTGCAAGTGGCCCGCACGCCCGAGCAGATCGCACGCGGCGAGTACCTGGTCACCATCGCCTGCGTTGGCTGTCACGGCCAGCCCGGGCCTGACGGCAACCCCGCCGGTCATCCGCTCACCGGCGGCTGGGACCTGGCCGCCGCCGAAGGCTTTGGGTTTATCGGGCAGATGGCGACCGAGAACCTCACCCCCGGCGGCAAGCTGGCCGCCTACTCTGACGGCGAAATTTTCCGTGTGCTGCGTCACGGCGTGGACCAGAATAGCTACACCCTGGCCATGATGTCGGGCCTGCCGTACCGCGAGATGAGCGATGCCGACTTGCAGGCCATCGTCGCCTATCTGCGCTCGCTGCCGCCGGCGGCCGCTACCGGCCCCACCGGCGATGCCATGAACTTCGTCGGCCTGGTGTTGGTCGGCGCGGGCCTGCTCCCCCCCAGCCCCGCCCCGATTGAAGGCGTGGTGACCGCGCCGCCCGAAGGCCTTACCGCCGAGTATGGGCGCTACGTGGCGACCTTTGGCGAGTGCCGCGGCTGTCACGGCCCGACATGACCGGCGCGCCCGCCAGCGCCGTCTCGCCCGCCATTCCCAACCCGCGCCCCATGGTGGCTACCTGGACCCTGGAAGAATTCGTCCAGGCCATGCGCACCGGCGTGCGGCCCGGCGACACGCCCTTTGCCGACCTCATGCCCTGGCAGAACGCCGCGCAGATGTCCGACGCCGATTTGGCGGCGCTATACACTTACCTGACCACGGCTCCCTGACGGAGCAACCATGTATCCCTGGCTCATCTTCCTGCATGTCGTTAGCGTCTTTGGCTTCCTGCTCGCCCACGGTGCGTCGGCCGCGGTGGCCTTCGCCCTGCAGCGCGAGCGCAGCCTGGAGCGGGTGCAGACCCTGCTGCTGCTCTCCGCCAACACCGCCGGCGTGAGCCTGCTCGCGCTGCTGGTGCTATTCGTCAGCGGCATCATCGTCGGCTTTGCGGGCGGCTGGTGGGGGCACGGGTGGATTTGGGTGTCGCTGGTGGGGCTCATCGCCATCATCGTGGCCATGAGCGGGCTGGGCTCGGCCGTCTACGGCGGGGTGCGCAAGGCCGCCGGCCTGCCCTACATGCTCAGGGGCCAGCCGCAGCCGGCAGTGCCGCCCGCCGCCCCCGCCGAGCTAGCCGCCCTGCTCGCGCGCGGCCGGCCCGTGCTGCTCACCGTCATCGGCTATGACGGGTTCGCCGTCATCACCTGGCTGATGATGTTTAAGCCGTTCTGAAATGGAGGTCGGCCATGTCACTCAGTCTGCGGCCGGCGGTGCAAGGCGCGCTCTTGACAGTGGCCTGTCTTTTCGGCGGGCTGCTCGTGGGCGTGCTGGTAGGGTTCGCGGTCTTCGAACTGCTCCCGGGCGGCGATGATTTCGCTCATCCTCCAGCGCTCAACATCGCCCTAGTCGCCCTCCCGGCGCTGGTCGGGTTTGCGGCCGGCAGTGCCCTGTGGGGCGTGCGCATGGGCCGGCTGGCCAGCGGCCGGTGGGTGCCGGCCAGGCCTTCTACCTGGGGTTTTATCCGGGCGCAGCGCAGGCGCAGGCCATCGCCCAGCACGTGGCGCGGGTAGCAGGTTTGCCAACGGGGAACGTCCCCGTTGGGCTGGTGGCCTTGCCGCGCGGCCCGCAAACGGTTTGGCTCAACTTCACTGAGCAGGTGCAGGAAGGCGAGTACGGGGGCCAGACTGTGCAGGTTCCCGCCCGAAATGTGGTGGTGAGGCCTCCGGCACCGGGGTAGGGGCGCCCCGCCTTCCCAGCCGATCACACTCTCATCTAACTGGGCGGAGAGCCGTTTTTTTGGTCGACACGGACACCGCCACCGCCGTCCAGGCATTCACCGCGCCCTTGGTGCCGGCATACACTGCGTGGCCGCTGAAGCCGGCCTGCCCGTGCACCGACGAAATGTTCACGATGCTGCCGCCGGCCCAACGCCGGCCGGCCGCCCGCGCCGCTGCCCCGCGCGCCT
>Ga0163144_10016854_pt1 | contig 14941 bp, 13 predicted proteins | sample OliLak19BULKMAT1_FD_123175 | JGI IMG/M metagenome (GOLD analysis project Ga0163144, IMG submission 123175) | Freshwater microbial mat bacterial communities from Lake Vanda, McMurdo Dry Valleys, Antarctica - Oligotrophic Lake LV.19.BULKMAT1 | ecosystem: Environmental > Aquatic > Freshwater >... | reverse complement strand
AGCGCAGCAAGACGTACCGGATCGCGTTTCAAAAGCGTACGGCGGCAAAAAGTTCAAGTTCAGCAAAGACTACATCATCCCCACTCCATTCGATTCACGAGTGCTGCTGACAGTAGCTCCGGCCGTCGCGCAAGCCGCGATGGATAGTGGTGTTGCGCGTATTCAAATCGATATCGAGGAATATAAGATCCAACTCGAAAAACGATTGGGTATTCGTCAGAGTTTTGCGCGTTCGATTAAAGAGAAAGTTCAACTTTCTGGCGCCACGGGCGATCGAGAACGTCCTTTGCCAAAAGTTGTTTTCCCAGAAGGCTCGGCCAAGAAAATCCTGCGTGCTTGCGATATCATTGTGCAAGAAGGCATTTGCGAGCCCATTCTATTGGGCAACGAAGGCCGTATTCGCGCAGCGATTGCGGAACTAGGTCTCACTAGTTTGGATGCCGTGCAAGTCGTCACACCATCGACTTCCGAAAAACGGAAAATTTACTCGGACGATTTCTGGATATCCCGCCAACGCAAAGGCATGGGCCGGGATCAGGCCTTTTCGTTGATGAAGAACGAAAACTATTTTGCTTCGATGATGGTTAACTGCGGCGATGCAGATGGTTTACTAAGCGGCATCACGCAGTCTTACCCAGACACAGTTCGGCCGTTTTTACAGACGGTAGGCGCTAAAAAAGGCATGAAGATTGCTGGTATCTACATGATGCTCTTTAAAGAGCGCATCTTGTTCTTCGCCGATACGACAGTAAATATCGATCCGACTGCATCGGACTTAGCGGACATCGCTATTCACTGCGCGGACGAAGCCCGGTTTTTTGATATCGAGCCCAAAGTGGCGATGCTGTCGTTTAGCAATTTTGGCAGCACCCAACATCCCTACAGCGAAAAAGTTCATCAGGCGGTTCAGTATGTGAAGCAGCGTCGCCCGGATATTTTGGTCGATGGTGAGATGCAAGCAGACACGGCAGTTTCACCTGAGATTGTCGACGAGACTTTCCCATTTTGTGAAATCAAAGGCGGCGCAAACTGCCTGATTTTCCCGGATCTTCAGTCGGCAAACATCTGCTACAAACTCTTGCAGCGCGTAGGCGGAGCCGAAGCAATCGGTCCTATTCTGGTGGGAATGAACAAACCAATCAACGTCCTGCAGCGCACGAGCGACGTTGATGAAATCGTCAATATGGCGATTATTACTGTATTGGAAATTCAAAAGACGCAGCAGCACCCTGCTACGGAGTAACGACTACCTTCACTACCTTACTTGGTTGGCGAGAACGTCTGCGCTCGGAGAGCGCTTGGAGAGTTGCGGGAAGCTCTGAAAGCGGGATAGTGCTCGAGACAATATCCTCTACGTTAAGGCCTGCGGCCAAGAGCGCAATCGCTTGCACCCAATCAGTTTGCGGAAGCGAATTCCATGTGCCGCGTAGGGTGATTTCATTTCTTAAAATTTTATCGATCGTTTTCTTATCGAAATAAGTGCCGCCGTTGGGATTGCCGGCGCAGATTAATTCCCCTTGGGGCGCTAGGAGTCGCACAGCTTTGGGCAAGGTTTGCGCGTCGCCTGTGAAATCCAAAAACAAATCAAACTGCTCTGCTCGCGCTTCGCTCCAGCTTTCCCAATCTACTTCGGCCACGCAAGAAGTCTGAATCTGCGATTGGAAGGCCGTAAGTTTCTCAGCGTTTCTATCGACGAGTGTAAGTGCCGGCACGTGCATCCACTGCAATACCCGAACGGCCAATTGCCCTAGAGTGCCTGCTCCAGAAATCAGAACTCGGCGATCAGCAGAAACCTGTGCGCGGTCTAACGCGTGGAGAACAACGCTCAGTGGCTCAACCAACACGGCCTTATTGAAATCTAAATCCTGCGGCAACCGCACCAAGTTTGCAGCCTTCACACTCAGAAACTGACTAAAGCCACCGTCCTGGCGCGAGCCGTAGTAGCTATACTGCCGGCAGAGATGAATGCGACCACTCTGACAACGCTCACAGGTCTTGCATGCGATAAGTGGGTAAACCACTGCCCGCTCGCCGACGCTCCAATGGCTCGAGCATTCAGCACCCGCAGCGTAGACTTCCCCGGCCATCTCGTGGCCAGGCACTAGCGGATAGAAATACGCACCACCACCGTGCACGCGGGTAATGTCGGACGAGCAAATGCCAGCTGCCCTTATGCGCAACACGACTTCATCAGATTGTGGAATTGGGATTGGGCGTTGTTCAATTTCTAAGACTGTATCAGCCCTTAGAACTGCCGCTTCTTGAAGCTTTTGCATTTTTGATTCCCTTTGTCGGGGACTGCGCGGGATAAAAACGAGAGACGGATGTGCTGTACTCAGCATTCATCTCTTGAGCATCTGCAGGATGCGCCAGGACTTTTATCGACGATATATCACCTTCAAAGTGCTCATCGAATTCGGAAGTGATACTCGTTCCTAGAGACAGGCGCTCGCTGGTGACTTCTTCGATGGGCTTCACGCTTACCGCACCCACTACTTTTGCGTTTACCCAAGCATAGAAAAAATGCGAACGCGGATGGTAGCTACAACCCAAGTGCACCCACTTATCTTTCTCAATTGTATAACCTCCCACTGGAACCATGTAGTGCATCGGCCCAGTAGGGAACTCCGACTCGCAATAGAACTTGCCGCCTCGTTGGGTCATACGCAGCGGCGTGCGCCAATTGCCTGAGCGAGAATCAAAGATCTGCGCTTTAGCCTTGGTTAGATCGCGGAATCGCACCCAGGCCAACGCTTGAAAGCCGGTTTCAGTCGACAAAGTAACGTGCGGGATAACAACTCGATCGTTAACTCCATCAAACCGCAAATAACGTCCCACGGAGTCATCTTGGCGCCAGCCAGAGAATGGCGGATTAAAGTTAGATAGAACCGCATCCAAACGACCCGTTTGGTTTTCCCAAAGGCGTTCATCGCAATGGGTGGTGCGACAGACTTTACTGCCATCCATATCCAGCAATGGCTGATTGAAGAATAAGTCTTCCATTGGAGAGCGAATTGGATTTTTTATCGCCCTAAATTCTGAAATCAAGTAAGCCTGCCTAACTAAAAATACGCAGGCCAACAAAATGAATAAGGAAAAAGATTTCTTAGAAACTGAAATCATGGATTTTTCACCGCCTGAACCAGGCCTTTTTCAGGAATGCTCGAGATCTGCCGCAAATGTTTAAGCATGTACGGCCGGCTAAAGAATTCGAGCATCGGATAAGAAGCCATACCCAAAACTAAGACGGCTGCAATTTTTGTCACAAGCGGACGGCGGAACAATGCGGCGGCAAAATAGCCGATCATTGTGAAGGATAAGAATAGCCCCCACTGAAAGAACCGGGATACCGTTTCGCCCCCTACTCCGTCGTTAAAAAACAACGCCAGGGGAACGCCTACCACGCTAAACCACAAGAACATTATCCGAAACGCCAGATGATCTGGATTCCACAATACGTTTTCCCATTCGGGAAGAAACCGCTTTGCTGCAAACAGCAACAAGAACGCCAGAAATCCAAGGCCTGCTATCTTGGCCAACTCTTTGAACGCCTCCCAACCGCTCGCATTTATAAACTGATGGCAAACCTGCAAGCGTTCAGTTGGATAGATGCGGTACCACAACGCCGGAGTTGCATTGAATTTTGCGGAAGATTGAATCTTCACTTGGTGCTCGCCTGAACCCGCCGCGTACTTTAATGGTTCACGGCCGCCAGCCGCTTGGGGACGATTAGCAAGCAGCCCCCCTTGCGTGGTCACGAGATACATCAGACCAAAAGCAACTCCTGCAGAGGCAACAAAGGTGTTCCAAAATTCAGAGTGCTTTCGTCGATAGACCTCTCGAAGCGCCCAAAGGCTCGTTAGGCCGATGGGGATTGATAGCAACACCAAGAGATCTTCCGCAGCAATCGCTAGGAAAGCTAGGACCGCTCCCCAAACCAGCGCAAAAGAAACCGGCGAAAGCATGTTAGCTTTGTCACTACGCTTGAGCACCGCTCGCAATGTCCAAATCCAAAGAAATACGACGTAGAATCCCAGTAGACGATCAGGGTAAGTCACCATCAAAAACGGGCCGCCTGAATCGATGTAGTCAAAGAGCCGAAACGAGAACGAACCCGAGACAAGTGAGAACGCCAGGGTCGTGAACACGGCGACGTGTTTCTTTCCCCGGCTCCACTCGAGGGCTGAAGTGTAGATAAGGCAAAGTAGGCCGATCTTTAGCAGTGTGTGAGTAAGCCAGTTGATGGTTTCGAATTCCCAACGAGTCAGTAGGTAAACGCCTGCAGTCATCAGAGTGCTTGCGTAATGTTGCGATAAATCAACGGGCTCGTCGGACCACAGGAACAACTTCGAAAACATCGCGTACTTATCGGAGTGGCCCATGCCAGCGAATTGAGCACTACACCACACAGTCAGGTTGCCAACTGCGCTGAGACATCCAACGAGAAGTGCAATGAAAACCAAGGCGTACTCGCCCTTGGCAAAATCTTTTCGCTTAGGAAACGGTCGAGTGCTCAACACCACGACTGTGTAGAGAACCAACAGGGTCAGGGAGATAGCCCAGGCATGAGTGAAATTCTTGGTGCTGCGATAAAGCATGCTGAGAACCAGCGTGCCGAGACCATAGGCGATACCAAAGCCCATGAATGTTGCGGGAAAAAGCGCCTGCTTTTTTGGCAGGTAGAAAAACCGTACGCCCAGTACTTTGCCCAGCCCTGCTAGCATTAGAAACAGAGCGAGTGCATTGATGCAGGTAAAAGCCTGCGACACGTAATCAAGCATTCTTTAGCTTTCTTGCGAGAGCGTAGTCGACGATAAACCGAACCAAAACGCGAACAGTGAGAACACGCGATCGCATGCTGCTCGACCAGTGCGACTCGCCATGCAGACGTTCGCTGAAGTAAACGGGAACTGTCTTAATCGAGATGCCCATTTCGCGAGCGCGTAAGAGAACAAAGAGATCGAAGGCGAACCCCTTCGGCGCGCCTTCCAGATTCTTCGTCAATGCACGCGGAAATACTTTGGGCTGAGCATTAATATCGTAAAGCGCTTTGCGCAAACCAATCCAAACCGCCAAATCAAAAGCGCGCGAGAATATCCAAGCACCTGGAGTGCGCCCAATGCGCCTTCCCTTCACCATCGTATTAGGTGAAAGACAGGCGCGACCAAACGCTAAGAAAACATCTTCTGGACTGCATTGCCCATCTGCGTGGCTCCAAGCGGAGAAGGCAGAATCGCAGGCTTGCAAGCCTTGCGCGATCCCATGGCCGTAGCCTAGGTTTTCAGGCACGTGCACCATTTGAATCCAATTGCGCCGAGTGGATTCCTCGTCGATAAAGCGATTCATCACCGCTTGGGTATCGTCTGTGGATCCATTGTCCACTAAGACCAAGCGGAAACTGTGAGGCGTGAAGCCGTGCACTTTCGCTGATTGTAAAAAGCCGTCGCAGATCTTAGAGAGATTCTTCGACTCGTTGTAGCAAGGTAGGATGAGGGCTAGTTTTAGCATGGTTTATTGATTTCCACAGGTCCGGATGTTTTGTACAAATCGCTGAAAGGAAAGGGAGCAACTCACTGAACTTATAAATGCTTTCTAAAGGATACCCCTGAAGTTCGGGTGAAACTAGACAGACATCGAACGCCTGAGACAGTTTCTCCAAGTCGACAAGCGGCGGCAGTTCGCCAGAAAAAGAATCCAGCCACGCCCACTGAGCTCGGCCAGAGAAACGCAATGCGCTATCTAAGTTTTCGTATTCCGAATAACGCACCCCATAAGGGCGAGCGTTGCGGCCCAAAGTCCGTCGCACCAGCGTCGGCAGCGCACAATCCAAGAAGAAATAATACGATTCCGGAATTTGGTACTGCGCCATCAAACTCTCGGCGGTACTTTCTAAGCCGTCTTCTTTTACATTCAAGATCAAGATGCCCCGAGGCTGCGTCACCCAAACTTCGAGAAAGCGCACGAGCGAGATGCCGTTCTTGAAAGCATCATGCTGGAGGACAATTTCGGATCCGCGCGAGCGAAGATCCACTTCGGCGCCGAGTCCAGATTCTAATGTGAGTAGATCGGTTAGCCCGTTTACGCGGTGGCGGATAAGCTGGAGCATTCGAAATGCCCTTTCCAAAACTCATAGGTTTGCAATTCAACCGGGGTGCCAAATGACATCCATTGGTCGACTTCAAAAATCTCTACGCGAAGACCGGCTTCGACCAGCTGGTTTATCGACGTACCAACATAAAACTCACCGTTCACTCGCACATTAGCGGCACGAGTCTTTTCAATTGCGGCAAATAAATCCCCAGCTCTTCGAAACCAAAACGTCCCAGTTACGAGTGCATCCGATGCAGGATCCTGGCTAATGGTCTGCTTTTCCTGGACTCGCTCCACTCGCTGCGTGCCCGAAGCTAGCTTGCAATAGGCATAATCGTTAAAGCTGCGGACAATGCGGCCGCGCAGATTTGTGGTCCAAACAAAAACGTCGACATTGGTGTTCTGCACAGCACGATTCCAACGCTCAGGATTCACTCGCACTGAGTAATCACACGAAGTCACGAGCACCGAAGCAGTTGGAGCAATACGCTCCTTGGCGAACAAGCAGGTCTCCGCAGGTCCTTGGGTAAGTGCATCTAATTCAATCACGTCGTCAAAGAGATCGGCGTAAACGGGAACAAACTCAGAATCATGTTCACGACGAGTGAGCGCAATTTGAGTCTTTGCTCGCGGCAATGACTCCACCGCACGCTGGATCATGGGCATTTTATCAACGGGAATAAAAGGCTTGCGCTGGGGGTAGCCATGAGCACGAAAACGCTCGCCCTCACCCGCCATTAAAACTAGATTGATATCACTAGTTGCCGATTCACTCGCTTGCGCCTGGTCGGATTGAAAGCAATTCCACCACAGATTGTGTTGCGCCACATCTTCAGGGGTGCCCAGGCAAATAAACTTCTCCACTTCACTCACCCGGACATTCAGCCCATCATCCACCATAGGATTGTAAAGTAGACTAGCGTAGGCCTCGCCGCTTTGGGCAGCTAAAGACAGTGCGTATTTTTGGAATCCACTCCACTGACCGAAATAGTAAGTTCCTGTGGAGGCTAGTTCCTGCATTCTATCGTCGGTAAAGCTTTGCTTCTCACGCAGACGTAACATCTGATTGCCTTCACACTGCAGGTACGCAAAAAACGTGGCGCCCAAGGACGCGGGATGAAATCCGCGGAATACCGCGAGGCAACCGTCTGTCCCTTCGCAATCCTTTAAAAACTGCGGGTAATCCCAATCCACTTTGAAATCGCAGTAATTTACGATCACGGGCTCGTTCGGAGGGATCCCTTGTACTTGCAAGCAACTAAATACCGGGCCCTTTTCGTGCGACGGGATCACGATCGTATGCGAGTGGGAAGCAAGCGTTGCCAACGAAGCTACTAACTGCGGAAACCCACGCGCCTGATCTTCATTCACAATAAAATAAAACTCATCTTTGGAACTAAACATTCCTACCACTTGCTCAATCATCGACCGATCGCCGACGCGCAGAAAAGCCTTTGGCTCGACGAAGCCAGCCGCTTGAAATCGGCGCGAGTGGCCGGCAAGTGGAATGAGAATTTTCACTTTAGAAAGGGTCTCCAGTAATCAATACTGGCTTTAAGTTGAGGAACGAGCAGACTGTCAGCAGGCTCGCGCTCGCGGAAGCTTAGTTCGAGGAAAAGTCGTTTTGGGCGAGTCAATTTGCTCGCGGCTTTCATAAAGTCTTGCGCCAAGATTCTGCCAGTGGTGTTGAATTCAGGAATAAACGGCCGGTGACCATCTTTATTCTTTCCACTCTGTTTCAGATGGATTGAGCCGATATCTCCAGCAAAAGTTTCCATCCATGCGTAAGGATCGGTGTCCTTCAGATTTGTCGACGAGACATCACCGTGGTCGACATCGAAGCACATTAAAACTGGAATAGCCGCGCCATCATTTAGGCGGCGGTGCAAGGCTTGAGCTTTTGTAATCGTTTCACCGAACTCGCGTCGAATCGACATCGGCTCCCATAACAGCGATTTCATTCCCAATGTTTTGGCAAACGCCGCCAACTCTTGCCAACCTTCCACTACTTGAGCCGTGCTGGCTTCGTAACGAGTTGGGTCTGCAGCATCTCTCGAAGTTGTAATACCGGGATGGCTGCCAAAAGAATCAGCGCCTAGTTCGACGGCAATTTCGCAAGCTCGCTTCATCCAGCGCATCCAATGTGCGCGTACTTCTGGAATAGGATGAGCAAAATGATTCACGCGACTAAAGGCATCGGTAAAAACTTCAGGAATTGAAACGGAGTACTGTGCGCAGGCTTGTTTAATCTCTCCGATTAGAAGCTTGTGGACAGACCAATCTAGGTCAGGACGAATCATCTCTGTCGTTAATTGCACATGGCGCAGGCCGAAAGTCTCACCCACCAACTTCGCCCAATCGTGCGGCTCAACATAGCGATTGATCAGACAGCCTGTGTTCATTCCGAATATCACGCGGCCTCCTCGAGCAGGTCCAAAGCTGGACCGTCTTTAGGGCGTAAACTGAGTCCTCGAGCAATCGAGCCTCTCAATTGCGCCACTGAATTCTCGATCGACATACCGGGACGAAACAGGCCGGTGGATCCCCCTACTAGAATGCTAGCACCCGCCTCGACAAAATCTCTGGCACGAGCGGGGGTCACATTGCCATCTGCGACAATCGAAAAACTAGCGCGCAGTTTACTGCGCACATCCACCAGCTCCCGCACTCTACCAGCACTATGTGGGTCGCCCGTGGCGCCAATTGAGCCTAGTGGCACGGCAACCACCGTAAGCAAATCAATAGCGCGCAAGTATTGCACGTAATCGTTGACTACTTGAGTCGACCGCACGGCTAATCCAGGGCGAAATCCCATCTGACGTAAGGCTTGAATTTCCATCGCTGCATTCTCACTCTCGTCAAAATGGAAGCTGACGGTGTCACCTTCTTGCTGGGGGAGCAGAACGTAGAGATGCTGCCGCTTGGCGCACATCAAGTGATAGTCAAAGATTCCACCGAAGGCCTTGCGCGCATGCAATAGCGCGGGAATAGGAATGCCCAAATCTTTAGTCGTTGAGCCGTCCATGATGTCGACGTGGAGGCGTCGGACTCCCGCTGCTCGCAACTTAGCAAGCGCCTCGCCCATATTTAGCCAATCAATGCAGATAAGAGACGCAGAAATTTCAATTCGTTGAATCATATATTGGGTTGGATCAGGGTTTTGAGGCCGGTGCGGGTATGCGAGTTTTTGAAGGCGTCTTCTATCGACGATAAGGGAAAACGATGCGTAATGAGTTGTTCGATGGGTAAAGTGGTTTGCGCGATCCAGTCCATGGCCGCCGTAAATTGTTTTGGCGTTGAGCCATGCGACCCCGTAACAAAGGCTTGCTGGTAATGAATAAGGTTCGAATCCAGCGTCAGCTTTGCACTCGTAGTAGGCAGTCCGCCAAAGAAATTAATGCCTGTGCGTGGCCCAACAGTGCGCAGTGCAGCTACCTGTGCATCTACCGTCGAGCAGGCGGTGAAAACAAGTCGAGGATGAGCGGCAACCGCATCTACATGGCGAATCCATTCGCCTTGCCCATCTAACCGCACACCCTTCACTGCAATGCCTAATTGTGAAAGCTTTGCCAATCGCTCTTCGACTGGATCGAGTACAACTACCTGCCCTAATCCGTAGCTCTTGGCCAAGAGAGCGAGCATGCTGCCAATAGGGCCCGCCCCGAAAATCACAACGCTTAGTGCTTCTCGCGGAAAGTCTGCCATCGCAGGCAGCAAGCGCTCGTAACCATTGATGCAGCAAGCCAGTGGCTCAGCCAATGTAGCTTTGGCAAAATCAATTCCGTTTGCGATGCAGGCGATGGGTCCGAACGACACGACTCGCTTATCCAACAAAATGTATTCAGAAAATCCGCCGGAGAATTGGTAACCAATGGCGAGATTCGTTGCGCAGTTATTTGGATTACCGCCGATACACCACTGACAAGATCCACAGGGAATGTCTGCGCCAATCGCAACGCGATCGCCGACGCTGAATTTTTCAACACCGGTTCCCGTTTTTACAATCGTTCCCGAAAGTTCATGCCCTAGAACTGCGCCCTCTTTAACTCTCGGATTGCCGTGAAAGTAGGTGCGCAAGTCCGAACCACATACGCAGCAAGCCGCCACGCGGACGAGTACTTCGCCGTCGCCGGGTTCCGGAATAGGAACCTGTTCCAGGACAATCCTCTGGTTTGAATAGAAGCGTGCGCTGATCATGATTCGATGAGTTAAAGATGGGAAAAGAAAGGAGGACGACTTATCTTATTTTACAGTTGTTTTGACGGATTGTTAAGCCAACAGCGTCAAATCAGGTGGCTCTGTCGACGTACCCCATTTCAGTTGAGTCGGCTTTACATAACGCGTTAAACCCTCTACGTTCCGGTTCCCGAATGGCCCAGAAACCCAAAAAGCGAATCCGTCGAAATGCCGCCGATGCCAAGCTTGGCATACTTACTGAAAGCATTCGGCTTTTTGGCGCGAACGGCATCGACCAAACGTCGTTTGCGATGATTGCAAAGGCCACGAAGGTCACCCAGCCCAACGTGCTCTATCATTTCCCCAGTAAAGAAATCCTCGTCCACGAAATGGTACAGCGGATTTTGACCCACAATCGCGAGTCGGTTGAAGCGTTGATGAAGCCGGGCGACAGCGGGCGCGAAAAATTAGAAAAGTACCTGCAAGGCAATTTGGCCTGGACGAATCAATATCCTGACGAAACGCGTGTAATTTTGCTGCTGTATTACTACGCCACTTTTCGCCCTGAATTTCGCGATCTCTATGCGTCGATTTTGAAGAGCGCTAGAACGCGACTCGCGGGCTTCTTGCAGTGTTGGGTTCGGGAAGAAAACAAAAAACCAGATCAATCACTCGATCTGCTGGCACAAATTCTCCATGACTGGGTCTTGGGATCTCTTATCAATCACCTAACCACCGCATCTATACACCTCTCTGCCGAATCTAGCTTGAGGAAAAAATGGTCCGTGCTTCTAGAAAACCTCAGCTAGCAACGATTTCCCTGTTGGCTTTTTTATTGATGGGGCCAGCTGCTTTCGCGGCGGAGCAATGCCACCGCAACATTCTAGAAATTTTGCGCGCTCTGCCTGCAGAAAAACGCGACAGCGTTGTCTTTGAGCTGTTTTACCCACTGGTTACTTCTGGCCACGGTTTTTTTACCAGAGGACCTGATGGCGACGTGTACGTGCATGAAGATCACATCGTTGGCCAAACTGCTCGCTGGACCTTCCGCACGGAATGCCGCTTTAGCGGCGGTGCGAGCCAACGGTTCAATCGAGATTTCTACATCAAGGTAACTCTCTCTCCGGGATCCGGAAGAACTGCTTGTGAAGTATCACCACTCGAAAACCAGTCGCCGCTTTTTCAGCAGATGCTCGGCCAAGCCAGCTCCGTACTAGACTTTTACCGTCAGAAAAAGACAGTTTCGGATCCAGAGCTATCGAAACTACGAGAACAGCAGACTCATTGGACTCCCGAACAAGTTTACTTTTTTCAGGCCGTCAGCAGCCAAACCGGCGAGCGCTTCTCGGCACTTGGCCTAATTGATCGCTCGCCCACTCCGGGCATTTTTAGTGGCCCCTATCGGCACATCCCTGTTCACCCAGGTGAGCCGACTTTCGAATTGACCCGAGCCATGAACGCAATTCCCGAACTTGTGGGCCCTTCCCTCATTACGCCGTGGATATCGACGGTAATCGTCCACCGCCTTGGCACCATGGGAAGATTCCCGGTGGAAGAACGACTGTGGGCAGTGACGCCGAAACGCCAACGAGATTTGTTTTCTCGCTTCTTTCACATGGAACCAGATCCAGTGCATGTTTCGCCTCTTGTCTCCACCCCGCTCTTTCGCGTTTCGCAGTCGGCGGCAAACTTTGTCGAACATTTCCCGCCAGCACCAGGGCTTGGAGAATTCCTCTATCTTCCAATGCGGTTTGCGCCCCCAGATTAAGGACGACTGGCGCGAGCGCGAGCCATTTCTGCCGTTAAGAGTGCTGCGTGACTCCAAGTTAGTTCCGATGCTCCTCGTTGCTTACCGCTATAGCGATTAAACTGCTCACTCAAAGCACCCGCTGCCCCTGCATGCATCCGGACTCGATTTAAAAATCCATCTGCCTTCTTTAGCAGCATTTTCTCAATCAGTGCGAAGAGCGGATCTGTTTTTAAGACCTGTGTTTTACCGTCGAGACAATCAGGCTGGAAATCGGGGCAAAGCAGCGACAGAAACTCCACTAGGTTTTCATCCACAGGAATAACACCGATCTTTTTCCAGTGTTCTAACGCTACGAATAACGCCTCGGCAAACCCCGACGTGGTGAGAAACCAAGGATTGGCTTCGTCCTGGGAATCTTGTCCGTCGTATTTGTCTTCTGGGTAGCGACCAATTGCCGCAGCGAGATAGTCGCCCTTTCGATCCACTTGAACGCTGTTGATGGAGTAAACATTCTTAAAGACATCCGCAATTTTTGCGAGCGAAAGCAAAACACGTGAGTCCCAAGGAGCGAAGAGACCGTCATCGAGCGAGCCATGAAGCGCTGCCAACACTATGGCCGCATCCATCCGTGAGTCTTTGTAAGACACGCCGGAGAGTTCATTGCGCGAGACTTCAAGCAGCCGATCTTGCGGATTCCAGAAATCGCCGAGCGTTTTCTCAATCTCCTTAGCTTGCTCAGCGTAAAATTTTGCAGCTCCGTTGTCGCCTAGCTTGGCGGCTAGTCGACTGCCTAATACCAGCGATTTACGCTGCACCATGCGAGTGTAAAAGTGATCGCCCAATACTTCTTCCCACAAATCAAACGACGGCTGCTTCCAATTGGCCGCTGTGAATTCCAAATCGGCTTTGATCACAGAGTAACTAGGCATCTGGCTGTTATACCAACGGCGCGAAATGCCGCCGTCCGCAAGCACGTTGACCATTTGAATCAGGGTAGTCGCCCGAATCGCAGGGCCATCGGTTTGCGGACGGCCCCACCGTCCATCAAATGGCCGTCCATCCACGAAGTATTTTGGTTCGGCCATGCCCATTCCCCAGGCCGGCCCGCTCATGCTGTTTTGTGATTGATGGCGACTGGATAATGTTACGTAGTCGTCGAATTTTTCGAGAATTTTGCGACGGAAATCTGTATCGGTGCTGGCTTCGTACTTCTGCCGCAAAACATCCATCACTAGCCCGCCATCGCGCGTCCAATGAAAATAATAATCAGGCTTACTACGAGATTGAGCGGCAACTACTGTGCCTTTGGCTGTATCAGAACGAGAGATGTTACCCTGAAGCCTGTTCCAGGACACCGCAGATTGCTTCTCCAACCAGACCGGCAAATCTCCCCCGGTCCAACCAACCAAAACCAACGAAAGCCAAAGTGGACATAGCTTCACAGCGCCCCCCTCCCATTACTGAGCATTAATTATTTGTTACTGAGTAATGCTAAGTAACAATGCATGTAAAGAGATTTTGGATGTTGTATCGAAATTTAATAATCGGCTAACGAATGCCGGCGGGTAGGTTTAGGTGTTTGAGTCTTGCGCCGGTTTTGTAGAAAGGTACGTTTTGAGCTTGATAGTGCGCCATCGCCACTAATTGCTTACCACACTCACCGCGGTGGTGAGATTCCGCAATGGCAAGATCTTCTGAGCTAAGTGGCGCCAAATCCGCAGCTCGTCGACGAGAGAACCACTGCGAAGGAAAAAACCCGAGACTCCGCACTGCTTGAGTCCAAGCATGCGTACGGTCGACGACTCCCCAGAACGGAAGTAAAAACCGCGCGTCTGCTCGATAAAACGCGTGCAAGACCTTAAACCCCATTCCCAGGATCGAAGTTGCCGCAAATAGTTCTGGGCCTTTGAATTGATTTCCCACAAAAGCGAGAGTCGCCACTATGATCGCCGCTTCGGTTATCGACGCTGCAACGCTTACGAAGGTGACTTCCAGTGCGGACGGCTCGAGTTGAGCGACGTTGAGAATGATTTCCTCGTACTGCGCTGAAATCTGTTTGGAGAGCCGCTCTAACTCGGCTTCACGATACTGCGAAGAGTAATAGCCCTCTTCCACTCTTCGTAAATCGCGAACAAGCTCTCTCATCAAACTCATGCTGCGTTCTAAGTTGTACTCGTCGAGTGGCGCGTAGGCGTCGCGATTGCGAGATTCGATTTCTGCAGTCCGAGCGGCTACAGCCTGGGGAAGCAGCTGGCGCAAGTAAATGCTTTGCGCGATTAGCTGGGCGTCTTTGGAACCCGGCGCTGGCAGTGCAAGCGTTTCTTCGAGGTGCTTTAGCTCCTCTTTGACACGTTCTGGACTATTGAGAACGTGGCGATAGCGCTCCAGCCAATCTTTGAGGAACAGATAGTGGAGAATTTTCTCCATGTTCTTCGGGTCATCTGCTTGTTTCACCAGGCCTTTTTCCATGTGCTGGGTATACGATTCCATGCCGAAGCGAATGGCATCCGTAACCATGGCGGGCAGCTTTGCGTGCGTAGTCCCCGACGACAGAAGCAGCAAGAAGCCGCTAATTTTCCAAATATGACGCACCCAGTCCATGCATAAAGACATCGCATTTTTATGGCTGGGGCTGCAAGGCTTTTTAGGTGCCCATCTACTTTTCGGCCGGAAAGGTGCCGGGTGTCCCAGGGAACGGGTGTCAGTCTCCTTCACGGCCGTGAAGGTAGCGGGTGTCCTTCGTTGGGAGCGAAGCGAAGCAATCTCCTTACCTGTCCGGGACAGGTAGGGGGTTGGGGGGTTGGGAGTTTGGGTGTTTGGGTGTTTGGGTGTTTGGGTGTTTGTCTGTTTGGGTGTTTGGTGTTTGTCTGTTTGGGTGTTTGTCTGTTTGGGTGTTTGTCTGTTTGGGTGTTTGGGTGTTTGGGT
>Ga0163144_10016853_pt1 | contig 14942 bp, 9 predicted proteins | sample OliLak19BULKMAT1_FD_123175 | JGI IMG/M metagenome (GOLD analysis project Ga0163144, IMG submission 123175) | Freshwater microbial mat bacterial communities from Lake Vanda, McMurdo Dry Valleys, Antarctica - Oligotrophic Lake LV.19.BULKMAT1 | ecosystem: Environmental > Aquatic > Freshwater > Lake... | reverse complement strand
GGGCGAGGTTGTAGTACGCGGGCGAGTCGCAGCATTGCTGGAGCTTGGCAGCGGCTTTAATCCCGAGTTCACCGGGCGCGAGAATGTCTTCTTGAATGGCGCAATTCTGGGGATCAGCCGTGAAGAGATGGCTGCGCGCTTTGATGAGATTGCGGCCTTCGCCGATATTGGCGAGTTTATTGAGCAGCCAGTCAAGACCTATAGTAGCGGCATGTATGCCCGATTAGCATTTGCTATCGGGATCCATATTCAACCAGATATTTTTATTGTTGACGAAGCACTATCAGTTGGAGATGTCTTTTTCCAATCACGCTGCATTCGGAAATTAGACGAATACCGAGAAGCTGGTGGAACCGTTTTATTCGTTACACACGATACCTACACCCTTGAACGTATCTGCACTCGTTCAATCGTCATTCATACGGGTAACAAATATTTCGAAGGTAATAATGCCGATGCAGTAACTGCCTATTATGGGCTTGGCAGAACTGATAATACGACAGCACATCGGTTAGAAACCGTACCAGTATCAGATACACTTGATGCTGCTGTTATTTCGCTTCGTCGTGATTTTGTGACTGGTGATGGCTCGGCATATATTGAGGAAGTGAGCCTTCTGGATGATCAGGGGCTCCCGGCGCAGCGGTTTGAAATTGGTGATTGGATGACCGTCTCTCTTCAAGCCCGGTTCAATAATGATATTGATCGCTTTGATATTGGCATCGGCCTACGCGATAAAGCTGGCGTTCTGATTGGCGGTGTCCACACCTTTTATTCAAACCAATCCTTTGGGCCTGTAAAAGCTGGCGAGACGCAGCGAATAACGGCAAAGCTTCAGCTTAGTGTTGCCCCGAATACCTATCTGTTACTGATCGGTATTGTACGGCATACAAACCTTCAGGAATGGCATGAGTTTTATACTCTATGGGATTGTTATGCCATTGAGGTGAAGGGAACACCTCAATTCTGGGGGCAATCGTATCTTGCCGGGAAGTATTTGTAGGAAAGCACAGGAATTTATGGCACTCGAGCGTCTTGATCCAATTGAACAACACAATAAAATGATTCTTGATCATTATGTACGCTATTATTTAGCCAGCCAATTTGTCGAAGGGAAGCGAGTTCTGGATATTGCTTGTGGATTGGGGTATGGCAGTAAAATCCTGGTCAATCATCAAGCCAAACATGTTACTGGGTGCGATATTTCAGGAGAAGCAATCTCATATGCAAACACTCACTATGCTCACGAACGAATAACATATCAACTCAAAGATATCTTCAGCGTCAACAAGGATGATATTGGCACATTCGATGTTGTGGTAAGTTTTGAAACGATTGAACATGTAAAAGAACCTGAGAAAGCCATTCATAATCTATTCAATCTATTATCTGATAATGGCATATTAGTAGTTTCCATTCCTAACGATATTGATCTAGGAGTTAATAACCCATACCACCTATCAAAATTTACTCAAGATTCGTTTATGGAGATGCTTCAAAGATTTTTTAAATATATTGTACCATTGTATCAAAACTATACCGTTGGTTCAATGATCTGGTCGCTTGATCCAGATCTGCATACACCTGGAATGCATTTCAGTACTATTCGTCCATCATCATTCGAATCGTATCAGCTTGGCGACCCCAATGATGACAGGACCCATGTGGATTGTTTTCTTGCAATCTGTAGCCAAGAAAGTAGACCATCTGCTCGATCGATCATGATGCAATCCCCTTGGGTCTGGCGCAGCCATAATGCAGAAATAGCCCAGGTTATCGACACTGTTTGGAACGATAGCCAACGCTTGGCACATAATTGGGAAGAACATGTTGCCACAATAGAAACTCAACAACACTTTATTGCAGATCTTGAGCAAGCCCTGAAAAATCAACAACAGGTTATTGATAACCTTGAACAATCGTTCAATAATAGTTTTACAGAAGCGCAGCGCTTGTCAGAGAGTTGGCAAATTCACGTAGCGCAGATCGAAGAACTCAAAAACCATATACATATTGTTGAAACTAATTTCGATAGTCTTTGGAATGAGTTACAGCAAGTTTCAAAGGAATTGAAAGATAAACAGCAAGACATTGACCGCTTTGAGGAGGAATTTAAATTTCAAATCTCATTCAGAAGAAGCATTCGATCATTCATTCAGATGCTAAGTAAGTGGTTTAAGCGTAGTACATAAGTTCCCCCTTCAAGTATAGAGGTAATAATGCACATATGGCTCCTTACATCTGAAATGCCACAGGATTTTGCAGGGGGTATTGCGCGATATATTGATAATTTTGCCAGGGTTGCTGGTGCAGTAGGCCATAGCGTAACCATTATTGCTCGTACGAGCGAGAACATAGATACAATAATCGCCCCTGGAGTACGGCTCATTGGGTTTGTTCCCCGCAGTATTTTGCTTAATGAGCCAATCCAAGCGCCACAACCAGATGCCCATCCTGCCTATCCATATAATATTCTTGGGTATTGGCCTGGGTTAAGCTATGAACTGGCGGAGTATGTTCTCTCCTTAGCACAGGATTTGCCGCCCCCCGATATTATTGAGTCGCAGGAATATGGTGCATTACCCTATTATTTGATTCAGCGTCGGCTTACTGAGCGCACTCATATTGCCCAAGTGCCCATCGTTGTTCAGTTGCATAGCGCGTCATATGATCTGAGGCGAATTAATCACGAGCCGAGCTATCGTTTTCCTGAATATTGGGTCGGCCAAATGGAAAAGTTCTGTATCCGAGCCGCCGATGCCGTGCTTTCGCCTAGCCGCTTCCTGGCCAAACATACTCAACAAATATTAGGGCTCGATCTTGATATTGCGACAATTCCCTACCCAATGTTGTTGCCACACTCACCTGGAATCGTCCATCCGACACCAAATGATCTTGTGTATGTCGGGCGGCTAGAGGTTCGCAAGGGGATTTTACCAATGCTGGATGCCTGTTCCCATATGTGGGAGCAGGGTGCATCGCTCCAGTTGACACTCATTGGCGGCGATACGCTGTTTCGCCCACGCGGCATTCGTATGTCTGAATATATTCAGCGTCGTTATCATCGTTGGATTCAGGCTGGTTTGTTGCACATACCAGGCAGCATGCCCCAATCCGATCTGCTACAGCGCATACGCTCAGCGTGGGCAGTTATTGTTCCAAGCCTGTGGGAAAATTTTCCGAATACTTGTATTGAAGCTATGGGGATGGGGCAAATCGTGTTGGCGTCGCGCAATGGCGGCCAGGCAGAGATGATAACGGAGAATGGACAAGATGGCTTTTTGTTTGATTGGAACAAACCTGGTGATTTTGAACAGAATCTCCAGCACATCCTGGCATTAGATCCAACAGAACGCGCTTCGATTGCAGATCGGGCGCGTACACGTATCGAGCATTTCTGTGATCCACAGCGTGTTCTCGAGCAACGTATTGATCACTTTGCGGATGTGATTTCCCGTCATCAACAGAGTCGGGTGTTTCCTTCACTATTGGAAAACACGCTTGCGCCGATCACTGCTGCTTCAGGAGAACAGCCTGAGCTTCTCTCGGTCGTTATACCATTTTACAACCTTGGGGATTATATTGGCGAAACCGTTGCGAGCGTTCTGAATTCATCATATCGCCCGCTTGAAGTCGTGATTGTTGATGATGGGAGCACGGAATCAGCAGGCCTCGCAAAGCTCAAGGAGCTTGAACAGGCCGAAGTACGGATTGTCCGCGTTTCAAATAATGGCTTAGCAAATGCACGGAATGTTGGTGCAGAAGCGGCTCGTGGCGAATTTGTTGCATTTCTCGATGCCGACGATACCATAGAACCGGATTATTATATTCGCGCCATTGATGTGCTGCGCCGCTACAATAATGTTGCCTTTGTCTATTCGTGGGTGCGCTGGTTTGAGACAACCGATCACATCTGGCCTGCGTGGAATGTCGAGTTTCCGTATTTGCTTGGTCACAATATGCTTGCGGCATTTGTTGTCATGCCACGGGCGCGCTTTCTTCAGGCGGCCCGTAATAAGCCAGAAGTAGCCTATAGCCTCGAGGATTTTGAAGCTTGGATTACGTTGGTAGAAGCCGGTGGTGTTGGTGTCAGCCTCCCATTTCCATTGGTCAATTATCGCATTCGCAGGGGGTCAATGTTTCGAGAAAGCCAACAGGATCAGCAACTCTACCTCTACGAAACGATTGCCGATTTGCATCCCGAATTGTATCAACGTTGGGGTAAGGAACTATTTAGCCTGCAGAACGCAAATGGCTCTGCGATGGATTGGAACCACCCTGCATTGGAGAGAAGCGATCATCGAACCTCCACCTCTGAATTTCAACAGACGCAACATTCGTATAATCAATTATGGGAAGAAGCGCAACGGCTTGCAAAAGCCTGGCAGGATCAGAAAAATTATATTGATGCACAGGCCAAGTATATCGGAGATTTAGAACAGCGCTGTAATGATTTACTGCATGTTGTTGGTTCGATCCAGCCACCCGAACCCTCAAACAATGGCATTATTGGGGTTGGCGATTATTTGTTGGGTGGAAGGATCATCTATGGTATACGAAGGCAGCCAATTGTTCATTTCATGCTGAGGATTAATTTCGTGAAGAGATTTGCAAAACGTTTACTACGACGTTGAACGACTTAAACTCATTATCTACTAATCAGTGTCATTATCGAGGGTATTATGGTTAAATTTAATACAAACACTATTACTTACTGGCTTATATCCATTATATACAGCACTTCTCTATCTCTAAGTGTATTCAATCGCTTCCTCCAACCTCAAGTCCTTGGAAACAGGCAGCTACTATTGATTGTTTTTGGGCTCACGGCATCTTTCTTATTTATTACTCGTTTATTTCTATGGCAATATATAACGAACGTCACATTGCAGAGAAAGGCAAAAATAGCACTTTCTTTTGTTTTCATTATCTTATTTAGCTATTGGTTTATATATCAGCCAGTAAAACCATTTATATCAGAAGCTCATTATGATGTAAGTATTACTGCAACTGGCAGGCATAATTTGGCAGCAAGTGGAAGTGAGATTTGGCTATTGGCTGCCAGAGATGGAGCTAAATCTGGTGTGCTTCTCCAAAATATCGTAGGCCCTGGATGGGAATTTCGTGAAGACGCTCTCATTTATCATACACAACAGCCGGCAACAATATCATGGAATGGCATAGCGCAAGGTGATGAACTCCAGCTAGAATTCTTATCGCATCCATGGTCAGGAATTGTTCAAATTTATATGTATGGAAACACGAAGGAAGTCGACCTATATTCAGAGAAGAACGACAAAATTACAATCTCTATTCCAATAGCAAAATTGTTCACCGATCTGCATTCAGGGTTAGCAGTTGTCATTGCTAATTCAATCGTTTTTGGACTGACGACTCTGTTCATCATTCTTTTGCTTATTGGACAATATACATTCATTGAAAAAATCGTGCGAAGCACCAGGAAATCCAAAGAAATTATAAGTGCTTGGTTTATTGCCATTTTGTATAGCACCAGTATATCCATAAGTATATCCAATCGATTCCTTCAAGGAAATATCCTTAGCAAGTGGATTATATTATTTATTGTTCTGATTTCTACAATGTGTCTACTATTACTCATACGGTGGTTTTTCTGGAATTATATTATGAGGATAGTTACCAACAACGATGCAAGACAAGGAATATTAATTGTTTTTAGTCTTCTCTTTGTATGTTGGTTTGCCTTTTCACCACTAAAACCGATACTGCGGAAGATTCCATATGATTTGAAGATTACTGCAACAAGTAACCATAATACTGTGGCGCGCGGGAGCGAAGTCTGGTTATTATCGGCCTATGATAGTACTGATTCGAACATAACAATCGAGCACCTTCCGCAAAGCCCGGGTTGGGAGTTGCAAAAGAATGCCATTGTCGCTTCTGGCCAACAACCCACAACACTCACTTGGAACGGTTTGACATACAGTGATAATCTCCAGCTTACTTTCTTATCACACCCATGGTCAGGTATTGTTGAAATCCGTATGGATAATACCATACAAGAGATCGATCTGTATTCAGAAACCGAAACAAATGTTCTTGTTTCTTTACCAATTCTAAAATCGTTTGCAGATCGATATACTGGTATTACTGTTACATTTGCCGACTCTATCGTTTTTACAATAACGTTTCTATTTATTATTCTTGCAACATCTACTCAAGGTAATCTTCTAAAGAACAATACAAGAAGAACACAAAGAGCAACACTTATTAGTGCTATGCTTTTTATCGGAGCGATTCTTTGTGTCGAGCCATTCGCGTGGCTTATTGCACCTGCCCAGGGTCCACGCATTATTGATTATAGTGCAGCCACTGGTTATATGCTGGTTGTATGCGGTGCTGTGGCCATTTTAATGGGCTTTGATCGCTATATATTGCAATACATCCCACGCTCTTGGCCACGAAAGATCGGTTTCCTGGGCCGTACCGTTCTAGGGCAACCATTTGCGACGTGGCTTCTTGTTGGTATTATCGGGATGATTGGAACCTGGTTTCTCTCCGGCAAGTTAGTTCCTGACGATCCATTGGCGGTATGGGTACGTATTGCCGCCGACGCAGAAGGCGAAACACCACCCAACATACAACTTCAGGCTGGCTTACCATCAGCAGTACCAATTCGGTGGCAACCATACCCAACTACAACCGTAGCAATTCGCCCACTGCATTCGCTCCAACAAACGATAACAATTCTGGGTATTCATACTGATCGTGGTGATATTCCGTTTTCTACTGTGAAGTTACCACCGAATGCGAAATTGGATGCCGATCAATATACGCTTTCGCTCTCGCATAGCGCATTGTTGAACTGGCCTGAACCGAGCCGAGCAGTTTATCTTACATTTGGCCCAGGCCAAGGTGAATTCGAAGTTCTATGGTATGATCAGCGAGTCACTGTTCTACTTGGCTCAACGCCTATTCAAGTCGCTCTGCAATTACCTGCACGCTGGCAGGGATGGGCTTTTACGAGCATACGCTCAGCAACACAACTACATATTGAGCTAGATACTCAGCATCCTGCCAGTGTGAAATCTGTTGAAGTGATTGGCCATACACCTCAACGTTGGGCAAATGATAGGGCACCAGGATCATTTTTTTTGCCTATGTGTACAGCAGTTACAGGCAGTGCCAAAGCAGCATTTTGTTCTTTTGATGTGCAACTTCAATCAACTCCACCATCATCAAATATACTTAAGCGTGTATTAACATGGTTAGGTAGCATGTTCCTATTTCTTACAGCAGCGTGGTTCCTTTCCTGGTTCGCGGGTCGGATGCGATCACGATCTCATAATCCCTCCAATTACTATATGTATAATGATAAAGACCAATATATCAATGTAAAATCTGCGAATATCTATGTGGCAATGGCCTTAGTATGGGTATTTGTAGTCATATTTCATCTTTTGTATGTTCTTAATATTTCGGTATTTTCCTCGCAGGATTCCGTTGGCTATTATAAATTTGCACAGTCGTTGATTGATAATCCTCGGTTTGGCCTGATTTCATCAGCACGAACACCGGGATACCCAGTATTTTTGGCAATCGCCATCACTCTTTTTGGGCGCTCAGCAATCTGGATAGGCATACTTCAACACATTGCATTATCGCTCCTAGCCCCATTGACAATCTGGGCTTTTGCCCGACGGATATCACTGCCATTTGCTATTGTTATTGGCCTGTGTGTTGGATGCGTACCAGCGTTAAGCCTTACCGCTAACGCAATCTGGACCGAATCGCTCTATGCTGTTTTTGCATCGGCTGCATTGATTATCTTCTTTGCCAAGAGCGGCAATCTACGTGCCTTACTAATTGTTGGTTTGTGTATTGGCATTGCAGCGATGATTCGGCCAACAGGGTTGATTATACTAGCGGCTATTGTATTATATCTTAGCATCACAAGTTGGTGTACACAACAACGAGAGAAACAGTTTTTTACAATTATTCAATCATTCATAATTACTATTGGTTTTGTTATTGTTGTGGCACCTTGGTCACTCCATCTAGCACTTGCAAAGAATACACTTGATTTAACACAAGGCTATTCAAATTTTGGTGCCTGGATCGCATCAGTCTATCAAAAGCGAGTAGATGACATGACACCCGTGAATATAATGAATCGTGCTATTTGGGCAGGGCTGCCAGATATGGCATATGATCCATATATTCTAACCGGCGATTTCCCAGAAGTCGTCCCTGAAAAAGGAACCGATCTACAATTATGGTATAGCGAAAGCTTGCGACAATCCTATGAGAATAAGCCAGGGAAATTATTCGAAAATATGAGTGTTGCAATGCTATACAATACAACACTCATATGGCCTTCGGGCTATGATTACCATTATTGGGCCGAAATCAGTGCATATCTTGATCAATTGCGTAAACCAATATCAGCAAATCTAACACAATCACTAAGCACATTTACATATGTAAACCTACCGGAATATACCCCATTACGATCAGGGTTGATAGATATGAGCTGGAGTATTGCACGTTTGTGGCTTTGGATTTCTCTGATTTCTTTTACAAGTATTATCCCATTACTGAGATCCAGGAATTTTAGAGATTTCCTACCTGCATGGATCTATTGGTTAACACTACTCATCTCCTATTCTTCAATTGGCATGCCAGCAGAACGATATGTTGTTGTGAATGAGCCGATATTGTATCTCATGATCGCAATTGTGATATCTTTTTTACTGAAAACGGCCTTTTTCACGCGAATTATCAAAGAAGTATCAAAATTAGCGAATACATGACGAGGGATGTATACAAAAGGAAGGTAGCAGAATGCGTTATTTCATCGTTGGTGGAGCAGGTTTTATCGGCAGCCACCTTGTAAAACAGTTATTACAGGAGAGCGATGCGCAAGTAACGATCTACGACAACTTTTCATCTGGGCGTAAATGGCATCTTGGCAAGGAAATAGAAAACCCGAATCTCACTATTGTTACGGGAGATATCAAAAATATCGATCAACTTGCTGAGGTGATGCGTGATCATGATCATGTCTATCATTTTGCCTCTAACCCAGATATTGCCAAAGCCGCAACACAGCCAGATATCGATTTTTGGGAGGGAACCTATCTCACTCAGAATGTACTTGAGGCAATGCGCATCACTGGAGTGCTTTGTTTGACATATGCATCAGGTAGTGGTATCTATGGCGATACGGGAGAGCAGCCGGTGCATGAAGATTATGCGCCAATGTTACCCATCTCGACGTATGGAGCCAGTAAATTGGCATGTGAGGCACTAATTGGGTCGTATTGCTATATGTTCGATATGCGTGCATTAGCATTTCGGTTTGCGAATGTGGTTGGTCCGCATCAAACGCACGGAGTAGCATATGATTTCATCCGTCGGCTGCTTCGTGATCCAAGCCATCTGCGGATTCTTGGTGATGGCAGCCAAAGCAAATCCTATGTCTATGTCGATGACGTTATTGCTGGAATGCGCTGGATTGCCCGCACTGACTGGAAGAGGTTCGACTACTTTAATGTTGCGACAGAAGATTATATAACCGTTCGAGAAATCGCCGATCTGGTTGTTGAGCGCCTTGGTCTAAGCAATGTTGAGTATCAATTCACTGGTGGTGATCGCGGATGGAAGGGCGATGTGCCGGTTGTTCGCTTCAATACAGAAAAGCTACGGTCACAGGGATGGGTGAATCAACGAACATCACGAGAGGCGTTAATCGCCTCGATTGACTCGATGATTATGGATGCGCGAGCAGGCGCATTTGATATTCGCGAATAGCTGTTGCAACTCAACCAGGAGCATTTGTGGCTAAGCCAGAACAAGAATTTGATCAGTTTGCCGAAGGGTACGAAGGCGAAATCGGTCGCTGGGTTGCACTAACTGGCGAAAGCCGCGAGCATTTTGCGCGTGCCCGTATTGAATGGACGCGAATGGCACTTGCAGAGTATGGTATCTTTCGGCTGGCAATGGATTTTGGTTGTGGTACAGGCCTATCGACACCATTATTAGTTGATCTATTTGGTGCGAAAATCGCAATTGGGCTTGACGTCTCATCTAAATCGCTTGATATTGCGCGGCGTACAATACCTGCCACAAAGGCATCATTTAGCTTAATTGATGAATATCAACCTGCTGGCGATTTCGATCTTGTGTTCTGTAATGGTGTGTTTCATCATATTCTGCCAGAAGAGCGTTTGGCATCGATTGCGTATATTAAAAAGAGTTTACGGCCTGGTGGCATTTTTGTGCTATGGGAAAACAATACCTGGAATCCTATCCAACGATACGCTATGAGCCATGCCGATATTGATCGGAATGCAGTACCAATCATAATGCCAGAGGCACAGCAATTAGTGCGTGCTGGAGGACTTACTATTCTAAGAACGGACTTTTGTTTCTTTTTCCCAAAGTTACTGAGTTCACTACGTGGTTTAGAACCATTGTTACACTGGTTACCAATTGGAGCACAATACGTCGTTATGTCTCGAAATAATGGCAAGTAAAGGGGTTAGTAGAACATAATGGGTACAGAACAATTTGTCGCGAAATCCCACGAACAGAATATTGCTGTTAATTGGGATGATGCACATCGATACACACCTACTTCGCGTCATCGTCGGCGTTTATTATTACGCATTATTTCAGATCTTGGGTTTCGCACCATTCTGGATGCGGGGTGTGCACAGCCATACCTTTTGCAGGAGATTGTGCATCGCTATAAAGTTCAGGGTTTTGGATGCGATATCTCTGATGATGTTATGCTGGAAAACCAACGAACAGTGCCCGAATGTCAATTTCTTGCACTAGATCTCTCCCGTGAGCGATGGCCAGATGATCAACAGTTCGATTTGGTTGTTTGTTCGGAAGTGCTTGAGCATATCGAGGATTGGCAAGCAGCACTGCATCATATTGTTCAGATGACAAACCGCCATCTGTTGATTACAGTGCCAGGTGGCCAATTGCGCCCGGTTGAGCAGATGCTGGGCCATTATCGCCACTATCAGGGTCCAGAATTGCTGGCAGCTCTAGAAGAGAATGGTTGCGAAGTTGTGAAAGTGCGGCGTTGGGGTTTCCCAATGTACAACTGGTATAAAGCACTCATTAGCAAGGTAACGCCAGATAAATTATATGAATCTTTCTGTTCTGGCCAGCATCGTTATACAACCTCACAAAAACTCATCTCGCATCTACTATATGCCCTGTTCTATATAAATGAACTATTTGATAGTGGTGATCAGCTGATTGTACTTGCTCGTCGGCGGCTACATACTGATCCAGAGGGACATGCGACATGATTGTAACCCGTAGCCCATTGCGCATTAGCCTTGGCGGTGGTGGCACCGATCTCCCAAGCTATTATCGTGAGCACGAAGGTTTTCTGGTTGCAGCAGCAATCGATAAATTTGTGTATATTATGTTGCATCGGCGGTTTGTCCCGCAGATTCTGCTAAAATATTCACATCTCGAAGAGGTTGATACGGTTGATGATATTCGCCATCCACTTATTCGAGAAGCATTGCGGCTTGTCGATGTTCATAGCCATATCGAAATTACAAGCATGGCAGATGTACCAGCGGGCACAGGGCTTGGTTCATCGGGAAGTTTTACCACTGCCCTGCTTAAATCATTGCATAGTTTGAGCCGAACGTTTGTGCAGACTGCCGATCTTGCTGAGCAAGCATGCCATATCGAAATTGAGCGATTGAATGAGCCGGTTGGCAAACAAGATCAGTATATTGCGGCATTCGGCGGACTAACCTGTTTTACGTTTCATCGAGATGGCCAGGTAACCGTTGAACCACTTAATATTAGCCGAGAGACGCTTGCGAATCTCGAAGATAATTTGATGCTCTTTTATACTGGTATTTCTCGTTCGGCTTCGGATATTCTGCGTGAACAACATGTCCGCTCAATAGCTAATGATACGGCCATGATTGATAATTTACACTTTGTTAAAAAGCTTGGCCTCCAGAGCCGAGATGCATTGGAACAGGGTAACCTCTGGCGCTTTGCAGAATTGATGAATGTCCACTGGGAACATAAGCGCGAACGATCGGGCAAAATGAGTAACTCACAGGTTGATGATTGGTATGAGTTAGCCCGACGTAATGGTGCAATGGGTGGCAAATTGATTGGTGCTGGTGGTGGTGGATTTCTGCTCTTTTATACTGAAGATAAAGTGCGCCTACGCCATGCAATGCTTACTGCTGGCTTATCGGAGATGCGCTTCCGATTTGATTTTGAGGGCACAAAATTAATACTTAGCTAATAGACGGAGCGATATATGACTACAAGGATACTCGATATGGCAGCAACTCAACGAGAACTTGAACCAATAATTGATCGAACGCCAATGCCACGACAATTCGTATCAATTGTAGTTCCTTGTCTTAATGAAGAGTTGGTCATTGGAGAGTTTGTTGATTGGTGTTTTGAGGGATTGCGGCGCGCTCAGGTGGATGGTGAGGTGCTCATCATCGATAGCTCAACGGATCGGTCGCCTGAGATTGCAGAAGCCCATGGGGCACATGTGCTGCGCGTGCCAAAGCGTGGCCTCGGGCAAGCATACCTTGATGCTATCCCACACATCTCCGGCAATTATGTCATCATGGGCGATGCCGATCTTACCTATGATTTTCGAGAAATCGAGAGTTTTGTTGCAAAACTTGATGCCGGGTATGAATTCGTTATGGGAACTCGCATAAAGGGCTTCATTGAGCCAGGGGCTATGCCCAAATTACATCGCTATTTTGGCACACCAATGACGACCCTACTGCTGAATATGATCTATGGATCGCACTATAGTGATATTCATTGTGGTATGCGAGCGATGACTGTCGAGGCCCTACGCCGTATTAATTTGCAATCGACTTCATGGGAATATGCTTCTGAGATGGTGTTAAAAGCGGCACTCCTCAACTTGCAGATCGCCGAAGTACCGATCAAATTCTATAAAGATCGCGAAGGGCGAGAGAGTCATCATAAACGCAGCGGATGGCTCTCCCCTTGGAAGGCGGGCTGGATCAACATGCGGGTCATGTTTCTCTTCGCTCCAGAATTCTTTCTGTTCTGGCCGAGTGCTATTATGCTTGGCTTGGGCCTCGGATTAACATTAGGGTTAGTTAATGGCCCAAGGTTAATTGGCGAGTTTGGGTTTAATCTCCATTGGATGCTACTCGGGTTGGCGCTCTCGACACTTGGTTATGGAGCACTCCATTTGGCTCTGCTGAGCAGCGTATTCTATAACTATCGCCACAAACTTGCCGCCCAGGCGATCAAGATATTCAGCTATGATAGTGGTATGCTTACTGGGATTGCACTGATGGCAATCGGGTTCATCTTGAACCTGACACTCATTGCTCAATGGCTTTCGAATGGACTCCGCTTGGAACAGATCTCACATCCTGCTGTGTTGGGGTTACTTCTGATCATTCTTGGGTTTCAAACGGTGACACATACTATTATTCTGCAGATGATCTCGCGTGGCCGTGATATTCAACGACAGAAGACCTAATTGATGGAAGAGATAATGTCTGAACAACAAGCCTATGGCCGAAATGGCCTACAGTATTTTGATCGACTCGGTGTGTATCTTTCACGCCAACCCGTAGTAAATGTAGTTCAACGCTACCAGAAACCGCACCTTCTAGATATAGGTTGTGGGTTTCACGCGAAACTGTTATGCGAGCTACAACCAAGGCTTGCCCAAGGAGTTGGCGTTGATCTCCAAGTAAGCGATCAAGTGAAGTCCATTCCGAATTTGGCATTTCATGAGGCAACGATTGAACAATCACTTCAGAACCTTTCCGGTCAACAATTCGATATTATCCTGATGATATCGGTCCTTGAACATCTCTGGAATCCACAAGCAGTGCTAAGTGCCTGCCATGCGTTGTTACGGCCACACGGAGCCATTGTAATCAATGTGCCAAACTGGACGGATAAACTGTTCCTTGAACTTGTAGCATTTCGCCTGAAACTCAGCCCAGAAGCTGAGGGTGTCGATGACCATAAGATGTACTATAACAAACAGGATCTCTGGCCACTGCTTGTACGTGCTGGCTTCAAACCAAGCCACATCCATATGCGCTATCATAAGTTTGGCCTAAATCTCTTTACGGTTGCAGTCAAGAGCTAATTATGTTATTCGTAGGCAGCATTATTCTTTATGGCGCTCCACATCGCGTGAGCACCGTTATCTTGAGTGTCTGATTGAAATTATATGATCAAGCAACAGGGATATTCGGATGTATGCGTCGCCCTGTTAGCCGGTGGCCTAGCAACACGCCTGCGCCCAATCACCGAGCGCATTCCGAAGGCGCTGGTTGAGGTTGCAGGTAGACCATTTATTGATCACCAGTTGGCCCTCCTGCGCCGCAATGGCATTCGGCGAGTGGTTCTATGCCTTGGCTACCTTGGTGAGCAGGTGCAACAGCACCTTGGCGATGGCGCTGCAATAGGCATGCAGCTGGAGTATTCATTCGATGGTGAGCGCTTGCTTGGCACTGGTGGGGCGCTGCGGCGAGCTGCGGCGCTACTTGGCGATGTATACTGGGTGATGTATGGCGATTCCTATCTTGATATTGATTACCAAGCGGTGCTTTCGCATTTTACCACGAGCCAAGCGCTTGGCCTGATGACGGTGCTGCATAATGGCAATCGCTGGGATAGTAGCAATGTCGTTTTTCGTGATGGGCAGCTTGTGCGCTACAATAAGCATGCCCGAACACCGGACATGGAGTATATCGATTATGGTGCGGCGTTGCTGCGGCGCGATGTACTCGAACGTATCCCTGCCGATCAGACCTATGATCTTGCGGATCTGTATACGGCACTGGTTGATGAAGGCCAGATGATTGGCTATGAAGTGACCCAGCGCTTCTATGAGATTGGAACGCCATCAGGATTGGAAGAGGCCCAAGAGTATC
>Ga0163144_10016852_pt1 | contig 14942 bp, 11 predicted proteins | sample OliLak19BULKMAT1_FD_123175 | JGI IMG/M metagenome (GOLD analysis project Ga0163144, IMG submission 123175) | Freshwater microbial mat bacterial communities from Lake Vanda, McMurdo Dry Valleys, Antarctica - Oligotrophic Lake LV.19.BULKMAT1 | ecosystem: Environmental > Aquatic > Freshwater >... | reverse complement strand
GGTTGGTCAGCGCATGAATCTGGCGGCTGTGGCTGAAGGGCTAGGCGCCAGCGGCATCGGCGGATTCTTCGATGATCAGACGGCGGATCTGCTGGGCATCCCGCGTGAGCAAGCGGTCGTCTATATCACGGTGTTGGGACTGGTTGACCAACCCCAGCAGTAGCTGAAAACCTGGTCACGACCCGTGGCGTTTGTTTATCCGCCCCTTCCCAGCGTCTCGACTCACATCCCGGCTAGGAGCCTGTCGGAGACAGGCGACTAGGGGGTCAAAGGGGGCTTGCCCCCTTGCTCCAACAGCCTGTTTTCGCGGAATCCGCAAACTCGCGACCGAAGGGAGGCGGAATCCGCGAAAACCATGAGCCTGGCGGAGAAACTCCGCCAGGCTCCTAGTCTTCCGCCTAGCTACGGCTATGTTCAACATGCTGTGTCCGCGACTCGGGACAGGCTGGGAAACTGGGTCTGGAAACCGGAACCGAAGGCACGCTCTCACTATGCGCACCCTCCTCCTTCTCCTCGCCTTCGCCGTCTTCGCCTGAGCTGCTGAATCCCACCGCTATCCTGCCGACACGCCCGGAGTCGTCGACGTGGTCAAGTCCTATGGGGCTGATCCCAGCGGGGCCAAGGACAGCACCGCCGCGCTGCAGGCGGCGATCAGCGAGTCGAAGGCGAAGGGCAACCGCATCATCTGGCTGGCCAAGGGCACCTACCTGGTCAGCGCCATGCTGAAGTGGGCCGGCCCGCCCCAAATGGGCCCATCGCTGCTGGGCGATTCGCGCGAGGGCACCATCATCCGCTTGGCTCGCCTACACCGACATGATCGCGCGATGTTGCCACGCGCACACCTCGCTCGAGGGCTTCAATGTCAGCGTGCGCACCAGCAGCACGGTCAACAGCAACGTGATCGAGCGGCTGAGTCTCAAACACCAGCGCGTCGCCGGCATCCGCAACAACGGCCAGTGCATGAGCCTCCGCCGTCTCACCAGCGTGCAGAAGGACGGCGTGCCCGGCGTGATCAACGAGGCTGGTTGGGGCTTCATGACCCTGATCGACAGTTCCCTGACTGGTTCAGGCGACGCGGCGCTAATCAACCGCGCGTTCCTGCTGGCGCGCAATGTCGAAACCAAGGGCTACGTGCGCTCGCTGGTCGATGAACAAAACGGCCGCGAGGACCGCGAGGCGCGCATCGACGAATACCGTTCCCATGCCCCGCTGGCGCTGCACGAGTCGCTGCAGCGCACGCTGGGACTGCCGATCGCCGACGCGCCGGAACAGGCTTGGGGCGATCCCGCCAGCTGGGCCGACGTGCGCACGTTTGGTGCCAATGGCGGCGATGAGGCCGACGACACCGTCGCGTTCCAGAAGGCGATCGACTCCGGCGCCAGCACCGTGTTCATCCCGGTCGGGAAGTTCATCCTTGACGGCAACGTCATCCTGCGCGGCAAGGTGACGCGCATCATCGGCGTGCGCGGCGAATGGGCCAGCTGGCGTGGGCCACGCCCGCGGGCGTCACCGGCGGCGTGTTCCAGATCGGCAAAGACGCGCAAAAGCTAGTAGCGTTCGCCGAACATCATCCTGGGCAAGGGCCAGCAGGTGTGGATGCGGCAGTTCAACCCCGAGACCCAAGACGCCGCTAAGATCCGCAACGAGGGTGCGGATCTGTGGATCCTCGGCCTGAAGACCGAGCGCGGCAGCACCTTGCTTGACGCGGTCGGCGGTCGTAGCGAGATCCTCGGCGGCCTGTGCTATCCGTGCTGGGATCCTGGTGCCAACCCGATGTTCCGTCTCAAGGACGCCGAGGCATCAATCACCATAGGCGAGGCTGGATTCCACCAGCGCTTCGGCATCTTGGTCGATGATACCCGCGGCGCTGAGACCAAGCAGCTGAAGCTTGGCCAGGCCCCCGACCGCTGCGGCGGCTCGGCCCTGGTGCTCTTCACCGACCGTCCGGCGAAGCCGGCTACGGCCAAGGCTCCGGCGGCCCCCACCGCCAAGGCCTCGTCGGCGCACAGCATGCACCTAGCGTGGACGGCGGAGGCCGATGCGGTCGAGTACGTCATCGAGCGCGACGGCACCGCGGTCGGCAGCACCGCCGCCACCACCTTCTCGTACACCGTCTCAGCCCGCGGCCGCGACCTGACCCTGGCGCGTTCGCCCGCGGTCAAGGCGACGACCACTGCCGACACAACCGCTCCAGCGATAACCGGCGGGGGGATGCGGCTGCTGCCGGCACGGGTGAACCTCGCCTTCGATGAAGCCATCGCACCGGATAGCCTGGCGGCTGCGACGTTTGCATTCACCCCCAAGCTGGAGGTGCGTGAGCGCCGCCTGCTTGGCGACAGCCGCAGCATCCAGCTGATCACCAGCGATCCGCCGGCAGGCACCACCTCGCTGCACGTGACCATCACCGGCCTGAGCGATCGCGCGAGCAAGCCCAATGCGATGAAGAGCGTCAGCGCGACCATCCGCGCGGCAAGGCGCCAACCGTGCAGACCACGCTCGACTTCGCTGGTGGCAAGGTCGGAGTCAACAACAACGGCGAATGGAAGGGAGGCCTTCTCGTGGTGTCGCAGGCTCCGTCGAAGGCCGGCGCCAGCGATACCGGCACCCAGGTGCAGGTGACGAAGTTCTGCCAGGCCGTGATCGGTAACACCCAGATCAACAAGGGACGGACCTATTCGGTGGTGCTGCGCATGCGCGCCGACAAGCCGGGACCGCTGACCATCCTGTTCCGCCAGTGGGACGCGCCGTACACCACCTATGCCTCGGCGACCCTGACGCCCGGCCCGGAGGTCGGGACCTACGCCGCCGAGTTTACCGGCCAGGCCTACAGCAACGAGGCTGGCATCTTCCTCGTGGCCGAGGGCGACAACACCTTCTGGTTCCAACAGCTGCAGGTCGCCTGGTTCGAGGACTGATGCGCGCTGGCGCGGTCTGCCCAGGCAGGCCGCGCTGAAGCCAATGCAGCAAGCGTGCCATGTGACAACTGAATCGGCCGCCGTGTCAGTTGCACCGTAGGCATTCTGCTGGGATCATGTCGGCATGAACCGCCTCCTCATCCTCTGCCTATTCCCTCTCGCGGTGTACGCTGCGGACCTGTCCAGCGCTCAGATGGAGATGAGCGGAATCGCCGCCGCGACGCCGGAAGCGGTGCAGTCTGGCCGGCTGATCCTTGGCCAGGAGGCCGGCCAACCAGCGCGCCTGCTGCTGCGGCCACGCTTTCCCGGTGCGCCGCCGCTGGCGTCGGCTGCGGCCGGCGAACTGCGCCTGCATCTCGCTGGTGCCGCAGGCACCTGGAAATCGACGCGCATCGAGTTGCGCGTCATGCCGGCCGCTGAGGCGGCGTGGAGCGCAGCCTCTGCGACGTGGACGTGGCAGCACCTGTCGGGCGTCCGCCATGTGAAGACCGGGGCTTGGGAGCACCACGCCTGGCCGGGCGGACCCGGCGCCGCCGGGACGCTGGGGACAGCGGCGCTCGCCTCGGCCGAGGCTGGACGCGACGGCGACGTGTTGCTGTTCATCTCCGACTCGGCCGTCCTGGTCGCCTTGGCCGGGCGTGGCGCCGGCGCCCTGTTGGTTACCGCGCCGGGCCTCGAGCACGACGGCGGGGCGGTGACCGTGAAATCGGCGACCATGGTGTTGCGCCAGACGCAGACCGTCCGGCCGGTGGTCAACATCCCGGTCGAGGTACCGACCGCCTGCGACCGCCTGTCGCTGCTCATCCTCGGTGCCAACGGACGGCCAGTGCGCGAACTGCTCCATGCTGTGCCCGCCCCGCCTGGCACGCACAGTATCGCCTGGGACGGACTCGACGACGCCGGCAAGGAGCTGCCCGCCGGCGCCTACACGTGGAAGGCCCTGACCAGCGCCGGCCTGCGTGCCGAGTACCTGCTGACCCTCGGCCTGTCGGTCGACCATCAAAACCTGTGGCCGGGCAACCACATCGGAGTCAGCGGCCTGGCCGTCGATCCGGCGCGCGATCGCGTCTACCTCGGCTCGGGCTGCAGTGAGGCGTATGGATTCGCCCTGGCCATGGACCAGCAGGGCCAGCGGATCTGGACCAATCCCGAATTCTGGTTCGACGCCTGGAAAGGACCCGACGCCATGGCGGTGGATGGTGATGACATCTTCTTCGCTCAGCTCGATGGCGACGTCTTCCGCCTTGATGCGCGCACCGGCAAGCGTCTCGGCAACGCGTGGAAGCTGATGCCCGCCGGCAAGCCGGTGCGATCGGGCACCGCCGACCGCGGCTGGGGGGCGATGAAGAATGGCCGCATGCACAGCGGCAACGTCGCCTATCTCGATCTCGCAGCCGGCCGCGGCCGTCTGGCCATGTCGTTCGAGCTGCACGATCTGGTCCGTTTCGTCCATCCGGTCAAGGGCAGCGTGCTGCGCGAGGTCGCCCTGCCTGCCCCACGCGGTCTCGCCTTCGCCGCCGACGGCCGGTTGCTGGCGATCAGCGACGGGCGCATCGTCGCCCTCGGCGACGCAGGCGATGCGGTCGAGGTCGTGCCGGCGACGTCGCTCACCGATCCGTGGCGCCTGGCGATCGATCCGCAGGACGGCTCGCTGCTGGTCGCGGAGCTGGGCGCCTCGCAGCAGATCGTGCGCTTCAGCGCCGCCGGCAAGGAGTTGCAGCGCTATGGCCGGAAGGGCGGCAGGCCGGCCGAGGGCGCCTATGACGGCGGCGTCGGATTCCTCGGTCTGACCACCCTCGCAGCCGGAACCAACGGCTCGATCTGGGTGGCAGAGGCCTACACCGCACCGCGCCGCATCGCGCAGTTCGATCGTGGCGGCCAGCTGGTGCGCGAATGGTACGGACCGCAGATGTATGCCAGCCGCTGCTTCCCCGACCCGGCCGACCATCGTGTGGTGTGGATGGACAGCTACTGGGGCGAGCTGATCGAGGCCGAAGTCGACTACGCCAAGCGCAGTTGGACGGTGAAGGGCACCTGGCGCTACGGCGATGGCTACAACCACGAGGATGGCATGTGGTTCGTGCGCCATCACAGCGACCAGACCTATCTGTGCGATGAAAGCGGCCCGCGCGTCCTGCGCGTTGACCGGGCCGGACGGCGCCTGGTACCGGTCGCTGAGGTCGGCGCCGCCTTCTATCCCGGCGGCAACTCCGGCTGGCGTATTCCCGAGACGTTCCGGCCAGGGCCAGGCCAGTGGGACGAGGGCGCCGCCAAGCTGCGCGATCCCAAGGACGAGCGTTCGCACAAGCCGTGGTCGTTCTGGTGGCATGACGCCGATGACGATGGCCGGCAGACCGCCGCCGAGGCGGTGTGGAGCGAATACCTGCTCGGCTTCCCACGCACCAGCTACGTCGACGATCAACTCGCCTACCACACCATGCTGAGTCTGTCGTGGAAGGATCACGGCGCTTGGTGCGGCAAGGAGCTGGCCCAGGGGCAAGGCGTGCTGCGCGTCGCCGCCTGGACGCCGGGTGGCGCGCCACACTACGAACTGGCCGCCGCCAGCTGGCTGCCCGCAGACCAGCAGCGCGGAGCGAATGGCCTGTGGATCGATCGGGACGGCAACCGCTGGGGCTGCGACAAGCAGCGCCTCATGCGCTGGAACCCGGACGGCACCTTGGCCTGGACGGTCGGCCGGCCGACCGCCGGCGCCCGCCCTGGTCCCGGCGAAACCAAGTCCATTCATCGCATGATCGGCACCGCCCATGGCACATGCGCCGTAGCCGAAATCCACAACTCCGACAGCGGGGTGTGGGACCGCGACGGCCTGTGGGTCGGTCGCCTGCTCGAAGCCCCCGACCTGTCGAAGACCACGGCCAGGGCCTACGAGTTGTGCGGCGAGAACTTCGGCGGCGTGATCATCGAGGAGCCGGGCCGACCCGGCGCCGCCCTCTATTACGGCGGCACTCCAAACGCCGTCGCTGTCTACCGCATCACCGGCTATGCCGATCTCCGCCGCTCGGGGGGCCAGGTCAGCCTGCTTCCCAAGAACTGAATCGTTCTAAGCTCCAATTGAATCACAAACAGCCGATGGCTAGCATGGGGCAAGGAGTCCACGCCATGCGCCGCGGCTTCACCCTCATCGAACTGCTCGTGGTCATCTCCATCATTGCCGTCCTCGCCGGCCTGCTGCTACCGGCGATCAGCCTGGTCAAAAAGCAGGCCCAGGACGTGGGCTGCCGCAGCAACCTGCGGCAGCTCGGCTTCGCCTCGCTGGCCTATGCTGAAGACTGGCGTGGCCAGCTGCCCGGATACGACTGGGGACCGAGTCTGGTATCGAAGGCGCACTGGCCCTCCAGCCTGGCCGACTATGTCGGGGTCGAGTGGTGGTACTACTGGTGGCCGGAATCCATGGGCCGGCCGACTCCGAACGTGAAAGTCTACCGCTGCCCGGCCGACGGCGGCAGCAGTTCACCCTATCTCAACAGCTGGCAGAAGCTCGGCTATCCCATCACCTATGGGGCGCATCAGTTGATGTCGGTGCCCAGCACGCAATGGGCTTACGGGGCAGCTCCGACCTGGAAGCATTGGAACCGCTATAGCGAGGCCCGCCTGCTGAAGGCCAACAGGGCGACCATGCAGATGTTCCTCGACCTGACCACCTCGCGCTGGCACGTCTCGGTCAACACCGACTGGGCCTGGCGGCCAAGCGGCCCGAGCGGACGCGGCCACCTGTCCTTCCGCCACGCCGGCGGCGGCACCGACTCGGCCAAGCTGACCAGCGGCCACACCGACCTGGTGGCCCAGTATATGCGCAGCAACTGCGTCTTCGCCGACGGACGCGTGGACGGCATCCCGCTGATGAACTACAATTGGGATGCAGGCGGCAACCTCGACGGCCTGAAGTGAGTCTGCCATGGCCCGCAACCTCACCATTCTCGCCTTCCTCGTCCTCGGCGGGATCGCCGCCCTCTGGCTCAACTTGCATGAGCCATCCAAGGATCCCTCGCTGAGCAACGACCCCGACATCGTCGACGCCTACGGCGGCACCATCCTCCTGCGCGGGGGCAGCATCGATCTACCGCCACCCGGCCAACCGGCCGCCGAGGCGCCGCAGGCGGCCGACCTGGGCAAGCGCCTGCGCGGCCTCGACCGGGTCGCCATCGCCAGCGAATTTGGCGCTGCGCAGCGCGAACGCGAACTCGGCGACGGCCTGGCCAGCGCCTGGTACGACCGGGCGGTCGCGGCCGATCCCGACCGTGACCAGCGGCCCATCGGCGTCCATGTGGTGGTGCTCAGTGACGCCGCCGGCAAGACCCGTGAGGTGCTGGCGGTGGCCAGCGGCGGCCGGATCGTCGGCCGCTGGTGAGGTGGCGGCGGGGCGCTACCATCGCGCCCATGCCAGGAGGCCGCAACGCAACTCAACGCAAGGACGCCGCTGCACGCATCCGCAGCCTGATCGAGGACGGCCGGTTCGCCGTCGGCACGCCGTTGCCGAGTGAGCGCGAACTCGCCCGGCTGCTCGACCTGCCGCAGCCGACCATTCATCGCGCAATCACCGGGCTGGAGCGAAGCGGCGTGCTGGCCCCGGCGGCTGGGCGCCAGCGCCTGGTGCGCTCGCCGGAACCAGGAACGCTGCAGCGCACCGTCGTCATCCTTAGCACCGGACACACCGCCAAGCACGTCGACAGCGGGGCGTTCAGCGACAATCTGGTGCAGCAGGCGCACGAGCGCGCCGTCGCGCTCGGCCTCTCCAGTTTGGCCTTCGACCCCCGGCGCCTCGACGAGCCGGCCCTCGCCAGGCTGATCGCCGGCCAGCCGCTCGGCGTCATCGTCCCCGACCGCGGTTTCGAACAGGTGCACGACCGGCACATCCTCGAGGCGCTGCACAATGCCCGCATCCCCATCGCCAGCGCCGACTACTCGGGCGGCGGGCCACCCTGCGATCTGGCGCTCAGCGACCAGGCCGCCGGCGCCACATTGCTGGTGCATTGGCTGCATGCGCGTGGGTGCCAGCGCCTGGCCACGGCCTGGGCCGCCGATACCTGCGCCCGCTGGTGGTACGCCCCACGCCAGGCCGGCTACGACAGCGCCATGCGCAGCCTCGGACTGGCGCCCCTGCCGCCGCTGCTGGCGGCACCCATGCCCAGCCGGATCAACGTGTGGGATGACCGCCGGGGAGCGAAGATCTGGTGCGAAGAGCAGGGCCGCCACTGGGTCGGCTGGCTGATCGAAGCGGTACGCCGGGATCACATCGAGGCCATCCTCGCCGGTGACGACAGCCTCGCCATCGCCGTACGCCACGCCCTGGCCATCCTCGGTTCCGCCACGGTGCAGGTGGTCGGCTACGATGCGAATGCCGCCGCCGGTCCGCTCGCCGCTGAAGGCCTGCTGCCGGTGGCGAGCATTGATAAGCGCTACGGCCTGATTGGCGAGACCCTGGTTGACCTGGTCGCCGAACGGCGCGACGGCCGGCTGAGCGGACCTCCGACCATCCGTCTGGTGGCGCCGGAACTGGTGGCCTATGCCGCAGCCCGGCGAAGCCTGGCAACTGGATCGGGCAGTTCTTCAGTAAAGACGCCGGCACCTGCTGAATAGGTTGGCCGAATACGCAGGGGGCGATCTGCCGGGCGAAGCAACGGCTCGTGTAAAGCCATTCGCTCGGCGACAGTCGCCAGGTCATCCTACTGGCGGCACGGTTACCTGCGAACCGCCCCGATATTTCCCGTCGGCGCCGGCCGTACCCCATGCTCCCGCCTGCGGAAGGCAGCCGGCGGACACTGCCAGCGGCGGGTGAAGGCGCGGGTGAAGTGGTTGCGGTCCCAGAAGCCGCAGCGCTCGGCGATTGCCTCGATGGGACAGGTCGTGCCGCCGAGCATCTCGGCCGCGCGGACCAGTCGCTGTTCGCGGGCCCAGGCCTGGGGCGAGCAACCCAGCGCAGTCGCAAACAGCCGCAGCAAGCTGTGCGCGTGGATGCCGAGTGCCTGTGCCACAGGCGCGTTCCCTGGCGGTACGCCTTCGCCGGAGAGGAGTTCCTGGGCCCGGCGGACCAGCGGACCCGGATCAGCCATGGCGCGGAAGGCCGTCGTGGGCAGGGCCTGGCACAATCCGCCGGCCACGGAAATCATCGTGGCGGCGAAGATGGCGGAATCGCCGCTTGCGATGGCCGTTCTGAAAGCCGTGTGGCCAATTCGCCGGTGATGTACGGCTTGAACCGGAACCAGCCCGGGCCGATGCCAGGTAAAGTGCAGGTAGGCCTTGCGGAACGGCCGCTCGCTGCGGCTGTCGAAGCTGGTCGCCGGAGCCACCAGATAGGCAACGCCAGGTCGCAAGGCCAGGCTGCGGCCGTCCAAGAGGATGATGCCACCCGGGTCGAGCGGCACGTAACAACGCCAATACGGGGCACTGAGGTCATCGACGTACCATGAATCGATCTGGGACATGCGGCATAGGTGCATACGTGGCATGTCGCTGGGCGCGGCATCAAGCATGACGGAACGACGTACGATGCGTGTCCTATCCATATCCGAAGCATCTCGATCCATAGATATTCGCAACCGCTGAGCATGATGCCCGGTATGGACTACAACCCTCGCGCCGCCACCAGATCCTGGTTCGCCCAGGCCGATTTCGGACTGTTCATCCATTATGGCCTCTATGCCCAACGTGGGCGGGGCGAATGGACGATGTACCATGATCGTGTCCCGGTATCCGAGTATGAACGCCTGGCCGAGGGATTCGCCCCGACCGCGTTCGATGCCGACCTCATCACTGACCTCGCCTGCGAGGCTGGGATGCGCTACGTCAACCTGACCGCCTGCCACCATGACGGCTTCTGCCTGTGGGATTCAGCGCAGGAGCCGTTCAACAGCATGCGCCACGGTGGTCGTGATCTGGTGCGCGAGATGGCCGGACAATGCGCGCGTAAGGGCCTCGGCTTCTTCGCCTACTTCACCCATGCGCTCAACTGGCGGCACCCGCACGCCTTCAGCCGCGATCAGTTGCCGATGGGCCGGCCCGACTACGCCCAGCCCGAACCGCGTTATGCTGCGGCCGATACCTATGATCCCGCCCGCTTCTGGGAGTGGTCGCATGCCTGCTTGCGCGAACTCTGCGCCCTCGACGCGCCGCTGAGCGGTCTGTGGCTCGACCTCATTGCAACGTGGTACGAACGCCCGGATCTGGTCCCGATCGAGGCGACCTATCGCCTCATCCGTTCGTTGCGGCCAGGCGCGCTGGTGTCCTACAAGCAGGGTGCGACCGGCGATGAGGACTTCGCCGCGCCCGAGTTCCACTTCGCCTCGCTGGCCGAGCGCTTCGCCAGCGCCGGGAAGCCAGAGGCGGCGGCGCGGGCGGCGCAGGCGTGGGCGACGAACAAGATCAAGCACAACGAGATCTGCATGACCCTGCAGGACCGTGGCTGGGGCTACGTCGCCGACTCCCGGCACAAGACCGCCGACGAACTGTGGGGCAATCTCGCGTATGCCCGCATGCACAACTGCAACCTGCTCGCGAACGTCGGTCCGCTTCCAGACGGGTCGATCCATCTGGAGGACGTTGCGACCCTGCGCGAAGTCGGCAGGCGCCTGCGCCTGCACGGTCCGCCCGGGGCAGACGAGGCGAGCGGACCGCGCACCGCCTCTGGAGCGGCAGCGGTCTGACTTCTGAATCGGTCGGCTACTCGAACCCCCACACTGTCTCGATCGCCTCACTGTTCTGCCAGGTCGGATGCAGGGACTGCTTGGCACCGCGGCAGGCACTGCGACCGGCAGTCCAGCTGAGGGCGCGGCGACCATCGTTGAGCACGTACCAGGACAGGCGGATCTCACGTCCGACCTGCGGCTTCACCTCGGCCAGCTCGCTCCACGGGATTGCCGCCTCGTAACGCCAGGTCCGCCCCTCGCGGCGGATGACCAGGCGCGCATTGTCGACCAGACCCTGCTGCGCACCGCTGCGCTCCTGGAACGGGTAGCCGTTGCCACGCGGCACGTCGGGCGCCATCAGCCGCCAGAGCTCGGGGATGGGTTCACCGACCTGCTTCACTTCAGCACCGGGCATACGCAGAGCGGACTTGTCCTTGGCTGTTGCCAGGGCGGCGAGATAGCGGTCACGCACCGTCTCATAGCTTTCGACCAGTTCCTGCGCCGCACCGGGATAGAGGTCGAACTCGTAGTCGGCGGACAGGCGCTGATAGCGCGTGTCGATGCGTTGCTGGAACTCTGGCGGAATCCAGGCGTCGCGCTTCTGCCCGACGCGGAAGACGTCGATCGCCAACTTCAGGCCGTCGCCCTGGGTGCCGCGGAACTGCGGGTGGCGCCAGTACAGATCCTGCAGCGGGGGCGCGTGCATGAGATGCATGATACCCTTGGTTTCCGACGGCCGGCAGGTCGCGGTGGCGTCGTTGACCTCGGCCATGAGGTAGAGGAAGCCGTCGTCCCAGGCGGCGGCGAAGCGGGCGTAGGTGCCACTCTCGTTGGACGCCTTCAGATCCTTGAACGGAAACATATAGGTCTCCAGCCCGTCCGGCTGGACCACCCCGCCGGTCAGCATCACCGGGACAGCCTTATCCTGCCAGTCGGCGAGGTCGCCATCGATCGTGATGGTGGCACGGGGAATGATGCAGGCGTGCAGCTCTTCGCGCACGGTGAAGGTGCCGCCGCTGGCGCTGACCGCGACGCTGAATGGGTAGCTGTTGCCGCCGCGTTCAGTCGTCTGCGCCATCGGCAGTTCGAAGACGCGCTCTTCGCCCGCGGCCAGTTCGGCCGTGACCTGCGCCTCGCGCAGGCTCCAGCCGGTTGGTGGCGTGGCGACGATGGTGACCGTGTCGGCGTGGTTGCGCAGGTTGCGCACGCGCACGCGCAGCGGCGGATGGGTCGCCGGGCGGCGGGTGAAGTCGAGCAGGCCGACCGCGAGGGCCGGCTTGGCGTATTCTGCCCGCGCCGTCGCTAGTCGCGCGAGCAGATCGTCGAGTCCACGCGCGCTGGCGAGATACACCGGCTCTTCGTTCAGCGGCACGACGAGGCCACCGTCCGCGCGGCGCGGCAGATCGTTGCCGCTGATGTCCTGGGCCGTGAGGGTGCGCTGATCATCCGGCAGCAGCCACACGCCGTCGCTGGTCACCTGCGGCCAGGCCTGGTCGCCATCGTCCTTGACCCACGCGTAGCCGTAGGCGGTGATCCGCCCGAAGACCAGGACGCGATGGGTGTCAGCGGCTCCGCTGAAGGCGATGGCATGCGGCAGATGCGTGGTCCACGCCTCGCGGGCGAAGTGCATGCCAGCGGTCTGGTGCAGGAACACCGCCACCGCCTGGGCGGTCGCCGAGGGATAGCGCGGGCCGCGCGGCCCTGCGCTGACGAAGCATGATGCGATCGGATTGCTGGTGACGAAGCCGCCGGCTAGTTTGCGCGTCAGGTTGGCGATGACGTAGCTGTCGCTGTGGCTCGACCAGTCCTCGGTCTCCCAGGCCGGCAGGCCGGCAGCAGCGCTCTGCACGGCTCCGCGGTTGTCGTGGAAACCGGTGTGATGGCTGGTGCAGGTCACTGTGCGCAGGGCAACGGGGTCGCCCTGGAAGATGTCTTCAAAATTGGTGATCTGATCGTTGGCCAGCACGGCGATGCCTGGGTCGGCCGCTTGCGCCGCCCGGTACAGGCCGGCATGCCAGTCGCGATAGTAGCGGTTGCTGGCATGGTAGTTCGAGATCGAGCCGCCTTCCCACGGCTCGTTGCGGCAGAATACGCCGCGCACCACATCCTTGTAGCGGGTGAGGAACTCACGGGCATAGGCCTCGAAGACCGGCAGGGCTTCGCGCCGCGGGATTAAGTTGGCTTTGTTCTTGGCGTACCACACCGGCTGGCCGCCGAGGCGTGGGATGTCGCAGCCGGGCGGGGTCTCGAAGTCCATCATCACGCGCAGGCCGTTGGCGCGGAAGGCTGCCACCGCGGCGTCGGCGTCGGCCCAGTCGAGGGCTCCGTCCTTGCCTGGCTGCGCAGCGAAGTTGACCCGCACCAGGCCGACGCCAAGACGGGCGAGCGAGGACATCCAGGCGAAGTCGCGATGTCGCTCGAATTGATGCGATCCACCTGCAATGAAAGGTACGGCGCTGCGGTCAGCAAGCGCGGGCGGCACCACCGCAAAACCGCCGATGCGCTGCCAGCTGCCAGCGACCTCCAGCAGCAGCGCGACCGCGGCGAACTTCTTGGGCGTGCAGGTGATGGTGATGGCCGCGCTGGCGCCGCCGGCCACCGCAGGCAAATCGGAGGGAAGGGTGCCGGTGGCCAGCTCCTCGACGTCAGCGAGGTCGACCTTCCAGATGTCCGTGGGATTGGCGCTATGCGGCAGGGCGCGGGTGCGCGTCGCCTTCCACCGTGCGCCGGCAAGGACGAGCGGCTCCTTGCCGGGATTGTTCAGGATGATCGTCGTCACAACCGCAGTGTCCGGCTGCTGACTGACCAGCGCAGGCGCGTCGCTAGCCAGAGCGGAGACGAGAACCGGTACCGGAGGTTCGCCAGCGACGGCGAGGGCAGCGAGCAGCGCGAGCAGCGGACGGAGATTCATGATCTAGGATTCCGTAGGTTGGTGACAGAGAGAGGAGATACAGTCACAGCGTACGCGTGCCGCGGCGGCATCTCGACCACCTGCGGTGCTATGGCGATATGGCGACGCTCGGCCTGGGCATCATTCCAGCGCCGTTCGATCAGGCTGAACACGGCCGCGCCGACTTCGGCGTTGCGCTTATCAATGGTCAGCAGCGGACTCCACGCCTCGGCCTCCGCTTCAGGGCAGCCGTACATGGCATCATATCCAGCGACGCGCACACGCGCCTCGACGCCGATGCGCCGCAGCGCTCCGGCGCAGAGGTAGGCGGTACGGTCGGTCATGGCGCACAGCGCATCGATCGCGGGATCGGCAGCCAGGGCTTCACGCAGATGGCTTTCAACCACACGGACGCGCAGGTCGTGCGGCTCCTGCGCTGGCAACGCCAGCGGCAGCACCCGTGGCGTCGACAGGCCGGCATCCGCTGCTCCGACAGCGTAGCCGAGTAGACGACGCCTCTGCCAAGCCAACCGCGGCTCGCCTTCGCTGACCACCAGGATCCTTCGCCGGCCCTGGGCGACGAGCTGCCGCACCAGCAGCATGGCCCCGGCCTGCTGATCGCAGCCAGCCGAATCCCAGGCGGCAGGCGGCGCGCCATCGCTGAGTGCGGCGGCGGGCAGACCGAGGGCGACGGCCCGGTTCAGGGCTTCGGCGAACATCGCTTGGTCGGTCGGATCGGCCAGACAGGCGACCGCGTCGCAGCGGCGACCGAGGATGCTCTCGAGTGGGGTCCGCTCGAGGCGATCGATGTCGACCGAGAGGATGCCCGCTCCGTGTTCGGCAGCGGCCGACATTAACCCAAGGTGACAGGCCGCCTGCGACCACGGCTCGGCCCGCCAGCTGGTGGCTGGGCCGTATGGACTCAGCGCCAAAACCGTGCGCAAGGCGATCGCGGTCGAGTCGGTGGGCACGATCCAGCCGCGCTTGCCGAACGCGCGCACCACGCCGGCCGCAGCCAAATCCTTGAGCGCCACATGAACGGTGAAGCGCGACACGCCGAGCTCGGTCCCCAATTGATCCTCACCGGGCAGGCGCTCGCCGATGGGCAGCCGGCCAGCGCCGATCCACTGCTTGATGACGGTCGCGGCCCGGCTGCGCGGGGGCAGGCCGAGTCCTTGCTTCGCTGAGGCGGGGGAGGGCATGGTGGCTGAGAATGACGGGGGTTGGCGCGAGGGATCAACCATTCAACGTTTTTCAACGATTTGTGTGACATACGAATATTGTCGGGAGCATGCCACGCCCAACCGCGGCGTTGCTCGCAATTCGTGATAGCTCACGGGCTCTTCTCCCGCGGGCTGGTAAGAGCTAAAACGTCGCCGCTGGCCTTCCTGGTAGGCATACCGGGAGGGGTGACCAGGGTGGCACTCGCTGACGGATAGCACGCCTTCGGGCAAGGGGCTCGACCCCGTACAAAGATCGTGCCTCCTGCGGTCG
>Ga0163144_10016851_pt1 | contig 14943 bp, 13 predicted proteins | sample OliLak19BULKMAT1_FD_123175 | JGI IMG/M metagenome (GOLD analysis project Ga0163144, IMG submission 123175) | Freshwater microbial mat bacterial communities from Lake Vanda, McMurdo Dry Valleys, Antarctica - Oligotrophic Lake LV.19.BULKMAT1 | ecosystem: Environmental > Aquatic > Freshwater >... | reverse complement strand
TGGAAGATGTCGGCTTCGGATGCGCTGGCGGCGATGCTGCACCACGCGCCTTGTACGAAGGGCTCTTCGTCGGCGTTGGCTTGCTTCACGATCACGCCGGTGCGGCACCCGTCGTCGACGACGGAGAAGAGCGCAGTGGCAGAGCCGTCGACAGCACGGGTGGTCTCGAGCAGCGTGAGCACGTCGCCGCCGGGCTGGGTGAGCGAGCCTGACACGCCGTCGCCTGCGAACGTGAGGCTGCCGGTGGCGCCGTCGTTCGAAGTCAGCGTCACCGAGTCGCCTTCGAGCGTGCCGCGGTACCAGCGCGTGTGAATGTCGATCGTCAGCGCACCACCACAGGCGTACGCCACGACTTCGCCGTCAGCGACCGTAACGGCGAACAGCGCATCCGACCCGTCGAGCGACCCGACGAAGGTGCCTTCTTCGATCACGGGTGCTTCAGTTTCGGTCGAGCAGGCGGCGACAAAAGCAAAGAGCGCGACGCTGGCGGCGCGACGCAAGGAGGCGTTCATGTCTCGATCCTACACCGCGCTTCGCAAGCTGCACGCCCCACGAGCAGGCGCTCGCTTCCCTTCGAGAATGTTTGAGCTTTGCGCCGCAGCCCGGCCCATGTGAAACCTGCCGGCCGAAGGGTCGATGCGAGCGCTGACAGTCGAATTGCCGTCCCGTCGAGCGATGCGCAGGCTTGCTGCGGCGCTCGGGTCCGTGATCTCGCAGTCAGAGCTGGTCATCCTCGAAGGCCCACTCGGGGTGGGCAAGACCTTCTTCGTGCGCGGCGCGTTGCGTGCGCTGGGCGTGCCTGAACGCGAGGCAATCACCAGCCCCACATTTTCGCTAGTTCACGAATACGACACCAGCCCGCGGGTTTTTCACGCGGATTTGTATCGGCTGAAAGACGAGCGTGAGCTCGGTCCGCTCGGGCTCGCGGAGGCGCGCGCCAGTGGCGCGGCTTTGCTCGTCGAGTGGGGCGCGCCTTATGTCGCGAAGCTCGGAGGCGACGCGCTTTCGATCGAGCTCCAGCTCCAGAGCGGCACCGCGAGACGCGCCAGGCTCTCCTCGGATGGGCCACTTTCCTTGATTCTACTGGGAAAGCTCGCGCGAGCGCTCGGCGAGCCCCGACAGAAAACGTGTTAGAAGCCGTGTTCGGTGTCGGAGGGTGAAGCGACCAAGCGAGGCTTTTTAGCGGGCGTGCTCGACCCGTTCATCTATTGGCTCGACAACATCGGCAACGTGATCTCGCTCACCGGCCAGACGCTGTTCTGGCTGATTCGCCCGCCTTATCGCTTCGGGCAAATGTTCAACGCCATGGAGTTCATCGGCGTCCAATCGCTCGCGATCGTGGCGCTGACCGGCACCTTCAGCGGCATGGTCGTCACCTTGCAAACTGTCTACGCGCTGCGCGCCTTCAGCGCCGAAGGCCGCGTGGGCGGCATCGTGGCTGTCTCGCTCTTACGCGAGCTGGCGCCGGTGTTCACGGCGATCATGGTGACCGCGCGCGCAGGCAGCGCCATGGCCGCAGAGCTCGGCAACATGCGCGTCACCGAGCAGATCGACGCCATCACCACGATGGGCGTCAGCCCGGTGCAGTATCTGTTGGCCCCGCGCCTCTTCGCGGCCGTGGTGATGTTGCCGCTGCTCTGTGTGCTCTATTCCACCGTAGGAATGGCCGGGTCGTACTTGGTTGCGGTCGCTTGGCTCGGGGGTGACTACGGCATTTGGCTGCAGAGCGTGCGCGATCTGGCGCTACCCAAAGATCTGACGATGGGCCTCGTGAAGGCGACCGTGTTCGGCTTCTTGCTCAGCGCGATCTCGTGCCGTCACGGCTACTTCGCAAGCGGCGGCGCCAAAGGCGTCGGCATCGCGACGACACGCGCCGTCGTCGAGAGCTGCGTCGCGATCTTGATCACGAACTACCTGCTCACCCAGCTGATTCTGGATTTGTAGGATCTCGATCTCGAGCTAGCGAGGAGAGCAGTCGACCTTGAAGAGCGGCTCGTTGTTGCCTTCGCTGATGGTGCGGTACGAGTGGCCATCGGGCGCGAACGTCACTGACTCGCCTTGGCCCTCGGAGGGCGCCGGCAAGTCGCACGGCACGGCTGCCAGCGAGTCGGCGACGCTTTGGCCGTTGGCGATCGGGTAGTACCAAACGCTGGTGTAAGTGCGCAGAATCACGCCGCCCCCACCCGGGCGAAAGGCGGCGGAGGTGGCCAGCGATACGATACCGGGCACATTGACGCTGCCCCGCAGCACCAGCGTGGCGCGCGACGACCCGTCGAGCGGCTCGGGGAATTGGTAGAGCTTCGCGTCGCCCATCTTCTTGGTCACGATGTAGAGCTCGCCCGTCGTCGGGTGCACCATCAGCGCCTCTGCGTTGTGAGAGCCGTCCGGATACGCGAACGGAAGCGCCTCCGCCGTCAGCGATGACGTGCCGGGGCCGACCTTGGCAGGCTCTTCGACGCGATACACGACGTAGTCGGAGCGCGCTTCGTTGTTGTCGCCAATGTCGCCGAAATAGAGGCAGCTCTTCTGTTTGTCGGCGCACGGCCCGCGCTCCATGTCTTCCCAATCGATGGCAGCCGCGTTGCTGACGTTGAAGGTGCCGTTGTCCGCACCGTTTTCCGTGATCGCGAAGGAGCGAGCCGAGTCGCCCGAGTCGTTGTGCACGTAGTAGATGCCAGCGTGGTTTGCGCTCGCTGCAAGACCAGAGGCCTCCTGAATGTTGCCGTTCTGCGGCGGTGACAGCTCGACCGGCTCGGCGCAGAGTGGGCACGGCGCGCCGCCAGTGCCATTGCCGCCCTGAGCGCTACCGCCCTCGTGTTGGCCGCCGGCCCCGGCGGCTCCGGTTCCGGTTCCGGTTCCGGTGCAACAGACGCCGCCGCCTGTGCTCGCGCTGGTGCTGTTGCCTGTCGAAGACGTGACGGCGTCATCCGAGCACGCGATGACGCTCAGCGCGAAACAGAACAAAAACCCTGCGCTGTGTGCGGTCACTTCTTCTTCTTGATGGGCCGCAAGACCGCGGGGTCGCGCTTCTTTTCGCTGAGGTCGAGGCTGTTGCCGGCTTTGAGCCAGGCGGGCTCTTGTTGGCCGACCGAGCCGTACCAGTAGTTCAAGTCGACTTTGCCTCGTTCTTTTCGGGTGGCGACGCTGATGGTGATCTTTTCACGTTGCGTCGATTCGCGCACCGATTCGATCTTCTCGACGGGGCCGCGCATGCGCGTGACGCGAGAAGGCACGCCGCCGCACACCTTGAACACGGCGATCTCGAAGAACGGTGGCTTGCGATCGTCGGGGCGACCCACCCAGCGGCCGATCAAGAGCTCTTCGTTGTCGCGCGGGTGCCAGCGCCAAACTTTGTCGAAAGAGACCCTCGCACCAGGCACGTTTTGATGATCCGTCGGCATCGCCTTCAGCAAATCTGCGGACAATACCGCAGTAACGCTGGCGTCTTCAGTCAACACTGGCGGCCGGCTGATGGGCAGGTCGATGCGCGCGACGTTGGCTGTGCCGCCGCAACAGCGAAAGCCCACGTCGCCATTCTTGGTGCCGGCGTCGATGCCTTTGCCGCTGGCGCAACGCTCACGCACGACATCAGCAGATCCTTTGTGGCCTCGGACGCTACGAAGACCGGAGCGGCCGGTGCTCGCCTGGCCGCGACCCCACAGGCTGTCGGTCCATTCGAATGCGAGACCATGCATGTCCTTCACCGCGAAGCCGCTCTCGCACTTCGGCCGTTGCCCAGGCATCAGCGAGGCAAGCGTCTCGCACGCCTTCTTGTCGTAGTTGCCGGCGTACTCGAACACGGTGTTGGTCGGGCCTTTGCACGCGCGCTCCCACTCGACCTCGGTGCACAGCCGCTTGCCAGCCGCTTTGCACATGTCTTCGGCCTCGGTCGCGCTCACGTTCACCGTGATCGGCTTCATCGGATCGTTCGGGAACGGGTACTTGTCGATGGTGAACTCGGTCAGATCCATCGGGTAGGCAGCGAGCTCTTCGTCGGTCACGCGTGGCACCGCACCGCATGCGTGCCCGACCAGCACCTTGCCCGCGGGAATGGTCACGACCGGGCCGGTGTCGGTCGGGGCTGCGCTGGCGCTGGTGCTGGGTGCTGGCGCCGACGCGGTCTCGCTGACGGCTGCGCTCGCCGAGCTCGCCTTCTTCTTTTTGGGCGCGTCGTCGTCCTCGTCGTCGCTCTTGGACGACTTTTCGTCGTCTTTGGAGCCGCAGGCTGTGGCGTTGGCACCGAGAGCTAAAATTAGAACGAGATCGCTCAGTCTGGACATCGCTTTCCTTCGCGGTCAGAGGATCTCCGCGCTCGAGCTCGACGGCAATTCCGGAAATTGTGGTGGCTCAGTTGATACCAAAACCTGGTGTCTTTCGGTCGAGACCGAGTGATGCCAAGGCGCGGTCGAGGAGCGCGCGGAGCGGACTCCTGTCCGTGAGCACGGACCGCAGACCGCAACGCCGGCAGCGCGAAGGTATCGGCCGAAAGACACCAGGTTTTTAGCGGCCGATGACTTGCGGTGCAGAGAGAACTTGCGCGAGAAGCTCGGTGCCGTGACGCGTGGACGCATCGTCGAACAAGTTGGGCAGCAGCAGCGCTCGCTCGCTGATCGACGCGAACAGCCGCTTCAAGCTCTCGCGCTGCACGTTCTCGCGCACAGCCCGTCGCGCGGCTGCGACCACGCCGGCGTGCTCACCCGTCCCTGCGCGCTCGGCAGCGCTGATCGTCAAGAGCTCGCTCCGTTGTGCGAGCTTGTCGCGCTCGTGGTCGCTGAAGAGAGGCGGCAAGACACCGTTCACGACCAGACGAAGCACGGGCATCGCCAGATCTTTCTCCAGCGCTTCGCAGAGCTCGATCGTCTCGGTCACGGGCATCTCTTCAGGCAGCGTGACGACGATGATGCCGCTGCGCTTCGGATCGCGAAACAGTGAAACGGCCCGCTCTGCGTCGCGCCGGAGCACACCGGGTGGCGCCACGTCGAGGATGACCTTGGGCACGCGCAACATGTCGAGACCGTGGCCGGTGGCTGGCGCATCGAACAGCACGACGTCGAAGCGATTGCGCCCCTTGTCGTCGGTCTCGGTGGTGTGAAACCAGGCTTTGCCCAGCATTGCCCACTCGTACATGCCAGGCACGGCGCGCAAGAAGGCCTTGATGTACTCGTTGCCGAACACGGCGTTGTTGAGCGCCTTCACCTTGAGCACCAGCAAGCCGTACTCGGAGAGCGCGATCTCCGGGTGGATGTTGACGGCGGAGATGCCGGGCAGCACCTCGGTCACCTGTTCGCCGATCGGTCTCGTGCCGAGGATGGCGCTGAGCCGCTCTTTGGTGTGGCACATGGCGATCAGCACGCGCTTGCCGCGCGCGGCCAGCGCCATCGCCATCGCCGCCGAGACGGTCGTTTTGCCGACGCCGCCCTTGCCGGTGAGAAACAAGAAACGGTGCGCCTCGATTTCCTCGATCGGACCTTTCACTTTGGACGCGCCGACGAACGACAAGAAGTCGGGCGAAAGAAGGCTCGAGAACTGCTCTGGGGGAGCTTCGCGCGCTGACACGAGGGCGCGAGAGGCTACTACAACGGCCCCGCTTCGGCTTGCGCGATCGCCGCCAGTGCGGGATCGTCCTTTCGCATGTTGATCGACAACCCGACGCTGGCCACGCTGGAGGCGGCGCTGAGCGCGCTGAGCCCGCTCGACCTGCTGCGTCTGACGCACGAGGTGTTCGGCCCGCGAGCCGCGATCTTGTCGAGCATGCAGCGGGCGGGCACGGCGCTCTGCCACCTGGCAGATCGCGCTCGGCTCGGCTTCGACGTGCTCTTCGTCGACACAGGCGTGCTGCACGCCGAGACCCTCTCTACGCGTGACCGTTTGATCGAGAGTCACCCTCACCTGCGGGTACGAACGCTGATGCCAGAGCGCTCGTTCGAGCAGCAGACGCGCGACGAGGGCCTTCTCTACCTGAGCAAAGAGGGGCAAGAGCGCTGCTGCGGTCTGCGCAAGAGCGAGCCGCTCGCCAAGGTCAAAGGCGAGTACGACGTACTGATCGGCGCGCTGCGCAAAGGTGAAGGCGGCCCGAGGGCCAGCGTGACGCGCGTCGCCGTGGACCCTGCGCTCTCTGTGCTGCGTATCCACCCGTTTGCCGACTGGTCAGCCGCTGACCTGAATCGCTATTTCGCCGAGCACCCTGACGTGGTGTTGAACCCGCTGCATCTGATGGGTTTCCCTACCATTGGCTGCTTTCCGTGCACCACGCCGGTGCGGCCGGACGAAGACGAGCGCGCCGGCAGGTGGAGACACCTCGCTGATGTCGCTTACTGTGGCATCAACCCGACAGATCGCGCCGGCCCCGTTTCGACTGGTGGCGCCGCGCCTGTGAGCGTCGGCGATACCGCCAAAAAACTGTTCGAAAAGCTCGGCATTCCTCTCCAGTGAGGTTGTTCGTTTCTGCCACATCGAGTAAAAAGGAGGACGCTAGGAGCGTACTCTGTGGATGCAAAAAACCTCGTCGGGACGACGCTCGATAGCCGCTACGAGATCACGCGCATCATCGGCGCGGGCGGTATGGGCGCCGTCTACGAGGCCCAACACGCAGGCACCGGCAGGCGCGTCGCGGTCAAGGTCATCTCCACTGGCGACCTGACGAAAGATGCCGCGCTGGTCGGTCGTTTTCAGCGCGAGGCGAAGGCCGCTGGCGCTGTCGACACGCAGCATATCTGCCAGGTGATCGATACCGGCACGGACAGCAGCACAGGCTGGCCGTACATGGTCATGGAGTACATGGTCGGCGAGGACGTGCAGCAACTGCTCCGTCGCGTCGGGCCGATGGCGTCGGACATCGCGCTCCGCGTCGTGGCGCAAGCGTGTGTCGGCCTCCAAAAGGCGCACGACGCGGGCGTGGTTCATCGCGACATCAAGCCGGCGAACTTGTTCTTGGCGAAGAACGACTCCAGCGCAGTGATCGTGAAGTTGCTCGATTTCGGCATCGCCAAAGTGAAAATGGAGCACGCGAGCGAGCTCGGCGACGCGGGCCTCACGCGCACCGGCACCATGCTGGGCTCGCCGCTCTACATGTCGCCGGAGCAAGCGCGCGGCGTCAAAACGATCGATCACCGCGCAGACATCTGGTCGCTCGGCGTCGTGATGTACGAGCTCTTGACTGGGCGCACGCCGTACCACCACATCGAAGCGCTCGGTGAGCTCATCATCGCCATCTGCTCCGAGCCGCCGCGCCCGGTGCAAGATTTCGCGGGGTGGGTTTCGCCCGAGGTCGCCGCCGTCGTGCATCGCGCATTGAAGGCGCAAGCAGCGGACAGGTTCCAATCGGCCGGCGAGATGCTCGAGGCGATCAAGCCCCTGCTCAGCGGCGGTATGTCGCTCGAAGAACCGATGTTGGTCAGCTTGAGCGAGACGAACCGGCAAATGGTGGCCAAGCGGCTGACGATGCCGCCGCCCCCGTCGCTGCCGCCGCCGCCGGTCGCAGCGCAATCGATGCCGCCCCCGGCGCTCACGCAAGAAGGCGCTGGCACTACCGGCGGTGTTTCGGCGCCGACCGAGCGCCGTCCGCAGGTTCAGCCGAAATCCAACGTGACCCTGGTCGTGATCGGCGCAGCGCTCAGCGTCGCCGTGCTCGGTGGTGTCGGCCTGAAATTCTTGGGCGGCCCGGGCGACACCTCTTCGCAGAACGCCAATATCGCAGCAGCACCGCTCAGCAACACCGCGACGACAACCCCTGTCACCGCCAGAGTGGTGCCCACCATCGCGCCCGCTCTCGATCCGAACGCGGAGACGCGCACCGTCAAGCTCGTGATCATCCCTGAAGAGGCGGAAGTGAAGGTCGATGGCACCAGCGCCAAGGTCAAGCGCGGCGCCGTCGAGATCACCGGCAAGCTCGGCAGCGTTCACAAGGTGACACTGACGATCGGCAAAGACACCATCGAAGAGGACATCGTCGTCTCCGACGGCGGCGCGCTGCCCCCGAAGATCGAGCTGGAGATCAAGAAGGGCGGCGGCGGCAAGGCGACAACGGCCAGCCCCACGCCGGGTACCGCGGCGCCCACCACGCCCAAGGGCATCGACACCTCGTTCCAGTAGGCTATGAAGCACCAATATGGTGCGCATCGCTTATCTCGCTTCGATCGCGTTCCTGCTGTTCGCGTGTAGCAGCCCGACGTTGCCCATTCCGTTGGGTGGGGCAGGCGCTGAAGGCGGCGCAGGGGGAGGCGGCGGGCAGGGCGGCGGCGGAGGCGAGGGCGCTGGCGGGCTCGGCATCGTCTTCGAGCGGCTCGACGTCGAGTTGGGTCTCGATCAAGTCGTCGACTTTGCGTTCGTGCCTGGCGAGGACGAGATCGTCGTATTGGAGAAGACGGGGCGCGTCTCGCACTTCGCGTTCGACGGGGAGAGCGCGTCGCTCTTGGGCTCGTTCGAGGTGCCGGTATTCACCGAGACCGACTGCGGTCTCATTTCCGCCGCGTTTGCGCCCGACTACCCCGTCACGCACCACCTCTATCTCGGCTACTGCACGACGCTGAAATCGAGCCAGGTTTCGCGCTTCGTGTTCGAGCCGCCGTACGACGCCATTCTCGCCACAGAAGAGCTGGTGATCGCAAACCCCGAGCCTGCAGCTTCACAGGCTTGGCACAACGTCGGCTCCATCGGGTTCGAGCCGAGCGGCGTCTTGTGGGCGCTCTTCGGCGAGAAGACGATCAGCTCGAACTCGCAAGATCTGTCCTCCAACCTGGGCAAGCTCTTGCGCATCGTGCCGCGGCAGATCGCGCCAGGCTACGATCCTGCGCCGGACAACCCGTTCATCGGCGAAGCGGACAAGAGCCCCGACGTTTACGCGTACGGTCTTCGTTCACCGTGGAAGGGCGTGCGCGATTCAGAGGGCCGCTTCTGGATCGGTGACGTCGGCTCGGACAAATACGAAGAGGTGAACTGGGTCTCCGAGCCTGGACAGAATTTCGGCTGGAACGTGCATGAAGGCCCGTGCGACAGGGCCATCGACGACAGCTGCACAGAGCCGACCACCTACTGGGATCGCAAGTCGGATCACCCATACCCGGCTGACGACGCCGACGCGATCGCAGCAGGCACACGCGTGGTGTGTATCGGCGCGCACGTCGAGCCAATGGTCGGTGACCCTTACCAGGGCAAGCTCGACGGCATCACCTTCTTCGGCGACTTCATCATCGGATGGATCCGCGCGCTGCGCATCGACGATGCAGGCGCCGTCACCTTCGACGAGCACGTCGGCCACCTGCCCCACGCGTCATCGTGGAAGCGCGCGCCCGACGGCACGCTCTACGTGATGACGTTTGGCCTGTTGAAGGCGATGGAGCCAGCGGGGATTTACCGAGTGAAGCTGGAGTAGGCGCTACTTCTTCGGGATCTTCTTGTAGATGGCGTCGATCAACGCCTGGGATTTCTGTTTGTCGCCTTCGACAGCGAGGAACCATTCGCCTTCTTCCAGCCAGACGGCGCCCTTCTTGAGGTGACGATAGTGCTCGTCTGACAGCGCGCGCTTCGGATCGAAAGTGAGGGTCAGGACGGCGCCAGCCTTCTCGGCCTTCAGCGTGATGGGCGCTGTGCCAAGCTGCGAGTCAGCGGAGCCCGTCACCTTGTAGCCAGCTGCCTCCAGCGCCACGCTCAGTTCGGCTGCACCGACCTGAAGACTGAGCTTGCCGCCAATGGTGAAGGTGTACTCCGGTGGTGCCAGCACCAGCGGGTAGCGAACGTTCACGACGCCCGACTCTGGTGCCGGAAACGACAGCGTCGAGAAGCCGTCTTTGAAGCAGGCGAGCAGCGCCTTGTCGGCGATGTCACTGGTCTGCGCGACGTCCCTGATGTTGCCGTCCGCGCCGATCGTGAAGCTCGTCGTCACGCGGCCTGCCAGCTTCGAGCCAGCTTCCAATGCGATGTCGTAGCACCTGGCGAGATGCTTGAAATTTTGCCGCACGATGCGTTGGACTACCTCTGGCGGTAGCTTGCCGGTGACGCTGGGCGCGCTCATGCGAATGTTGGCGTGGAGAGGAGGCCGCGCCGGCTGGCCGCCCATTCCGCTGCCGGGCCCGTGATCGAAATGGCCAAAGTCGAAGTCGCTGGCGCCTCCCATTGAGTCGCTCGCGCTCGCGCTCGTTTGCGGCAGCGCGGCGCTCGCATCTCCGGTGGCTGACGTCGAAGCCAGAGCTGTGCTGGCGCTGGTGCCGGCCGGCGCGCTGGGCTCGCAGCCGCACGCGAGGGCGGCGAGTAGACAGGCGGCTCGAAGCATCGTCATGGCAGCGGGAGCTTCTTGTGGATGGCGTCGATCATGGCTTGCGCGAGAGCCTTGTCGCCCTCTACCGCGAGGAACCAATTACCGTCCTCCAGAAAGACGGCGCGGTTCTTCAGTGCGGCGTATGCATCACCGAGCAGCGACCCGGTCGGATCGAACGTGAGCGACAACGTGACGCCGGCCTTCGCGACTTTGAATCGCTGAACCGCTCTGGCATCCGCTGACTTGGGCGCATTGCCTGACTTGGGCGCGTCGTCGACGTCGACCAGTTTGTATCCAGCTGCGTCCAGCGCCATGAGCAGCTCCGCCTTCTCGACGGCGGCACTGGGTTTGCCCTCGATCGTGAACGCAAATGGGGGCGGCGCGAGCTCGAACCGATAGGTGACCTTGACTGTGCCGCCTTCTGGTTGTGGAAATGACAGGCCGTAGAACGTGTGCTGGACGCACGACAGCAGAACCTTGTCGCTGGTGTCGCCAGTAGAAGTTGCAGCTCGGACTGCCCCCGAGACGTCGATTACGAATGTGGTGGCAAGCTTTGCTTCGAGCTTCGGTTCGCGACTGAGCGCTGCTTGGTAGCACAGTCGAAATCGCCCGAAGTTGTGACGCACGATGCGGTTGATCACTTCTGGCGGCAGCCGACCGCTGACGTCAGTGGCGCCTTTGCGCACGACGCTCTCGAGCACAGGGCGATGCGCCGGATCGTCAGGGGGAAGACGCCCCGCACCTTCGCCGATACCAGTGAGTCCGTCGTCCGGGTCGCGCTGCTTCTTCGGCTTGAGTGAGGCAGTCGGCGCCTCGCTACTGTCGGGTGCGCTCGCGCTGAGCGTCGGTTGTGAGGCGCTGGGTGCGGTCGTTTCATGCGGGTCATGACAAGCCGACGCGGCGAGCAGCAACAACGCTGCGGTGCGGATCACGGAGTCGGCGGCTCTTCGGTGCCGGGGCGCTTCAAGCTGGGCGGGCACGCGACCTTGGTCGGGGGCGGTGGCGGGTTGCCGAAGTTCCGCGCTTGCGAGCACTCTCCCGCCTCGTCTTGAAGCCAATACATGCCGTCCCCAATGGCGGCGAACTCAGGCTCGTCGAAATCTATCGGGCAGGGCACCTCTTTATCGATCACCCAGCGCTCACCCGACATCAAGTCTTTGGGCGGCGGCTCCGGGTTGTCGACCTGCACATAACAAGTGCCGCCGCTCTTTCTGTAGATGTTGTGACCGTCGGCGTCGACAGGGTGCACGCCGAACTTTTTTCGTCTCGCCGCGAGCTCTTCCGGTGTCTGCGCGCTGGGCTCGACATCCGGCGGGTTCATCGGGCCGCGTTGTTCGGAGCAGCCGACCATTGCGATGGTGATGACGAAAGCCGGCCGAGCGAGTCGCTTCATCCCAGCAGGGTATCGCCTACCAGTCGATGCTGTAAGGGCTCTGCGCGACCCAATCGATGGGCAGGTAGTCGCGCTTCGTCATGTGCGTCGCTCGATACAGCAGCGTGACTTGATCGAGCTCGGTCTCCACGAAGACGAGATCGAGCGAAGCAGGGATGACGACCTTCGGGCCGCCCACCAGACGCAGCGAGACCTTTGGCTCGAGCCCGGGCAGCTTGGCGATGAAGTCGCGACCGTCGGTCGAGGTGTGCGTGACGGTCACGACCTCGTCGCCGACCAGACGATTGCGGCAGAGGTAGGGGTGAGCGCCGTTGGCGAACGGGTGCATGGCGCGATCGGCGAGGGTCTTGTCTTCCCAGTCGGGCTCGAACAACCCGAGGCGTCGCTCTGCCTGCGGGATCTTGTCGTCGGTGATGGGCGGCAGATCGCAGAGCGGAGCCGAGCGCGGAAACCACGCGTGATGAAACCAATCGAAGCAGGCCGGGTAGGGCCGGTTGCCCCAGTCGTAACGATCTCGGGCGAGACCTTCGAGCCGCAGCCTGTCTTCCGGGAACTCGATGTTGGGCCACGCGAGGCCGCGGGCGCCGTCAGGGTCGATCAAGTAGCCCTTGCCGGCTGGGTTGCGCGGATATGAAAACGCAGACAGCTCTTCGTTGTCTTCGGCAGGCACCTGCTTCACCAAGAAGTTCAGCATCGCTTCATCGGCCTGACGCTCTTCAGCGAGCTCATCGGTGCCGCCGTAGGCCCTGTCGTAGCGCAGCAACATCTCGGTGAAAGGCACAGCCTGAGAAAGAACCAGGCCTGTCTGGCCCTTGTCGACCCAACGGTCGCCGGTGAGCGCGAGAGACCGTTCGATCTTGGTTTTGCTGCCCTTCACCGAGAGCGCGACGTCGAGCGAGCTGACCGGCTTGTCGCTGCGCGCTGCGCCCTGCACCACGACGTCGGTGAAGTTGCGCCATGGCCAGATGTCCGAGTCGCGCAGCAAGAGCGACGGCTTGGTGTGGCGGGTTGCCACCTTGGCCTTCTCGAAATCGGTGCCGTCGACGATGGTGTAGCCCTTGCCGGTGCAGGCACCGGTCTTGCCGACCGCGAACGTCATGCCGAACACGATGCTCACGATCGGTTCGTGATTGGGCGCAGTCCCGTCGAGGATACGGCTCGATTCGCTCGGATCTTCGTCGGGGACGCGAATGGGTCCCGGTCCGGTCGTCATCAGGGAGTCGGACCGGTGACCGAACCCAACATCGGCGAGATCATTTCGCTGCGGCCGTCGATCATCGCGCCGAGCTTCTCGGGCAAGCTCGGGTGATAGCCAGGGCCAGTCAGCGACTCGAGCGCTGACTTCTTGGCCGGCTCGAAGCCGAGCTTCTTCGCTGCGTCGATGCCGATCTTCTTTTCGGCATTGATGAGCGTGTCTGCGACGCTCTGAAACTGGCCTGGCTTGACGAGCTTGTTGCCCAGCGCCTTGTCGAGCCATTTCTGGTTCATGGCGTCGTCCAGCTTGCCGAACAAACCCCCAGGCGGCTTCGGCTGGTTGAACGTCTTCGGCAGATTGGCTTTGCCGAGCGCATTCAGATGCATGCGCTTCAAGAAGCCTGGAGGGCCCTTGGGACCGAGGCCCCCGACCTTCTGGAAGAAGTTGCCGACCTTCTGGCCCAGCTTGCCGGTGAACTTGCCGGCGATCGCCGTGCCGAACTTGCCCGCGAGCTTCTTGCCCAATGCGCCGATTACCTTGCCGAGCGCCTTCATCACGTAGGCGAGGATGATGTCGATCGCCCATTGAATCAGCGCCGCGAGCAGGTCGCCCAGCGTGAAGCCGAGCACCACCGTCGATTGCCCGCACAACACCACGTTGACGACAGGCATCGGGAACGGATCGGCACAGGCCAAATTCACGCCGATCACCTTCACGCCGGGGATCATGACGGCGATGGGGCCCTGTTTGGCGACGACGCTGCCGACGGCCAGCACGCTCTTGCTGGACGACAGCAAGATGAGCAGCGGGATCAAGACGTTTGGGTTGATCGGGATGCCCGGGTAAGGAAACAAGTTCCAATGCGGCACGACCGGCCATGGCGAGTTGCCGCGGCTGCAAATGGGAACGCCGTCGACCAATACGTCGTCGTTCCATTTGTTGGTGCCGAGGCCCTGGCGCGACCAATTCTCGATCGCGAAGCCGACGTGCCAGGCAATGCCTGGCAACACCGGTGGGATGAACATCTGCGACACCATCACGAAGATGCCGGCATGGCGATCGAGCGTAATGACGAAGTAATGAGGCTTCTTGGGGAACGTCTCCATCGTTACCTCGCTGTCGCGTTCGGCCCGGCCGTGAAGGCGGACATGGGCCGACCAGGCGGCGTCTTTCGCTGAATCACCCGTGCCTGACGCCTTTGGTGCGGCACGAACTCGTATCGAAACATCTTTCGCCAGGCGAACTCGACCGTCGCTTGCCGCGTATCGACCAAGATCTCTTCCAGCTCGAGGTGGCGCGTCACCTCGGTCGGGCCGACCGTGATGACGACGTCGACGGCGCACTCGGGCACGTCGAACAACATCGGCTTCTTGCTCATGCCCAAGATCTTCATCGGGCCGGGCGCGACATTTTTGCCGGTGAGCAACGGGTGAGCACGATCGTACATGCCGCGCTCGGGGTGGATCTCGACGTCTTCTTGATCGCCCTTGACCTCGAGGTACCTCTCCCACTTCAGACCCCAAATGGCCGGATAGGGGGCGAGCCCAGCAGGCGGCGGCTTGTCGTCCCACGCCTTGATTCGGCTCGCCGCGAGCTCGACATTGGGCAGCGCCTTGCCCTTCGCCTCACCGCTCTTGATGAAATAGCCTTTGCCGGTGGGGTTCATGTACCAGGGAATGGGGCCGTATTCGCCCTCGGCGGCGCCACCGAACGCGTTGGCGTAGGTGATCGGCATGCTGGAGAACGGGGTCGGGTTGGACGGCATCAATGCGCCGCCAGCGCCTTCCCACACGCGGTCACCGAATACGTCGAGGGCCAGGTGGTACTCGCCGACGTGCACTTCGACACGTGTGGCGATCGTCGGAGCTGGGCAAACTGCGTCGCCGAGCACCATCACGTCGGTGCCCGTACGCGGCGGAATCTCGTCCGGCGGTAGCTCGCCGAACTCGAGCCGATCGACTGCGTCGACACGAATGGCAGCCTGCGACATTTCATCGGGCAGCGCCCGCAAGCCACGCTCGTCGATGCCGAAGCGCTCGCGCACCACGAGACATGCAACCATGATCGTCTCGCTGCGCTCGCTGCGGAGCAGACCGGCCGCGA
>Ga0163144_10016849_pt1 | contig 14945 bp, 12 predicted proteins | sample OliLak19BULKMAT1_FD_123175 | JGI IMG/M metagenome (GOLD analysis project Ga0163144, IMG submission 123175) | Freshwater microbial mat bacterial communities from Lake Vanda, McMurdo Dry Valleys, Antarctica - Oligotrophic Lake LV.19.BULKMAT1 | ecosystem: Environmental > Aquatic > Freshwater >... | reverse complement strand
TATCTTGATAATTATAGGAACGGTCCGAGCATTCAAAAAACAGATTACCCCTTACTTAGGAGACAAAGAGTTACCCATTCCAGAGGTTGCAATAGAAGAAGCTATTGTTGTAGAAGCGCAAACAAAACTTGATCAAGTTCAAGGAAAACAACCTTGGCCAACGTGAGTTGAAGAGTTAGTTTTAAGTACGAGCGAAATAAATCAGCTTATTGAAAATTATAAAATAACTCAAAATGTACCTGCAAAGTGATATGTTCTTCTCCCTTCTGATAATAATATAGTGGTGTATGGAACAGTTCCTTTAGGTAAGTATTCTGTAGGTCTACTAAAAGATAAACGACTAAATGCTATTGTTCAGCTCTCAGGAGGTTATCATAATAACCTCTTAGATCTCAATATTATCAAGATTAACTTAGATTCAAAAGATGTTACACAGTTATATAAAAACACAAGTGGGTCATTGAGAATAAATCATCCAACCGACCCAGAGACTTTAGCTTGGCTCTCACGCTTTGAAAGTATCTATGTCAGTTGAGGGAACGTACACTTCGATATAAAATAATTTTATTAACTAAAAACATATCATGCAAGCAAATAAGAAATGATGAAAAGATGATAGAACTGTGCCAGATAACCAACAAGAACCTGACAAAGAGTTATTGAAAATAACTAAACAGTTACAAGAAACTGAGGAGATTGCAAAGAGAGCGCAAAGTGATTATTTGCGTTTAAAACTAGATTTCGACAGTTACATGCAAAGAAATCAAGAAGCGCAAGTAAGTGGTAAAATTGATGCTTTAGCAGAGGTCGCAAGAAAGATTCTTCCCGCAGTCAACCAACTCTATCATATTATCAAAACTATGCCCCAAGATTTGGAGGGGAATAGTCGAGCAACAGGAATTAACCTCGCTTATGATAAAATGTTAGCGGATCTGTCGCATTTAGGAATATTCCCTCTTGATGCCAAAGCAGGAGATGAGTTAGATTTTCTAGCACATCTACCGCTGAGTGCACAGGAAACCGATGATGAAACACTCAAAGGGAAAGTAGTAGAACTCGTTGAAACAGGATATGTTTACCGCAAAAACAATAAAGAACAGATTATTTTACCTGCAAAAGTGATAGTAGGTCAATAAATCATTTTACATACGAAAATGAATGGCATCAGCCACAATGAATAGAAACGCATTTAAAGAGACACTTCCTGCAATAAGTATTATTATTATCACGCTAAATGAAGAGAAAGTGCTTCCTGTCTTACTGCAAGAGTTAGAAAAGCAGTCTTATCAAAATTTCCAATTAATTATCTTGGATAGTAATAGTAGTGACTCTACACAGCAGGTTGCTCAAAAATATACTCATCTCGGGGAGTCGTTTATTTTCCACAATTGTGGGGTAACAAAAGGGCCATGATATGGAAGAAATCAGTGAGTTCTGCTCGCAGAACATGAAATTCTACTTTTTTTAGATGCAGATAATACGTTCCCAAATATATATTTTTTAGAGGATACGGTTTGATACTTGACCGATAATGAGCTTGATGTTGCCTGATGTTTCGTAAAAGCAAAATCCAGAAATATAAGTTATAAAATTGGATGTTGGATTGCTAATGTTTTTATGAGATGTTGTAGTAGAAAATTCCCTATTGTTCCGGGTTGATACATCTTGAGCAAGAAAAAATTTCATGTTCTTGTTGGCTGATTTAATGAGAAGATTAGCTTGGGTGAAGACTCATGGTATGTTAAAAGTTGTATAGAATCGTGAGCTAAGTTTATGAGAATGCCATTTGCATTTCTTATGGATATGAGAAGAGTTGAAGAGAAATGATCTCGATATATGACGAAAACGTTATTGAAATGATTTTTTAGTACATTTATTGAATTAGAAAAAATTTGATCACATAATACCAAAACACAATGTATTGACTATGATTTTGATATATATAAAAAGTAGTAGATACTTTAAGAACAAATAAATTACGAACAACAACTTTCAAAGTTTTATACCTCAATTACTCACTACTATGAGCACCAGCTTCAAAGAACAACTTATAAATCTAGGGCATACTACTGAGGGACTTGACCTTTCTGAAGCTGAATTAGCACACAGAGTTGAGAGTACCATCGCGAAAACATTTATGCGGATGTGAGTCGTATTGTTACTTGCGTTTAGTGTTGGGTATGGAGTATCTACAGGAATATTACCAATTCCAGTTAGTATGCCGCTTATGTGGGTTTCATGGATAGGGGGATTTGCACTTATTATGTTGATGAGTCGAAGATGGCAACGTATGAGTTATAATACTCTAGCTATGTTATTTTTACTCTTTGGAGTGCTAGAAGGGTATGGTTTGACGTGAGTATTTTTGTCTTATACATCAGCAAGTATCTTCCAAGTATTTTTACTGAGTGCGTGAATGTTCTTCGGGTTAGCAGTAGCTGGGTATTACCTTCACATAGATGTAGCTAGAGTAGGGCCAATATTGCTAACTGCACTGATTGTCCTGATTATTGGTATGGTAGTAAATGCATTTCGAGGAAATGCGACATTTGATCTTTGGCTCTCGGTTATTGGGCTCATTCTCTTTGCTGGGCTAATTATCTATGATATGAACGTCCTTAAACAACAAGCATTGGTCAACGACGATAGAATAACCATTCTTATGGCATTGGGCCTATTTATTAACTTCATTAACATTTTCCTCTTTCTTTTGAGGATTTTTGGAAGCAGGAACTAGCAACACGAGGCTTTTGAGATTGCATGATAAAGTAGATGAAAAGGCGTTTAAAACGCCTTTTTTGTTAGGTCAAAATTTGACATATTCGCCTTTACGCCTATAATTAATTATCTAACTTTACTAAATAAAAACAAAACAACTATGACTGCTATACTTATTGCTTATTTCTTGTGATATGGAACTCATATCAAGAAGGCACTTCGAGGATATGTAACTATTGCTGTAATGCTTATAGCGTTCACACAAATTGGTTGACCAAATATGGCCTATGCACAAAGCACAGGACACAATGCAGCTATCAGTTCAATTTCAGATGAGGATATAGAAGCTGCGCTGGAAGATGATGAAGAAGAAACAGAAGCATCAACTGGTTCTACAACTACAGGTGATGTTTCCAGTGGATCAACTACTGAAGATGATGCTGAAGCTAAAATCTACAACGACTCTGATGGTAGCGTAGTAGATGCGCTTAATGATCTTCTTGATCTAAAAAGTGTGTATGCAAAACTAGATGCATTCAAAGGTAACAATACTGAATTCTATGAACTACTACGTGACTGATTAGTAGGATATACTACCGCGGGTCAAGCAGCAAAATTTGTAAGTATAGTTGATAAATTAGACATCTTAGACGATGAAACCTATGCGCTCTATGGCCTCAATAAAGCAGGAATTATGGATGTCCTACCTGAGATGGCAGATGAACAACGCTATCTTATCACTGCTGGTTGATCTATTATTAAATCAGTTAAAAAGAAGTGGGAATCAATTAATATAGAAATGCTAAAACTTGAATATGAACTATTCTATGGGGCTAAGAAGCCTGCTGCAGGCCTTCCTATAGTCTTCCATATGGATGTAGAAGGCGCAACAAATATCAAACGTGCCGTACGACGTTTCGGAAACTGAAGAGTATATACCTGTAAGTGGAATCAATGTGATAGAGTAGCAGTTACCTATTCAGAAGAAGGTACTTATGAGATCAAAATCTCTTATAAGTATGCCAATGGAGAAACATGAAGACATATCTTCGAAGTAGATGTAGATGAAGAAATGGTCAAAAAAGCTCGTGATAGTGATGCAGAAAGAGTGATTGTAGATGTGATGAAAAATAAAACAAAATCGTCTGCTGATGAAGTAGAAAAAACGAGTACGGTAAAAACTGAAGAAGAAGATGAAAGCGATGAATCAATCAAAGAACAAGTCGAGGAAGTTATAGCAACTGATGATGAAGAATTAGACGATGCATTTGAAAGTCTCTTAGTTTCAATTTTTGGAGAGTAATCATTATGTAATACTAGGCTTAAAGCCACTGACTACAACTTCCCTTGTAGTAAGTGGCTTTTTTTGTATATTGATCCATGAATAGTTTTTACTTATTCAACAACTATCGTATGAAAAAAGCACTCTGGTGGATTTTGTTATTGATTGTGTTAGTAGTTTTAGCGGTTATTTATCGGCCAGGTAAAAATAGTGGAGTAAAAGATGTAAATGTAAATATCAATAATGGGGAGCTTTCTAACAACCCAGAAGCTGCGGAATGAGCAGCAAACAATAATACTAATAGTGCAGGCAATACAATTCCTGCTAAAGTTATTACAGATGCAGATAAAGAAGTTCTTAGTGAATCAGACGAGGCATTAGCAGCAAATACTGAATGATTTGTGAAATATGATTCACCTGAAGTTCAAGTCGCATTAGCTGATGGGAAAAGAGTCGCATTGTTTTTCCATGCTGATTGGTGTCCTAGCTGTAGGGCTCTCTCAAAAGATATTCAAAAAAACTTAGCAACTATCGATGAAAACACCTTAATCTATCAAGTTGATTATGATACAGAAGTGGCATTGAAGCAAAAGTATGGCGTAACTAGTCAACATACTATAGTTTACCTTGATGAGAATATGGAAGCTGAAAAGATCTCCAGAGGTATCCCAACATTGGAACAACTATTAGCGAACTTCTCTTCATAAAAGTATATTAATTGCTAGTACAAAAAATCTCCGTTCTTTGCGGAGATTTTTTTATACTTATTTTACATATCATCTTACATACTCATCCCGTGTTATACTCTTTTTACCTTCTGGCTTTACAAGCAGTTCACTCACAGCTTTATTTAAATGCAAATTACTATTAATCAATGGATTACTTATTTGAGAGTTATATTGCATGGGATCCACAACAATTTTTTCAATTAAGATATTTTTATTTAAATGAATAAATGTAATTTTTGGCCATAGAATATACGCTCTTCGCGTATTGTAAATACTCTGTAAAGAGTCATTAAATGGGTCAACAAAACCATCAGACTTATCAATCTTGGAAGAAAAAGTAGCTAGTGAATGATCTTGTGGTTTTGATTCAATATGTCATTTCCCATAAGCTCGAAGGGTTTTCAGGAGTAATGCTGGTCATATCTCTTTCATCTTCTCTATAAGCTCTTTTGTAGTCCACTCCAAAGGGATTTCTATCTCTTTTTTGCTCAACAAATCTCCTTCATCAAGATTCTTGTTTATAACCATAATAGTTATTCACGTTGCGGATCTATTATCTAGGAATACTGTTTGTAAAGGAGATGCGCCACGATATTCAGGAAGCAAAGAGCCGTGAACATTAATTGGGGCAACCAGAGGTATATCCAATATTGTTTGAGGAATTATTTTCCCATAAGCAATTACAACAATAAAATCCGGCTCCCTATCATGCAGCCAATCGTGAAACTCTTGCGCTTCTTTTGCAAACTTAGGAGAGGTAAGCTGTAATGAACGAGGAGTGTGTATGTCGTTTTCTGTAATTCATAAATGTTTGGCAGATATTTTAATTGGATTTTCCTGCATCTTCATTCATCTTCCTGCCGGAGCATCAGGCATAGTGACTACTCATACTATTTCAAACTTATCATCTTTCGCTATTGCCTCCAAAAAAGGTATCCCAATTGGAGCACTCGAAAAAAACACTACTTTGTAATAACTTGGGTCATACTTAATTGTAGAAGAAGGTGTACACTGACTCACTCTTTCAAGACTCATGGCAACTCATTTGATAAATCCGTATCTTTCAAAGCACTGTCTACCATATGCACTACAATGTGGGTGATGCGCACAAATAGTCCCTTTTAACCAGGCCTTAAGTGGTCACTTATCAGGTGAGAGCGTAACTTGATAAAGATGTATCAATGATATGGCAATATGTGCTAATCCACTATCTATACGTTGAAGAAAGTTCACGGTGGAGTTAGTACAAAAATAAACTATCTAATGAAATTACTCAATATCGATCTGGAATGCTCCTAAGTTAGAAGTAAGATATTTTGCTAAGAATACTAGGTCGCCAGTCGTTCCAACATTTTGGAGATTTTTAGACGCTAGCTCACTTGCTGATGGCGTTCACGTACATTCATATACAACAATATCTGGATTTGTTTCGACTTGTTCAGCTTGTGACCATTGTATAATGTTCAATTGGTATGTACATGAAAGACCACTAATACCAAGGTCATTTTTATCAATGATCTCTCAAGCAAAGGCAATACTCTTGTTGGAGAAGAACATTGTATATCCTCTTACTGAAGGGTGAGTTAATCGACCTTCATGACTAGTTGCATTATCTTGTGCTGGAGGAGTGACTCCAGGTGTATCAATAATTTCCTCGACACTGTCGTCTCCTGTGTCTACTTCATCTTCATCGTCAATAGGAGTAGGTTGTATATTCCCTGAGACTACAATGGGAGTATCATCGCTATCAATAACAACTCCTACTGTTGGAGTAAAGCTAACAGGAACCACTTTTAGCGAATTACCTAATCTTACAGCAACTCCACACCCAACTGCATTACCAGCAGCATCTAATCCACGCATATTAACTACTACAATACCATTTGGTTGATAATCAAACTCAGTACCAGTGACTTGGCTCATTGATTGATTGATATCTCTACAAATTGAAGAGATACCTTTAGTTGCTGCTTCCTGAATACGTTCTTGGCTCATGTATGACATAAAGTCTATAAATGAACTGAATGAGTTCTCTTCACTCGGAGTAACGTAATATCCATATCATTTATTGAATGTAACTCGTGTGTTTGTCTCTGTGAGATTATAGAACGTAATATCTTGCGCAGAAACATATGTCTCATTTCCATTTGCGATGAATGTTTTTTGCAAGTTTTGACAGTCTTTCAAATTGTCTCCTGGCAAACACACAAATGGAGAAATAGCAAGAACTGTGTTCGGTTGATTGCCACCTTCTTGATCGATGATTAAAATTTCATCTGCTTGTTGTTCTACGGTATATCACTGACTAATAGAAAGATCAAATCCTAATCCAACATCTTTGAAGAAGTAGTAGTCAGGGTTTTCATCTATAAGTCAGACTGCTAAACCAGTTCATTGTTTAGTTCCCACGATCTCTGTAACTGTAATGACAGGAAGATCTCACTTGAAGTCAGTAATTTCGCCTTTAAGATCAATAGATCCGCTAAATTGATACAAGTCTATATCCTTACTTTTAAGTCAGAATTTCTCACCTTTTGTAGATACAAAATCATGGGTGTAGGTGGTGAATGAGCTAACAGGCGTCATTATCCCTGAGGTTAAGATTTTCTCCCCTATGTAGTACGTAGAATCTCCTGAGAGCGCACTTCCAGAAAGTGTATCAGAGTCGTCTCATCTTCCTCACTTTCCATTAAAGAATATGGATCGAACACCCACCAAAATTACTAACATTCAAATAACAATAACTCGTATAATAGAAGAGCTTTTGCGCTGATTAGGAGTGTTTCTAGAAGAACGATAAATTGGTTGTTGCATGATCTGATGTACAATTAGGACATAAAAAAGGCCTCATAACTACATATATTCAAATATCCAGCAATTGCAATCGCTACCACAAACAGGTGCAAATAGAGATAAAATACCTATTATGATAGGGTTTTATGAGTCAATAGTGTATGACTGAACTAATAGCACAAGGACGAAGAGGAGAGATAACACTTTCTACTATTAAAGGAGTGAAAATTGCTACTAAACGTGCAAGAAATAAGCATACAAAATGAGCTATTATTAAGGAGCAGGAAATTTTACGTTATTTGAATGAACAAAAAATATCCTTTGTGCCTCAGCTTAAAGAGATTGGTGATTGACAATTTAGTTATGATTGGATAGAGGGCATACATTTTAGAGATGCTTATAAACAAAGTCAGTGAGTGCATAAAACTGCGCTTGTGCGTTGATTAATTCAAAGAGCCTATGAGTTAGATGAAATTGGCGTAATTCATGGAGAGTTGGGCAAACCACATACCAATGTATTGGTCAATAAGTCACATGATCAACCTATCTATATAATTGATTTCGAAAGAGGGTCGTTGCGCGATTTCTCATGAAAAAATTTAATAGCCCTCGCACAACGACTAAGAACAGAAGGATATCTCACTATGCAAGAAACAAAAACATTATGAAGTAGTAAATTACCTTTAGTGGAAATTTATAACCAACTAATGGGAAAAGTAACAGGTAAAGAAATCGGGAAAGACCGTCCATGAATGTATATATTGCTAGGAGGAGTAGCTCTTCTAGCGCTTGATCTTATTACAAAGTATTTTTTCTATAACTTAAAACGAGGAGAGGAGAGTCGACTTTTGACCCCGGTTTTAAACACAGGTATAGGTCGAAGCATTGCGGTTCCGCTACCAATAGTAGGCATCCTTACACTCTTGGTAATAACAGCCCTTGGGTATGCGTGGTACCGTAAATATATTGCGACACTTCCGGCACTATTTTTTATGGTCTGAGCTTTGGGTAACGGTATAGATAGACTCATCTATAATGGAGTAAGGGATTTTATAGATCTCCATATGTGGCCTATATTTAATAGTGCTGACATTTACCTAACAATTGCTATACTACTTTTACTTTATTCTGCTTTTTCTTCTTCTCATGGAAGTACAAGATAATTGCACTGAATGATCGAAGAAATTTTGTCCTACAAGAAGTCAGGAAGATCTTTTAAACTTATTGGTGAATGACAACTCCCTCCCTTTATACAAAAAAGTTGCCATAGGTATTGAAGAGTGGATTGCAAAACTTCCTATAGTGGAACAAACTTCCGCTCGACAGAAACTTCCTTATTTTGTTCAGTTTGGTCCGATTTTATTGAAGTATAACCGAAAATTACCTGATATTAGATTAGCAAATCCTTGAGTAGAGTACGGAGGGATTACTGAATATGACAAGAATATTATTCATGATAAAATCCCTACTTCCTATTTTCTCACTAGTCTTGAATTACTTGAACTGACACCTCCATCATACGATGAGCTGATAGATCAACTAGACCTCCATAAATTTGAGCAATTTCCTCTTATGCATAAGCCGAACAAAGGAGAGAGAGGAGCACAAATGTACTATTTGCCTGCTTTGGAATCTCTTCAAAAACATCGAGCAAAAATTATCTCAGGCGATATAAAATGGGAACCTTCTTCAATACAACAATATTGTTCACGGCCAGAAGAGTACTGTTTACAGTTTTACCAACGCATAGACTCTAGAAAAAACACTGCAATAGAAGTAGGATCACTGGCATTGAGGGATACACCTATTGTCACCTGAGACGGTTCATCTACTGTTCTAGAGCTTATAAACTCTCACGCTGAACTTAGCGAAATGCATAGAAAAAATATCATTACGAAAATTACAGAAACCCAACCAGAACTACTTACTAAAATTGCTTCTCCCGCTGAGAATGTGCAAATCGTTTTCACTGCAAGTATAGATTTCGGTACGAAGTATCGCACTGTTGAACAAACTCCAGAAATAACAGCACAACTACAGCAGTTAATACAAGAAATACTAACTAATATTCCTCCGTCATTCTTGAGCGTGGGTAGATTCGACCTCAAAGCAAACTCTCTGGAAGAGCTCTTACAGTGAGAGGTAAAAGTTATTGAGTGTAATGCAGCGTGAGGAATTCCAACTCACGTCTACGATGAGTCGTTAACAATTCCAGAAAAGTACGAGCAGCTCTATGAACACTTTGACAAAATCTATGAGATGATCAAGCGCAATCAATCCCCGTATGCATGACGAATCTGAACTGTCTTAGCATGGCCGTGATTCATTCGTATTTCTTACAGCTCAGTAGCTAAGAAATGAATTAACTTCTTCGATAAGTCCAACGAAAAAGCCAAGCACGTAAAACGTGTTTATAAAGATATATTTGCCACACTACGCACAGGTCGTAAAGAAAGATGGAGAAGGAGATTTGAAAATTTCTGACTATCCGCTAAAAGTTTAATCCCGTTTAATTAATTTTTATGATAGGGATGGAATTACTACTAATTTTATTACTCGGGGCATTTATCGCAGAGATAGCATGAACCATTGCAGGGTTCGGTTCATCGAGTATTTTTCTTCCTATTGCTTCCCAGTTATTGAGTTTTCATAACGCACTCATGCTTGTGGCAGTCTATCATATCTTCGGTAATATCAGTAGATTTTCGATGTTCCGAAAACATTGGAATCAACGCATTTTCCGATTGTTTGGGATTCCGAGTGTGGTAGCTACCGTCATCGGCGCATCACTTGCAGGGATGATCGATCCCAATATTTTGAAAGTTATTTTGGGAGTAGTGTTATTTTGTTTTGCTAGCTACTCACTGTGGCGTCCGATTTTATGAATCGGAAACAATCCTCGATGGGGAAGAATAGGTGGGGCATTGTCTTGATTTAGTGCTGGACTAATTGGCACTGGAGGAGTGCTCAGAGGAGCATTTATGAGTCTGTTCAACCTTCCCAAAGAGCAGTACATCGCCACCATTGCCTCAGTCGCGTTGTTGGTCGATTTCACGAGAATCCCACTCTATTTCAGTCAGTGATTCCTCGATCCTGCCCACATTCGATACATTCCCTTCCTATTCATCATCGCTTTCCTCGGCTCTCTAACAGGCAAACTCATCGTCAACAAAATCTCCAGCTCCACCTTCACAACCATCATCTATGTAGCAATCATGCTCATGAGTGTGTGGTTGGTGGTGCAGGGAGGCAAATCATCGATATACTAATTTTTGTATGTTGATTTGATGACGTATCGTAATAGGCAGTAAGATCTCTATATTCTACATAATTCACTGTTCTCTATCTTAGTAGATAAATAACAATATCCATATGAAAAGACCTAACTTATATGATTACTTAAAGATAATTGCGATTGTGACCATGATTATTGATCATATATGATTCCTATTCTACCCTGAACAAGTAATATGGAGAATAGTATGAAGAACAGCATTCCCATTATTCTTGTTCTTAGTTTGATATAATCATTCATTTAGATGGAGATCGTCACTTTGGATATGGGGAATCGTCTTGCAATTGGCCCTATGGATATGATGGTTATACGGAGTTACAGATATTTGGTATGCAAATATACTGCTTGCAATATGATGAACAAGAAAAATTATGGAGATTGTTCAAAAATATAATTCATATATTGGCGAAGCTGTCTTATTTATACTCTGCTTATGATTGTCACGATATACATATGAATATATAGACTATGGGACACTAAGTATTGTATTTGCTCTGCTGGGGTATTGGGCAAGAAAATATGGAAATACAATATATACTAGCCTCCTAATTGCTTTTTCTGTTTGATATCATCTCATATTTATGCTCTTAACTAGATCCTATGGTGAACATATGGTATTATTTGCTATCGTGTGAATTATCTTATTTATAGCTATGTACCTAATGAGTAAGCACAATTATGCATTAATAACGTCTAACAACAAATTCAATACATATATCTCTACATTATCAAGCTATGCATTAGAGATTTATATATTACAAGCGGTGATATTGACTAGTTTGTATTTTATTTTTACATAACAAATAAAATAAAAGATCATTTGATATTTTCTATGTAGAAAAAACCGTATGAATCAGTATCATACGGTCAATAAACTTAAGATTTTATCAACTCGCCCAGCCCTTATATGCTTTCTTTATACATCCACATCCCATTCTGTGCAAAAAAATGTGAGTACTGCTTTTATTGCACAGAACTACAGACAAAAGGGATGTGACTTTTTCAATGAAATTCAATAGAGTAAACAACTTATTGACTTCCACAGTACACTAACGTGTACAGTAATGAACATACCTTATCTTTCAAAAACCGAATTGCAAGTCTTTTCATAACTTTACTTATCATTAGCGTTGCTATACTTAGTTTCTTTGTTATACAATAGTTACTTTAGTATACAAACCAACTACTATGCGATCCTTCAATCACGCAAAACTCCAACAAGCAATCAAAGAGTCCGACATGAGCATCCAGGATCTCTATAAAAAGGTTGGTATCAGCGATACAATCCTATACTCCATAAAGAATGGACGTATAGAAATCACGAAAATAGATCTACTAATAAAGCTTGCTAATGTGCTGTGATTGGATCCGAGAGAGTTCTTTATTAAGAAGTAATTTTCAGATATATTATTATGAATAACTATTTAGAAAAGGTAAAAGAAATACTAAAAAATAGATTTTATCTATTAATCATTTTTGTAGTTTTTTTTGTTGTTTGAAACTACCTTTTTACAAATAACTACTTGCCAACTACTAATACAAAGGATCTCTGGTTTTATTCGTGACTTTTCATGGTCCTTTTTTCTGTTTTATTTATAGAACCTTACTATACCTCACCAAAAAATGTTATTACAAACACGATCCCACTATTGTTAGTTTTTTTATCAATAGAATCTAACTTTGAACAAAAAGAAATTTGGTATATTTCGTTTAGTTTAATTCTAATGCTATTAATACTATCGATAGTACCATTAGCTTTAAATGATGAGAACAAAAGTCCTGATCACTGGAAAAATCAAATTTCTAGTTTATTAAAAAGAGTAGTCGTCGTCTTTGGGAAAGGTAAAGTAATTTACTCAGCTGTATTTATAGTTTTTATATTCGTAAATATAACTTCAACACCATCAGAAAACTTCCAGACTATTTTTGGTGCACAATTTATTTATTTAATGATATTGTGGGGGCTAATTCTATCTATTAATCCAAAAGAATTGAACAATATTTTTTCTATACAACGTAAAGAGCTAGATAAAAATGCTATTGGTGAAATTTTCGGAGTACAATCAAAAAAAATATTTTTAGTAAAACTATTTGAAGATAGAAAAAGTATCAAAAAATTTGATATTGTTAAATTTATTTACTCTATGCAAGACTCTGCTAATTCTATTACCTTAGGTATAGTATTTGATACTTATCTATTAAACCAAGAAAAACGAACAAAAGTGCTACAATTAGATAATATTGATGAAAATAATATAAATTTAGAGAAAAATATTGTATATAAAATAACAAAAAAAATAGAGAAAGAATCTATTGAAATAAAATTGAGAGTTAATGACTTTGTTTGAATTGTTATAAACGGTTCTAATATTGCAAAAATAAAATTTGAGTACTCAAAAAAAACAGATGATATACAAGAATGAGATTTAGTGGAACTTAAGGTAGGTAGTAAAAGATTGTTTTATCAGGTCGTAAATGGATTTACGGAAAAAGAAAAGTTGGAGAATAAGAACGAAATGTGATTTATTGAATGAGATGCAATTCAACTTTGAGAACGAGACAAAGATAAGTTATCTTTTCAAAAATTTGGATGGGTACCATCAATTAATACTCCAATTTTCAAGGCAAATACTCAAAATATTATTGTTAATGATTTTGAATACCCTCATTATAAATTAGGAGTAATACCTAACACATCACTTCCATCTATAATAAATTTACATCATGCAATAAGTCATCATATAGCACTTTTATGAGTTACTGGATCAGGAAAATCGTATTTAGCTCGTGAAATTATTAGAGAACTTAATAGTCATGATACAAAGGTGGTTTGCATTGATTTTAATAATGAGTTTATCCAAGAACTAAAACCAATTCCTGAAAGTATTATATCTGAAGAAGTTGCAAAAAAGTTATTTTTAGAAATTGAAAAGCTAAATACAGAACTTTCAAAATTTGAGAATAATCAAAATAAGTCGAATATTAATGATTTTAAAAAAAATATTTTTAACTTCTTTCAAATAGAAATTAGTGATTTTCTAAACTTATCACAAAAAAAAGTTAAAGTATTTGAATTGCCTGAAATTAGTAACAATAGAAACAGTCTAGACTACACAAGATACTTCTTTGATACATTATTTAAATTACAAAAAGAAAACAGTAATAGAAAAATTTGTGTTGTTTTAGAGGAAGCTCATACTATTATTCCTGAGTGGAATTTTGCATGATCAAGCGATAAAACTTCGCAAAGCTTAGTTAATAATATTGGTCAAATAGCACTTCAATGACGTAAATATGGAATTGGATTTTTGGTTATTGCACAAAGGACTGCAAATGTATCAAAAACAGTTCTAACACAGTGTAATACTGTAATTTGTTTTCAAGCATTCGATGAAACCAGCATAAACTTTTTAGGCAATTATATTGGCAAAGATTTAGTTCAAACATTACCAAATTTAAAACAATACCATGCGATTGTTACTGGAAAAGCAATTAAGTCGAATATTCCTATGATAATAGACTTAGAAAGAAAAACTGAATCAATAATCGACTGATCGATTGATTGAGTAAACTGAAAGTCTATAATTGAATAAATAACCATCCTTGAATTTCAGAAAAATTATTATATAATCTATTTGATTCGTACAGTTCATATCAAAGGAAACCACAGGACTCTCTGTGGATTTTTTTGTTGTTTGTAAACCTCTCATGCATCGATGATGCAAAACTCTGCTGATAGCTTTTGTATTGCTTACGTTGAGCGCAGTACAACTCTTGATCAATCGACTTTCTTTGTAACCAATCCACACGCTATCATCGCTTATTTTGTTTTCTCATTTCGTTCTCATGCCAATAACGAAACAACTTTTACGTATCAAATTAGATACGCTCGTTCCTTATGAAAGGAACACTAAAATTCATTCAGAAAATATTGATGATATTATCAAGAGTATTGAAAGGAATGAATACATCACACCTATACTCATCGATGAAGAGAATATAATCCTTGCTGGACATGGAAGAAAACTTGCCCTGGAAAAGATGGGAGTAGATGAAGAGGAGGTAATTAAAGTCACCTGACTGACTGAAGAACAAAAAAAGGACTTCCGTATCTCGGATAACAAGATCG
>Ga0163144_10016848_pt1 | contig 14945 bp, 10 predicted proteins | sample OliLak19BULKMAT1_FD_123175 | JGI IMG/M metagenome (GOLD analysis project Ga0163144, IMG submission 123175) | Freshwater microbial mat bacterial communities from Lake Vanda, McMurdo Dry Valleys, Antarctica - Oligotrophic Lake LV.19.BULKMAT1 | ecosystem: Environmental > Aquatic > Freshwater >... | reverse complement strand
TATCTCGAGTACATGGTTCGCGGGGGCGCCGGAAGCGCCGAGGAATCGCAAGTCGCTGCGGCGGAGCTGCAGGCAATCAGCGGCGAGCTCAACGTGGAGCAAGCGGACTTGAGGGCGTTTCTCACGGCTGAAGCGCTCGACCAAGCTGTCGGCGACACGTCTGGTTTGCGTGAGCTCGTTCGGTCGCGGGCCGAGCTAGGTGACACTCCGCTCGTCTCGCTGGGCATTGCCGAACGACTGGCGGAACGTGAGCCAGCCCAAGCACTGCCGCTCTTCGAGCGTGCTCTGGCCTCTGATCTGCGCAGCCTGCGCGCCCATAGTCGCGTGGCGCTGGTCGCTGCTCGCTCAGCCCAGCGCTTGGGGGAAGTGGACCGGGCGCTGGGCTACCTCGACTCCGCGCTCGGGGATCCGGAGACGCGTGAAGCGGCGCTTGAGCTCAGCGCCGCGCTAGCCTCCATGCGAGCCCGACTGAGGTCCTCGCCGCCGGCCGGGCGTATTTCCTCCAATCCGCCGAGCTCGCCCAGCTTTCACGACACCACGGGGGGCGAACCACCTACCCGCGGGCGCTACTCGGAGCGCCCACCGGCGTGGGTGGCGGAAGAGCGCTTCGCGACGCCAGGCGAGCCTGCGCCGACCACTCAGCGTTTGCGCTCGGATTCCCAGCGTGAGCTGCCCATAGCGGAGTCGATCGCGCCTCGGTCGCCTCGCGCCGCGTTCTCGGCGGAGTCCGCCCTCGCGGTCCCGTCCGCTCCACCACCCAGCCCGCCCCGTGACGGATCGACGCCGCGGAGCGTTGCCTCCACGCGCCCCCAGATCTCGGGTCGGTACTCATTGGCGCCGGAGGCAAGCGAAGAGCGTGTTTCGCAAGCTCCGCTGGAAGCCCCCGCGCTCCGTGCTTCGGAGCGCACCTCGGAGCGAGCAATGCCCGAGGTAAGGCTGCCCGATCCACGCCCGACCTTCGAATCGCGCCCTGAGATCCAGGCGGCCCTAGCGCTCTCGGCCACGTTCGTTGGACAGGAGGCAAGCGGCGAACAAGCCCTGTACGACGCTCTTCGCCGCGGCTCGGTGGATGCGGGTTTTGAGCTGATGCGGCAGCTTGAGCATCGCGCCTCGCGTGCCCACGACCTCGTGAGCGTTGCGCGGCGCCTCGCGTTCCTGCAGCCTGGGGACCGTCGTGCCGTGTCCCGTCTTCAGGAGGCAGCGCTGGCCGACCGAGACCCCATCTACGCGCGGGCGGTCGAGCATGTGGTGGCCGTGCTCGACTCCGGTGACGGTATGCAGCCGCCCCCGCTTTCCGAGCAGCCCGAGCAGGCCGACCCGGTCAGGGCGCTGTTGTTCAAGGAACAGTCGAGTCGGGCACTGGAAGCCCTGGCATTGGTTTGGGCGGGCGCGGAGCACGTCTTTCGCCGCGATCCCAGCACTTACGGAGTTACAGGGCTCGAACGGGTTCCGGCTAGCGCTCCCACACCGCTGGCCCGCAGCTACGCGGCTCTCGGACGAGTCCTCGGGCTATTTCGCACGCCTCTCTTCCAGCGTCGAAGCGCAGGACCCGTTACCGTAAGCTTGGCGCTGTTGTCGCCTCCCGCGGTGATCCTGTCGGGGGACGTGCGCCAAGATAGTGCCGAGCTACGCTTCCACCTCGGCGCGATGTTGGCGGCAGCGACCCCTCAATTTGCACTTCTTTTCGGCTCCCCGGAGTCGCAGGGGCGCGCCGTTCTACGCGGGTTGGGTTTCGCTTTTGGACCTCCGCGCGCCAACGCTGGCGACTCGGGGGCGGTGCTGAACTTGGCCGAAGTGCTTTGGGAGAGCATCCCTGCGCGCCTTCAGCGCCGCCTGCGCGAGCTCTGTAGTGATCCCGACGCACTGGACTACGATGCCGCTCTAGCGTCCGCAAAGATCGCGGTGCGGCGAGCCGGCTTCTTCGCCGCCGGGGACCTAGGCGTATCGCTGCGCCAGGTAGCCGAGGAAGAGGAGTACCCGCTGGGCGCGCCCGGGCACACCGTGATCGACTTCGTGAGACAGAATGCGACCGCTCAAAATCTGTATACGCTGGCGCTCGGCCCCGAATACGCGCACACCCGCTGGCATCTCGGACGGGGAGGCAGCCTGCGACCGGGCTAAAGCACCATGCTCTTTCTCCTTCTTTCGCGCTGCTCCGTGACACGCTTGTCACACTCCGCCCCCCCCAAGAGCGAGCACTCGCGGCACTTTCTGGGCTTGGCACGCCTGTCGCTAGGGCTGCTCCTGATCAGCATGCTCGGCGGTTGCATCATCGAGGATCCTCCGCCCTACACGGAGCCCAAGCGGACTCCGCCGCGGCTCGACTTGCGTCAAGCGGCGCCGCTGATCGATCAAGTCATCGTGACGCGGAGCGGTGACAACGTTGCGTTCAACGTACCGGTGGCGTCCGAGGATGCCGGCGATCCCATCCAAGGCATTCTGTTCCTGGACCTCAACCTAGGCAACGAGAACGCTCTGCTCAAGGCCAAGGGCATCGCCTTCCTCGACCCCTCTACCCTGGACGACACGATGCGCGAGCCGTGGTCGTTGGAATGGCAGGTGGACCCAGGCCTCAGTGGTTGTCACCGGCTGACGTTGGTCGTCACCCACCTGTCGAACTTTGGAGACAACTACAAGGTCAAGGACAAGACCGATCAGGCGATTGCGGTTTGGTGGGCGAACGTGAACGCGCCGGATCCTCAAACGCTCGTGCAGTGTCCGCTCGCCGGCGGTGGCAATTGATGCGCGGCCTCCCCGTGCTCGGGGTACTGGCGCTGCTTTCGGTTGCGGGTTGTACGATTACCGCCGTCAGCGCTGAAGACGATTCGCGAACGAACAACCAATGCGCTAGCACCTCGGACTGCCCCACCGGCAACTGCAGCGGAGGCATTTGCCAGGAGCTCAACGGTGAGCTCGAAGCGCTGCTCTTCGAAATCACCCCTCCCTCCGATAGCGAGCAGGCGCACATCCCATTTCTTGCTCATGTAGAGGACGTGCCGACCAGTGGTGGGACCAAGATCATTCCGCTCACGCGCCCGGCGCACGTCATCGGGAGCCTAAAGCTGGCGAAAGGCTCGGAGTGCCGACCGACCTTTTACGATGACTTCGGCCTCGCGCGGCCGCAGCCGTCCGATGGCATTAGCTTGCCGGTTACGGTCACCTTCAGCCCGCGCGAGCGACTGCTGGGCCTCTCGAGTCAGGTGTACTCGACCACCACCAGCGAGCTCGACGCTAACAACAATTATACTTTCGAGGCGCAGGTTCCGGTGGGGGAATACGACGTCTACGTAGCGCCCCCTCGTAACCAATCCGGTTGCCAGGTGGCGCCTCACCTTTTTCGCCGCGAAGCCATCGTCGGTGGCGAATTCGACCTGCAGTACCCCGTCACTCCTGCCAGCAACCTGACGCTCGACATACATTGGCCTTCCAGCAGCGGCAGGCTCGACGGCTGGGTGGCGGATATCATCGAGCCCCTCACCGGCAATTCCATCTCGACCCAGTTCGTGCTGCAGAACCCGGTGGGCTCCAGCACGCTCCAGTACGACGTGCCCTTGACGTACTCCGCGGTCTTCGACCGGCCCTCGACGGACTCCGCGGTCACTGAACGCGGAAAAACGCAGGAAGAAAAAAGGACGCTGGTTTCGGCTAACGACGACCTCGTGCGGCTGACCCCACCTCCCACCACCGTGGCACCCACGCTGTACATCGACCGCTCCGGGCTCGGGTTGTTCTGCGACGCACCGCCGAAGCCGTGTACCGCCATCGTGGATGGCTTCAGCAAGCTTCCGACTCCTGTCACGGTCGAAGGCCAGGTCGCGCGCGTGGATACCGGTAAGCCCACGCAGGGCCAAGTGACGCTGGTTTCCTCCGAGATTAGCGGCCTGGACCCGGGTGTGTTCGCCGCTTTCCAACGTACGGTTCCGGTTGGGGCAGACGGACGCTTTGCGCTGCTACTGCCGCCGGGCAAGTACCGCGTGTACGCGGTGCCACCGATGGCGGATGGTTTGGCCGCCTTCGAAACCACTTGGGACATACCCCCCGACGTCGCTTATCAGGCCGGCAAGCTGTTGGAGCTGCCGCCTACGACGCAAGTCACCGGTCGGACCATCTTGCAGGGCGCCCAGGTGCAGGCGCTGGCGTCACCTCAACAGGTGCTGCCCTTCGAGAGGGCTTTCGGGGGTGCTATCTTCGTTCCGCGAGCCAACCCGGGGCTCGTGGCGGCGGACGGAACTTTCGTCGTTCAGGCGGACCCGGGCACATTCGACATTTCAGTTCGGCCCCCCGAATCACTGGGCTTTGCCTGGTTCGTACGTCCAAGCGTGATGATCGGGACCGGTTCCCAAGATCTCGGGAAGCTCGCGCTTCCCCGGCCCTCGGTGGTCACTGGCCTGGCGGAGGTAGCTGCGGCTGACTCGAACAGCCAGCCGGTTTCGGTCAACTCGGCGTTCATTCGCGCTTACGCTTACCTCGACGAGAACCTTGCCTACACACGCGATGTCACGCGAGCCACGTCGGTGGTTCAGGTGGCAGAAACGCGGGCGGATGAGAGCGGGGCCTTCAAGCTCCTCATCCCTCCCCGTGTCTCCCCCTCCAAATAGCGGCTCCCGCGCCAGCTCGGCTCCGGCGCGAGCTCGTTCTCCGGCGCGAGGGTCGAGCGACCCTCAGGCCGAGGCTCACAACTTGTTGCCAGGGTTTCAGTGTCAAAGGATCTGACGGGTCATTAAGCCCCTCCATCTGCGTGGAGCTGAGAATCCGTCACTACCCTGGGGAATGGAGTGGCGACATCTTGTCAGCCATAATAGGCTGTCGCTGTGCCTCTTTCGAGCGCACCCAGAACCCTGCCGTCTCCGCCTCCTGACCAGGAAGCGGACTTGGCAGGCGCCCTCCACGAGGTGTCGAACGCCCTAACGGTCGTGCTCGGCTGGCTCGATGTGGCATTCGCACGCCTTGAGCCTGGCGCAGCGCGCGATGCCATCGACGTAGCACGCACGCACGCCCGGCTCGGGCACGGCATCTCGCGCGGAGCCATTAGCGCTGAGCTACCCGACTCCACGGCGCAGGCGAGTGCCCGCAGCGTGGCGGAAAGCGCGCTGACCGGCGTCGGGCCCCAAGCCGATCAGCGCGGCATCCGGTTGGACCTGATCTTGAGCGACTCCGGCTCCGCCTTGCTCGGGAGCATCGGCCTCCTGCTGCAAATTCTCACGAACTTGCTCCTCAACGCGATCGACTTCTCGCCGCGAGGGACAGTCGTTTCTCTCGGTATTCGAGAGGACGGCTCATCGCTGATTTTCTCGGTGGGCGACGAGGGTCCTGGGATCGATCCGGAGCGGGTAGCAACCCTACTCACGGCGGCGGCCTCCACTCGTCGCGGCGGCGCAGGGGTCGGTCTGCGGCATTCCGCCGCCCTGGCGCGCGCTCGTGGCGGCGGCCTGAGCGTGGTTCGGACTAGCCCGGGCGCTTGCTTCGATCTGCAATGGCCCATCGCCGAGCTTCGCACCGGAACTGCGCCAAAGCGCGTCAAGCGTCCGACCGTGGCGGGGGCTCGAGTCCTGGTGGTCGAAGACGACGCCGCGGTTCGCTCTTTGGTCGAGCTGGCATTGGAAGCGCGGGGCGCCGAGCCAACTGTGGTCGCTAGTCGGCAAGAGTTCGACGCCGCGCTGGACAAGGGCCAGGAGTTCGACGCCGCCTTGGTGGATCTATCGCCGCTCGCGTCGGACGCCAACGGGGCGCTTCAGCGCCTTCGTTTGGGCAACCCAGGCATTCCGGTGATCTTGATCAGCGGCGTTGCCAGCGGCGTTCCGGAAGACTTGGTGAGTGAAGTGAACGCCTGGGTCCGAAAGCCGTTCGAGATGGGCGAAGTGCTCGCCGTCTTGGCTTCTATCCTCGAGGCGCGCGCGCGCGTCTGAGTACCAGCATCGCGCACGCGCTTTCATGGGGGGGAGTCGTACTGGCGGTTGATGAAGCAGAGGCCTTCACCGCCGTTCAGGTGGGCCTGTGCGCTTTGGACGTACTGCAAAAAGTCGTGGTAGTCGCGCAGCGCTTCTGAGGCGCGTGCGCCTGAATCGAGGGGGACCGAGCCAGCATCGAAGCGCAACTGTCGACCTTGCGGCAGGTTGCTGCCATCGCAGCTGCGGAAGGGCAGCGCGTTCCCCGCAGCATCGGTGAAGGCGCTCGGATCCAGACCGACGAAGTCCTCCAACGTTAGGACCGTGTCAGGCGGTTTGCCAACGAGCTGAGCCGCCATTTGGCTGAAATAGAGGCTGGGATCGTGCTGAGTGCTGCTAAACAGCAGGTGCTCCAAGTGCAGCGTGATCTGAGCCAGCGCTGCGGCGTTGCTTGGGACTGCCAAGCCGCGCTGGTATTCCTCGCCATCGAACGCGTCGCCCTGATTCTGCTCGTTCTGGCAGTTGACGTATTGCGTCGGCGTTCTGAAGGCAAACCTGAACGGCACCTCGTCGGGGATTTGCGAAAAGTCGTAAGTCCCGTCCGAGGAACTACAATCCTTGCCCTTGAACTTCGCGCTGCCGATGTACATCACTGTCGCGCCCTTCTCGACCATCTCGGCGTAGGCGGCCTCGGTCTGCTCGTCGCCCTCAAAATTGACGATCGTCGCGTCGTACGTCGCGGCTGAGACAGCGAAGCCGAAAGCATAGCGCTCGTCGCTGGCAAAAGGCTCGCCACCCGCCTCGTTCTGGTTGGCTATGAGCGTGAGCGGAACCGCACGATCGCCGCCGCCTGCTCCCGGGACGCTACCCGGCGCATGCAGGTCGACCGCCCAAGGCCCTTGGGCTCGCGCTACCACGCTGTCTCGTTGCGATTGATCAGCCAGACTTTTGTCGGGGTTTTTAGACAATTCTACGTCGCTGATCGTAACCAGCACGTGCGAGAGGCTGAGCTCCCAGCCGTCCACTACAGTCACTTCGCTGCCAGTCGGAAACGAGATTCCGTCGGTGGCGATGTCTTCGCCAGAGATCACTACCTGGACGCTCCCAGCTTCTGCCTTGCCGGCGGTATCGTCGGCGCAGCCGACGAGGGCCGCGAGGCTCGCAAATACACCCAACACCCGAAGTTGCGTTCTAGATTCTTTCATAGTCATTCCTGCTCGCCTTCCAGCATCCACTCGAACGAGTACACGCCTACGCTCCTGCGCATGCCGGCGTAGAGGTTGTCGCTAGCCTGGTCTTCCCCGGTCGTGTCGGCGAACTGGTAGGGCTCCGGTGAGCCCGCAGCGTCTAGCGCCGGTGAGCCAGCAGCGTCTAGCGTGGCAAACTCCACATTCGCGAACATCCCACGCGGGTCGATGCGCAACAGGAGCGGGGCGCCGTTGCTGGGCGTGAGCTCGACCGGGATCGGCGACACGACGCGCTGTTTGCAAAGCGGGTGCGCGCCCGGCAAAGCCGCGTCGGTAGCTGGCGGTACGCGATTCTGGGCGATGCTCAACGTGCCCTGAAAAGGGTAAGTCGCGTCAGCGCGCGTCGCTAGGCCCGCAACCCGTAAAATAGGCTGCTTATCGCTGGCGTCATTCACATCGCCGCGACTTAGCCAGACTTCGCCCGTGAGCGCCCTTTCGCTAGTAGCAAAACCCACTTCCGGGAAGCGTTGCGGCTGAGCCGAGAGTAAATCGACGTCCAGCCCGGACAAGGCTTCGGCCACGTAGGTTCCTGCCAACGTGCAACTGGTGTCGGAAGATACCGAGGTCGGACGTGAGCGATTCAAGTAGATGCCGCCGACGAACAAGCGAGCCATGCTGAGCTCCACGTCGTAGCCGCGGCTCGTGGTAAAACGAAGGCTCTCGCCGGTCGCTCCTGCACCGAGCGGACCCGCGGCGTAGGCTTCGAGCTCCAGGAGCTCCCCGCCTGTAGTGCCCACGCAACCGGCAGTGGGTAGCATTGCGGCACTCAGCAGGGTGCAAACTATTCGACGAATCACGGCGAGCCTCCCAGCGCAACGCCAAGCGACAACAGCACCTCGCGGGGAGCGCCCGCGGCGAAATGACGGGCCGGTACCAGGCTGGGGAGCGGCTGTGAGCGAAAGTCCGAGACGTAGTTCAGCTCAGCTGCGCGATAGCGCGTGTCGAGCACGTTGGTCACTTCCAGCGAAAGCTCGAAGCTCTTCCAGCTCGCGCTGGCAGCCGAATCCAGCGTGAAAATGGTGTCGCTGCGCTGGCCGAACGGCAGGGCGCGATGACCCACGTAGCCTGCGCCCGCGCTGACAGAGCCGCGCACCCTGGAGCCGCCGAGCTCGAACGGCAAGTCGCCAAAGAACGCGGTGTCCGAGCGCACGACCAGATCCGGCGCATACGGAACGAGAAACCCCGTGTCGTCGAAGGTCGAGCGCACCAGCGAGACGTTCGCGTTTTGGTCGAAAAAATTGCCGCGCAGGCGCACGAGTCCGTTCCAGCCAGTGCGGGTGGTGCCGCCTCCGAGCACGCTGCGGCCTTCGGTCTCGCTGAAAGCCAGGTCACGGTCGACGTGGGTTCGGAAGAAGACCGAACGAGCGGCGATGTTCAGGTTTTCGAAGTCCCGCGCGTACGCCACGCCGCCGTCCATCGCCTCAACACTCGCGAATGGCGTCGCGATGTCCTGCGTCACGTACACCGGGTCGATCGAACGAGCTCCGACGCCATAGCTGAGCGAATAGCTGAAGTCTTGAAACGGGCCGAGCGTGAGCGTCGCGCGTGGCATCAGCTTGCTGCTCGCCGTCGAAGAGCGCTGCTCCGGCTCTCGGTGTGCGCCAAAGCGTTGTTGATCCAGGCAGCTCTGGTCGCCCGGCGGATCGCTCGGCGAAGGCCGCGAAACGCTACGTGCCGCGCAACGGTCGAACACGTCGAACAGGAACAGGTCGCTGCGCGCGCCGGCCTTGATACTGAGGCCGCGCACCGGTCGTAGCGTGGCCTCGGCGTAGATACCAAGGTCACCGAGCGTGGCGTCGATGTTGGCATCCGTCTTGTACGGAACGCCAGCGGTGTCGACGCGCTGCCTGTGGCTCGTCACGTCGTCGCCGCGCGCGTAGTAGCCGAGCTCCAACGCGTGAGTTTGTCCGAAGGCTCGGGTCGAGGTGCGTGCGAAGCCGCGCGCGCCGTAGGTCGTCTCATCGACCCGCAAGTCGAATAGATCTCCGCGCTGCCCGTGAGGCGTTTGGGTCGCCGCCTGAGAGTCGAGCAGAAAGCCAGTCAGGTTCTCCCGGAGCCGTAGCCCGCGACGGATGACGAACACTTGCTGCTGAAAGGTGACGCCGCCGCTACGCTGCTCCAGATCCGCGGCGAGCTGAAAGCGCGAACCGTTGCCTCCCTGACGGGTATCGTAGGTATCGAAGAAGCCTCGTTTGCCCGCATCCACGTCGTCTTGCCGGAGTACTCCGGCGCTGTGGTATTCGATGCCATACGCGGCGACGCCGATCCGGAAGCTGCCTTCTTGGCCGAGCTCTCCTTCATATTGGCCCATCGCGCGTGCTCGCTTGGCATCGCGGTTTTGACCGTAGCCGTCGGTTCGATAGATTTCGGCCGCTCCATAGGTGGCGTCGCTCGCGCCCGGGGGTCCAAAGAGCAGGAGCGCACGCTCGGTTCCGAAAGAGCCCAGGGAGTACTTGGCAGAAAGGCCCCGCTCTTCGAGGCCCGTTTGGTAGTCCGCGCTGCCCGCCACCGCATAGTTTCCCTGCCGTGGATCGAAGGGTCCCTCCAGCACTCGCAGTCCCTGGATTAGCTCGGGAATCAAGAAGCCGGTATCCGCGAAGCCGTTGCCGTGGAAGTTGCCGCTTTCGTTGATCGGCACGCCACCCACGCTAAGCTCAAGGTCCTGTCCTTCCCGCGCGTCGAAACCGCGCAGGTAGATGCGATCGGCGTGGCCCTCCCCGCCCTCGTTGGACAGGTAGACGCCCGGCGCCAGCTCCAGCAACTCACTCGCCCTGCGGCGCGGGACTCGCGAGAGCTCACCGACTTTGATTCGGATGTCCGACGCGCCCGCACCGGGCGTAGCGGCACGACTACGCACGGTGATTTCCGAAGGGAGCGACGGCGCCGCGGGCGCCGGGGCAGGAGCGGTCGGCTTCGCCTCGGAGGCAGCGGTCGGCTCGGCCTCGCGCGCGCGGGGCGCCTGGGCGAGCGCAGCGCCTGGCACGCAGGTAGGCGCGATGACGAACAGCGCGCCCCTTCGGAGGCCGCGTTTCCACGAGAAATGCATGACAATGAGCTCAGTTGCTGAGGTCGCCAAAGCGGACGGCTCGCCGAAATGCGGCCGTGCGCCTGCGAACGCCGAGGTGCGGGCGGTCGAAGGCCATGCCCTCGCGCCAACGCAGCGCTCGCCTTCAGCCACTCAGGCCAATAGCAATTAGGGCTCAGCCGACGAGCGTGAACAGGGGCGGCGAGGTTTTGGGCGCAGCGAGCAACAGAGGAAACGAGGCTGCTTGGTCGAGTGAAGGCTGGAGCGGAGCCGTGACTTCGCTCTCTCTAGCGGGCGCGATCTCGAGCTGCGCAAGAGCAACGACCGCAGCCTGCTCGGTGTCCCGCCGGGCCAGCAGCTGGCAGTGGTCGTGGTCATCCGCCTGCCCCGAGTCGCCGCCTTCGTCATGGCCGGCGCCGTGCTCGGTGTCGCTGTCGTGAGACCCAGCCGCCACGCGCTTGCTAGCGTCCTGAAGCTCGAGCAGCTCACCGTGCTCCTCGCAAACCGCGTGCGGAACCAGCAAGAAATGCGCTATTTCACCCAGCGAGCTGCTAGCTAAAAAACACACGAACAGCGCCGCCAGGGCACGCAACGGCAGCCGTCGCAATGGCGACGTCTTGCGGTTGGCGCGCGAGGAGCCGCTCGACATCCCCCGAGAGCTACCACGCGCTCCTCGAGCGTCAAGAGCTAGCCACGACCGAATTGCGGAGGCTTGGGCGGCTGCGCTACGACTCGAGGCCGATGTCGGGCACAACCGCGGGCAAGCCGATGAAACTGCGCGCCGCGGCCAGGACACGACGCTCGTCGTGTTCGGGATCCTGTCGGCGGGCATGGGAGTCAAGGGGTTCTACGGCGACCTAGAGATTTTTGTGTCGGCATTCCTCGTACGGCGCGGCGTGATCCATGCCGTCGGATAGCCGATGCACTCGGCGATGCGCAGCGCCGTCAGGCTTTCGGACACGGTGAAGGCTCGCCTCAGGGCGGGACGGTCGTCGCCGTGTCGGGCATCGGCGGCGTGGAACGCTTCATCACCCACTGGCCGCGGCGACCCAGAAACTTTGTGCAGCGGAGAGGACTTGAACCTCCAAGCCAGTTACGGCGCCAGCACCTCAAGCTGGTGTGTCTGCCAATTCCACCACCGCTGCGTCGGTCGTGTCGAAGGGCCCGGGGGTTTACCTCAGGGGTGGGGCAGGCTGCAAGGTCTTAGGCAGCGAGCCGCCGACAAGCCGCGAGGGGGCGGTGGCGGTCGCGGGCGCGGGCGGCGAGCGCGGCGGCGGTCGCCAGTCCCGGAAGGCTAAGAGTCTCACCGGCGGGGCCAAGGGTCAGCAGGCCGTTTCTTTCCAGCAGCCTGAAAGCCTGCTCTAGCGCTTCCAAGCTCGCTCCAGCCCGGCGGCGGAGAGCGGTGAGGTTGGGGCGCCGGCCAACGCGTGCCGAGCGAAATACCTGGAGCAGGAGCGTTTCGGGGAGTGTCATCTGCATACCTGTTCAGTACTAAGGCACTGAACAGAGATCCAGAAAATGACAGGGTTCGCTCTCATTTCGATAAGCAGTTCTTTGAACGTCGTACACCGGCTCCCAGTCAGCTCAGCACGGCGCGCCGAGGCCGCGTTCGAGCTCCCCCAGCGGATCGACCGCCACCTGCAGAACCTGTTTCAGGACGCCGGGACGCAGCGAGGACGCGGCCGACCAGGTCCAGAAGCGCGCCTCTCCCAAAACCCACCCTGACAATGGCGTGAAGGTGAGGTCGAGCGCGCTCGGCCGTACCCCATTCGCCTCGAAGCCGTATTCCCACACGCCACTGGCAAGCGTGGTGAATAGGAGCGCCTGCCAGAGCGGCTTGCGACAGGTGCGGGCGCGCAGATACAGCTCGCTTCCGAACAGCCCGTGGCCGACGACATTGATGAACCATCGGTCGCCATCCCATTCGAAGGCGTTTCGCGAGCCGTCCCAGCGTGGCGGCAGGGTGAAGGCGTCTGCGTAGCGCACACCGAACCGTAACAAGCTCGTGTCTGCGAACGGATCGGGCCAAAGCACGGCCTCGCTGGTTCGCATCACCGTCATCAATCCGAGCGCGTGTAGGCTTGGGATCACCCAGGACGATTCGAGCTGGAGCAGGTCCGTGCGCGGCGCTTGCGGCGGCTTGCTGATAGGGGGCGAGTGCCACTCGGCACGCTGCCCCGGCTCAGCGTTCGTCGCTCGTGCGTGCGGCGCAAGGCCCGTGCTGGCCAGCGCGAGTGGCGACAACACGAGCGAGAGACGGAGCCGAGCCGATATCACCTTACATCGACGCTATCACTTTCCAGACGCTGGAAACCTGGGTTGTTCTGGAACCGATACCGCATGGGAACAGTCCCGGCCGGTTTTGGGCGCAGAATCGGCTGGCGAGGCGGCCTGGGCGTGCTACGAAAGTCGTGAATGCGCCGGGTGAAAGCTGCGGGTAACGCGGGTGAAATCGAACGAGTGCGGATGCCAGAGAGCGGCAGCGCGTTTCGGCTTCGGCGGCGGATTTTCCTGAGTGCGCTGGGGCTTGGTCTCGCGGCACCGGCCGCTGCTCGGCTGTCCTCGGTTGCGTTGGCGCAGCCCAGCGCAGCACCGAAACGCTTCCTCTTGCTCTACATGCCTCATGGCGCGCCGCCGGAGCACTTCAAGCCCCAGGTCATGGCGGACGACCCGAGCAATTTTGCGCTCGATCAAAGCGGCGTGAGCATCCTTGGACCACTTCAAGAGCAGTTCAAGTCTTACGTCAACGTCATCCAAGGCATTGCGTATCCAAGGGGCGCGGAGACGCACGAGGCCATCGTCACTTGCTTGTCAGGGGTTGGCAATGCCAATGGTGCGGGCTCTCCTGCTGACTCCGTCTCGCGCGTAACGCTCGAACATCAGATCGCCAACGCCTTGGGCGTCAGGCCGTTGGTTCTGGGCGCAGTTCCACATCGCCCGTTCGGGCTCGATAAGGACGGCAAGCTGATGTGGGACGGCACCGCGGTCGTGCCGGAGAAGAGTCCTCTGGTCGCGTACGACTCCGCCTTTGGCGGCTTGGGGCAGGGCACGGAGCCTGCCGGAAGCAATCCCGATGTTGAGCTGAACGCCGCGCTCCACTCGCTGACGGAAGGAGAGCTTCAGGCACTGAAGACCGAGCTGTCCGCGCTCACCGCCGAGCAAACCAAGCTTCAGAGCCATCTGGACGCCATCCAGGCGCTGAAGGGCGTCTTCGGGAGCGGCGGCGGCCTGAGCTGCACTGCAGCACCCGTTCTGGCGGGAGTGGAGGCTGTGCGGGCGGCAGCAGCTGGTCAGGGTGAAGAGTTTTTTCTCAAGGAAGAAAACTTTCCGATGCTGTTCGCGGCGCAGCTTCAGATCGCCGGCGCCGCCCTGCGCTGTAACGCGCGGCAGGTGGTGGCGGTCCAGCCCATGTATACCAACTGCGAGTTGGATTTTGGCTTCATGGGCGTAAGCGGCCCGCACCACAGCGCGCTCTCTCACACGCAGCCGCAGCAGAAGGACAACGTCCTCGACATCACGACTCGGCAGACGTTTGCCAAGTGCCAACGCTGGTTCTTCGAGCAGCTCGTCACCCACACGCTAACGGCGCTATTGGAGCCGGATCCGGCGGATCCCGGAAGCAAGGTGATCGACAACACCATCGTCTACGTCATGAGCGAGATAGGCGAAGGCGCCTACCACCCCACCCGCACCCAAGCACTTCAGCCGGGTCCTGGCCCGGCGGTGTTGTCGTACGTGCCCAGCGTAACGATTGGCGGAGGCGGCGGGGCGCTCCGAACGGGTCAGGTCGTCACCTTTGCCGCCGATCGTAGCGCTGGAGATCTGTACCTTTCCCTTTGCCAAGCGCTGGGAGTCAGCGGCAACTTCCCTGACGCTACAGGGCCCGTGGCCGAGGTGCTCACGTGAGCGCTCTCAGCGCGCGGTGGCCGCGATTCGGCGTGGCCTCGCTGCTGGCCACGCTAGCTGCGTGCTCTGCCGGCACCGACGGCACCTCACCATCGCCCAAAGGTGGCGGCGGGAGCTCCGGGGTGGGCGGCAGCAGCGGGCAGGATCCCAGCGCGGTGTGTGGCACCTCGGTGGTGGGCGCCCCGCGGCTTCGCCGTCTCAGCCGGGACGAGCTCGTGAACAGCTTGAACGACGTGTTCCCGGAGGTGAAGGGTACCTGGACGCCCGTACTGAGCGCAGATCCGATCTCGTCGTTCGGCTTCGACAACGATTCGGGGCTGCTGGTCGTCGGTAAGCAAGCCGCGGCCGAGCTCGACCGGACGAGCGACGCGCTCGGCGCTGCCGTAACGGGGCCCGCGTTGGCCAACCTTCTGCCTTGTTCCGCGGCCGCTCCTGACGCCAGTTGCGCCACACAGTTCCTTCAGAAGTACGGCAAGCGGCTGTTTCGTCGCTCGCTCAGCCAAGAGGAAGAGGCGCTCTACCTCGCGCTCTTTCAACAGGCAGTTGCCGCCAAGGACTTCGCGAGCGGCATCCGCTACGTCACGCGTGCGCTCGTCCAATCGCCGCACGCGGTGTACCGTCGTGAGGTGGGAACGGCGAGCGGCAATGAGTACCGGCTCTCGCAACACGAGATCGCGACCGAGCTGTCCTACGATTTTTCGGGCACAGCTCCTAGCGACGAGCTTTTGGCGCAGGCGGACGCCGGCCAACTCGGCACGCCGGCGGCCCTGGTGGCTGCGGCCCGCAGCCTGCTCGCGAGCGATAACGGGCTACGCACGGTCGAGAAATTCTTCAATGCCTGGCTCGGATACGGTCGCACCAGCAGCGTCACCAAGACCTCAG
>Ga0163144_10016847_pt1 | contig 14946 bp, 10 predicted proteins | sample OliLak19BULKMAT1_FD_123175 | JGI IMG/M metagenome (GOLD analysis project Ga0163144, IMG submission 123175) | Freshwater microbial mat bacterial communities from Lake Vanda, McMurdo Dry Valleys, Antarctica - Oligotrophic Lake LV.19.BULKMAT1 | ecosystem: Environmental > Aquatic > Freshwater >... | reverse complement strand
GCCAGCATCGGCCAGCTCGTACCAGAGCGAGTCCGGCAGCGCGGCACCCCCAACCTGCAACAAGCGAACTTCACCACCCAATATTGCAACCACACTCTCCGGTGCATCACCTTGTTGGGATTCACCGACCAATCGATCGACCAAGTACGGCACGAGATTGATGAGAGTGGGGTGAAGTCGTCGGGCACCAATCAGAAAATTGCGCCAGTCCGTTGTGATTGCCAATCGGGAATTGCTTAGAACCCAGGTCGACAATTCACAGGTGCGTGCATACGCGTGGCAGAACGGAAGGATGTTCAGCCGCAAGTCGGTTTCAAACTGCGGTGCAGCCTCCAGTTTCGCCATCGCATTGCTGACCAAGTTGCGATGGGTTAGCACAACACCTTTCGGCTCGGCCGAAGTTCCGGATGTGAACAGCATCTGAGCGACTGCATCGCTCGAGACGGCTTGCGAGCGCGCGATCAGCCACTCTAAATCCGCCGATCGAATCACTGCCGCGTTCTCATCCACTTTCAGCTCTACGCGCTGCACTTCCGATCGCTGATTTGCGCAATCGCGTGACGGCGTGAACGAAGAACTGATGAACCGCGTCGACTCGCTCAGGTCAAGCAACCTTGCGACCATTGCACTTGGCCAGCGATGATCGATTGCCACGTGCATGTGACCAAGAATCTGACACGCTAAATCCAACACGAACCAATCCGCCGAATTTGGATGGACGCTGGCTATGTGCGAGCCGTGGGGTAACCGGAGCAGCTCGATTTGCGTGCAGGCATCGAAGATCCACTGGGCGATTTGTCCCCAGTTGAACCAAGTGCTTTCAAAGGTCGTAGGTGAACTCGCGGAGAACTTCAAATGACAAAAACTTGGACGAAGCGGTGTACGCTTTGCCAGGTTCAGTGCCGCGGCAGCAATCGACGTAGGCTCGCCATAACTATCCAGATCAACTTCGCCAGCGTCATTCACCTTGCACGCAACTCGATAAAAGAACTCAACTTAGGCGGATATGTTCCGATTGTAATGCTCGCTATTCGGATCGCATTGTGACATAGTTTCCACAAAAGCGGCAGAACAGTTGTAGAACTGAGGTCGCTGCCATTAAAATGGAGTCGTTCGACATTGCTAGTAGGGCAGCGGTTGTCGAATCTTGTCTTTTCGTCAATCGAACGCGAATGAAACAACGAAGGAGGAGCCAAACATGAGTGCCACCACTTCAGTCGTCGCCACGACGATGGTTAACGCTGCGTTTCTACAAGAAGTGAAAGATTCAAATCTTCAGTTCTGGCAAAACGTGCACGACTTCAGACGCCTACTGAACTCTGGAGCTGGCCCGATCGAGCACGCGTCGAAGCTGGTCAAGCTGCTTGGCGAGCTACGGGACTCGATGGCGATTGAGTTTTCACTTGAGGAGACCTACGGTTACATCGACGGCAGTTACTCGGTTCATTCGGTTTCCGCAGCCAAAGCGGGCATAGCGAAACGTCAACATCGCGAGTTGTATTTGAGTCTGCATGAGATTTCCGAGACCGCTGAAGAGGCGCAGTATCGAGGCACGATTGCGGAAGACTTCCCGCACTTGGTTTCTGTTTGCCAAGAGTTTCTGGCGTTGCTTGAAACTCATGAAACATATGAATCAGAACTGATTCGATACGAGTTGGGGATGGGTCGATTTGGCGGTTAATTTGATCTTTTGAGTTGCAACAAATTTGCGAGCGAACTATGCCACTAGTGACATCGGAAAGTACAGGACGTGCACTTGAGATCATGCTGGTCGAAGATAGTCTGCTGGATGCTAGGCTGACGATCGAAGCGCTCAGACGCTGCGGCATTTTTCATCGCTTGAGTCTCTTTCGTGACGGAGGCGAAGCAATGGGGTTTTTGAATCGCGAGGGAGTGTTTGCGCGCGCGCCGCGACCCGATGTGATTTTGCTCGATCTCATTCTCCCGCACGTCGATGGCGTTGCAGTGCTCAGAGAGCTGCGAGCCGAGCGGGTTCTCAAGAACATCCCGGTGGTCGTACTAACCAGTAGCGATGAAAGCGAAGATCAGGAGCAATGTGAAGCTCTCGGTGTAAACAGTTACATTCGCAAGCCGTTCAACGAGCAGAAATTTCTCGCAGTTATTCGGCACCTCAAGGAGCTGTCCTTAGTCACCGAATTCGCGGCTTCTTAGCCTCGAACGAAATCAACTGTGTAGATGTCGTGGTTAGGTTCACCAACATTCCTTGTGAGTAAACCCGACACTCATTTACCGTTCAGTCCTTAAGCCAGATTCGACGCCCCGATTGCGGACCGTGTTAGTGTTTCAACCTCTGGAGTAAGCTGAACCTTGAACCTTCTGTTCTTGCAAGCGTCGCCGAAGCTAATTAACAAACGGAAAGGCATAATCATCGGCCAGCGTTTCATAAGACCGGAATAGCAGCTATTCACAGCTCTGGTGTCATAGCCGCATTTGCGAGTTGAGATAATACGGTGGGCGTGGCACACGAAGCGCTAACGCTCACTCTAGCGACAGACGCGGCGTCACGCTCATCAATGCCTACTGGAGCCGGTTGAAGTTCTTTCCTGTAAGTTCGTCCATTCTCATCAAGAAGCGGCGACGCACGACACGATTCATTACGTGGATAGTAGCAATTTCCATCTGGCGCGAACGCCTCCACCCGCGCAGCTCTAGCCATCGCCGAGCCCTCCAAACCCTATTGCAAAAATCGCCTCAGTAGAGAAATCTACACCCACGTGTTCCGACAATGAACTACGTCCTGGCAAACTTGAGTGTACGAGGATCGTCCCCCTCGGGATCGTCCTCCTCGGGCTATCTTTTACTGAAAGATCAATCGGGGCCGCATACTAAATCTCAAAAAGTTGCACCGGGGACTTAAGCGGCCAAGGCAGCTTGGAAGTTGTCGACAGGAACTGGTGTTGAAGCTTTGTGAGTTAAGTACGCGGATGAACCTCGATCAATTTGCATCATTTGATGGCACTTTTCACGTAGCTGCGTCTGTCGGAGACTGCTTCTCCCTGCGTGCGGTTAAGCGATACGCAGGTCTCGACAAGTCTGCTCGTAGCTGCTTTCCAAGTCCAAAGAGATAGCCAATGTCTCAGATAGCCAGAGTGGCAAAATGGGAAGCGATTGGTGCGGACGGAGCGTTTGATTCCATGCTTCCAGCCAGAACTCTGCGCCGCGTGGATGCCATCGACAGGATACCGCGTAGGTTGCTGAGGGTGGAGCAGAGAGAGTCGGGTCGTGTTCACCGATTAGGGACAACAACTCGCTGTACAAATTGAAATCCTTAGATGTCACTATGTCGACTAGCACAACACATACGCCACTGCGAAGCAGTGATGCGCACTTAGCGATAAACTGAGCCCGTGTCTCGGGGCGGTCTTTGTTACCGGGACTAATCAATTCGATCGCGGCCACCAACCGTCGTTCGCGCTGGACATCGTAGACACGCACCTCGTATTCGTCGAAGTCGCCCAGTGCGGTTTGGATTTCCAGCGAAGGCCGAGGAGGTGCATACACTTGTGTCGTCAAGCCACCGTTGGCAACTCCACTGTCACTCAGCGTTGATTCCCTCTCAAACGTTCCGACGTCGACTTCAATTTGCGTCCCCACATGCACATGCGGTCCAGCGACATAGTTAGCAGGCAGCAGACGCCCAAGATCTTGAACCAAGACAGCAGGCCACTGACCGTGAACTTCTTGGTAGCTTGAGGACCGTGAAAGCGGCGGGTGGAAGTGATCGCGAAGTGGCATGATGGGAATGTTCTCCTGCGTGCCATCATAGTATTCGCTCGTCCCCGGATCAATGAACCTCATGCTCGCCAGCAGGCTGATCCTATAAACGGTTTTCACGTAGCTACGGCTCTCCGAGACGCAGAGAAGCAGCCTCACAGCGCTTCGGCAGGATCGCCTTAGTGTTGCAATAACCGCTGGATCTGCACGGCCAGCGAGGTTGGATCTGTCTGAAATGCCTTTTGGAAATCCGATTTTCGAGCTGATTCCGTGTATTTGCGAAGGCCGCGAGCGCGTTGCATTGTCAAATAATTAGCAAACTCATTTGGCATGCGTTCGGACAAATAGAATGTTAGCGCCCAAGCCAATCCGTAAGCGGCGTAGGCGTCTTGCTGAAACATACCATCGGATTCGATGATGTTCGACAAACGCGATTCGAGAGCGCCGGGATCGCGTAGCATTGGCTGGATTTGCTGAATTTTACTGCTGAGCATCCGCGACTCGGCGCTGCTGCGAGTGACTCTTAAATCGTAGACTGCAGGTTGCTCGAACATGGTTGCAAACCCTTCAACCAGCCACAGCGGGTTCTCGGCGAGTCGCTCGTGGACGCCGGTGTTGAAGGCCAGTTGATGTACGGCTTCATGAACAATGGTCGCCTCCGTTTCGGTCCAGTCGATGCCAAGCGCACTATCAAGTTGGTACAGCACGCAACGATTGGAGCCTGGAAAGTAACTCCCGACTACATTGTTTGGCGGACGCGTTGGCTCATTTGATAAATAGCGTTGGAATGAAACTCGGTTCGGCTGAACAACGACAACTAGGGGGAAATCAGGTTGGCGCAGAGGCCAACCGCGAACTTCGAAATAGCGGGTATAACCAGCCAGCAATGCCTGGAAACGATCGCGCCATCGCGCCGCCTGACTTCTCGGTGCCGCAACCACGTAAGGCCCATGAATGAGCACCTCGAAGTTCGACCCAAGTTCTTTTTGCAGCAGCTGGCTGGCTTCCATGGGCGATTGTGGCCGGAAGGAACGATCCAAGACCTGATGGGAAGCAATGTCGGACTGGGATACATAATGCATGCGGCCAGTCGGCTCGAGCAGCACCGCCTCCGACTTGTTCCACTGGATGGGCAGACCGGTCAACACGGAGTCTGGCGTTTTTAGTTGTAAAAGCGGTGGCGCTATGGGTGGTGGCGTTATCGGCGGTTGCGCGTGGCTGGATGCCACCAGTAGCAGGGGCAAAAAATACAGCCATGGCCGGAACCATCGCCGGCCGGTTTTGAATGAACAAAGCATAGAGCGGTTTTCCAAATCCCGATTTGAACAAGAACGCCTTGGAAATCTACTGCGCTTTGACAGTAGCCACCTGCCTAGGGGGCGCGGTAAACTAGAGTTCACAAGTTTACGCAAACGGTCTTTTCACTTCTAACGATTGAGCGACCATGTCGATGTTCATAAACCGCCTCCAGTGGCGTCAGCCAATCCACGCCGCAACGACGCTCGTCTGCTCAATCGTTCTGTTCACTTTGCTGGAGCGACCTTCGTACGCGCAAGATACTCCGGCAAATTCAAGCACGGCTGCCAGGCAGGAGTCACCGAAAGCTACGATCGAGAATGTCCGCAAATTGCTACGCGAACTCGATTCAAAGTCCTTAAAGGATCGCGATGCGGCCGAAAAAAGTTTGGTCGAGCTGGGACCAGCCTGCCTTGGCTTTCTTCCAGAAGTCGATGCCAACACGTCGGGCGAAATGAAAGTTCGTTTGCAGCGAATCCGCCAACAACTGCAGTCTTCGAACATCGAAGTCTTCTTCGAACCCTCCAAAGTAACGCTTGAAGGCAAGCTGAAATTGACGGAAGCGATCAAAGAAATTTCCGAGCAGACAGGGAACAAGATCTCGCTAGAGGGCGAAGGTGCTTTCGCTAGTGTCGAGATTGAGCTGAATGAGAAAGAGACTCCGTTTTGGACAGTGATGGACAAAGTCATGTTGCAAGCGAAACTGCGAGTCAACAATTCAGCGATTGAGGACGGATTGACGCTGATGCCCGGCGGCGAGGCTGCTACCAACTCTGCTGTGAAGGCTTATACAAACGGCCCTTTCCGTGTGGATGTGGCTTCGATTCAATCTACGCTGCCCTTTAATTCGCGGCTTGGCGGACAACTTGATCTGTCCATGATGGTCGCCTGGGAGCCTCGGCTGAAACCGGTGTTCTTGCGCATACCGATGTCGTCTGTGCAAGCAACCCTCGGCGACGATAAAACGTTGATGGCTCCGAATCAGCAATCGGATCCCGAAGTTCCACTGACCGGCGGCGGATGCACCGCACAAATCGATTTGCAATTAGCTCGACCAGATCGTGCGACCGCAAAACTGAAAAAGTTAAACGGTGAATTTGTGTTCGCGGTGCCGAGCGAAATGCACAAGTATGTCTTCAAAAAGTTTGGTAACGGAGCTCGGCAGGCTGAGAAATTTGGTGAGGTCGAAGTCATCCTCGAAGGGGCTCGCCGAAACAATGCGGTTTTTGAAATGCGAATCCTGGTTGAGTTTGATGACGATCAAGGAGCTCTCGAATCGTATCGCGGTTGGGCACTTTCAAACGTCGCTTATCTGCTCGATCCCAAAGGACGCCGCCTTGAGAACGCGGGCTGGCAAACTTATGCAATGACTCCGAACGCGGTTGGGATCGCTTATCTGTTTCAGATCAATGGCAACCCCGACGAATTTCAATTGATCTACGAATCTCCCGGCTCGATCACTCGTCAGTCAGTAAAGTTTGAGCTCCAGGATATTGAACTTCCATGAGTGTCCAACCCTCGCGTTTCGCCGCCGCTGCTCTACTTGGTTGGGCACTGACGCAGATCGGCCTGGGCGAAGTTGTTCTTTCACAAGTTCCAGTGGAAGTTATCGCAAAGCTCGGCGAACAATCGATTACGAATCGCGACGTCGATTTTCAACTCGGGAGAGTTGCGAGCGAAACGAGCGAGCCGCTAATCGCACTCCCACCTGCGATTCTGCAATCAACTATTCAGCTCGTTGCTCAGCAGCGGCAGGCTCTACAAACAATGCGGACGCGCAATCTCGCCGTGCGGCGAGACGATGTTGAACGTTGGATCGAAGAGAATGGTCAGCCTGGTAACGGCGAGACCTTGAGTGCTGAAGCAGTGATTCGAACGCAATCGCGACAAGCTGGAATAAGCGAGTCGAACTTGCGTGACCACCTAGCGTTTCGTTTATCTTGGCAGCGTTACTTGCAACAGCAACTGAACGAGAAGAATGTTGCCAAGCACTTTGAAAATCAGACGAAGCGATTCGATGGGACGCGTTTTCGAGTCTCGCTGGTCAACATCGCCGTGAGTGCGGGGAAGTCGCCGAAACGCGAGCGGCTAGCGCAAGGCTTGGCCGATCTGCACGGTCGTTTGATGTCCGCCGAGTTGCCTTGGAAAGGAGTGGCAGATGAGCTCATGAAACTCGAGCCGATCGATGCCAAGGATAGCGTGCGGGTGCGCGAGCAAATCTGGTGTCGAGGCACAGGCGATCTGGATCCTACCCTTGTCACGACGCTCATGAAGATGATGCCCGAGGAGGTTAGCGAACCAATACACACGGCAACGGGAGTCCATCTTATAAAGCTGCATGAGGTCGAAGCCGGCTCGAAAGCACTCGCCGATGTTCGCGACGAAGTCCGCGTTCACATGCTGATTCACTTGCTCGAACATCTGGCTCGACAAAGCGAATCGCAATTGCCCTTGCAAGCGATCGAATGATTGCGAAGCTAGCCCGGATTATTCATTCACAACCCGACGCATCTCAGGCGATGCGGCAAAAGTAGTGCATTACAATTCCGCTGGCCATGCTGACGTTAAGAGAATTGGTTTCCATATCCATGCCGATGCGAACACAGTGCTCGGCGGCTCGCAGCACTTCTTCAGGCAATCCGTAGCGTTCGTTGCCCACCAGAATTAGTACTGGACCGCGGCGCTCGGCACTTTCAAGAGGCAACGAGTCATCACGCAGGCTGGTGGCGTAACTCGTGATCGCAAACGACTCGCGTAACCAGGCGAGATCGTCGACGATGTTCTTAGACTGCAACAGTTGCAAGCGCAGGGCGGTTCCCATCGAGACGCGTAGCACGCGGCGGGCAAGAGGATCTGCGGTGCCTGGGCCGATGATCACGCGGCGGATGCCGAAACCCGCGCAGCAACGCAGAATGCTCCCGAGATTCTCGGGGTCTTGTACACCGATGGCGGCCACAAGTGTTTCGTTGGGTAGCGGCGGTGCACCAAAGTCGGCTGGGAGAAAGAGTTGCTTGGGACGAACTCCGCAGGCGAGCACACCGCGATGAAAATCGAATCCGAGAATCAACTCGATCTGCTCGTGATTCAGTACCAGCACTTCGACCGATTCAGGAAGCGTTGGCAGGTATTGTGCCGCGTGTTTTCGATCGAGCAGAACCGATTCTGTTTCGTAGTTGCTGGCGAGCAAGCGTTCGGTGAGCAGCGGACCTTCGGCTATAAAACGCTTACTGACATAGGTCCAATTGCGTGAGCGAATATCTCGATAGGCATCGAGCCGAGGGTCGTCGAGATCAGTGATAACGGAAACGCTCACGCTACTGCGAACTTGTGCTGGATAGACTGGTACTTATGCTGTTAATGGCATTCAAATTGTTACGAATGCTGCTGATCGATTTTTCGAGATTGTAAAACTGATTCAGCAGTCGAGTGCGTTGCTTATCGAGCTTGGTAGTAAAGTTAGCGATACGCACATTATTCTGATCAATCTTGGCTTGGAGCGATTGCGTGCGGCTGAGAATTGAACCATTTTTCACGCCAGCCAGGGTGTCGGCAATGTCCTTGGCTTTCGCCGAAAAGCCCGTCTTCTCCTTGGTGAAAAACTCTTGTACCGCTTCTGGATTGGCGGCCAACGCAGCGTTCAGCTTGGACTCATCGAACTCGAGTTTACCTTGATCGTTCAAGCGTACGCCGAGCTGAGTGATGGACTTGATGTCACCCGCTCCGTTGACGCGGCCGGTAAAGAGTTTTCCAAAGGAGAGATCAATGCGCAGAATTGAGCTGGAGCCGAACAGAACGCCTGCCGTCTTGGAAGCTTCATCGTAGCTACCATCAGCTTTAATCTTGTCGCGAACTTTGTTGTACTGTTCGACCACCGTTCGTAGCTGCTTTGCAATTCCGTCGTTGTTCTTGTTGACCGAAATGGTTACTGGAGTCGTCGATGTGGCCAGCACTTCGAGCTTGACGCCATCGACCACGTCAGTGAACTGATTCGTCGACGAGCTGATCAATACACCGCCGCTTGTCTCCGATGCGCCGTAGGCGAGCAGAGCGTCTTTGGCGGTTACGGTTTCTGAGAAGCCGAGATTCAAATCGGAATCAACGGACACTCGACCAGCCGCACCGGTTTGAGTTCCGTTGAGCACCAAGCGAACACCTGAATTGCCAAATGAAATCAGGTTCGCGCTGACGGAACCTTCAAGTGCGTTCAGTTTCTCGGTCAGTTGGGTCACGGTCGTCGTGGCGGTGGTTTCGATTCGCAATGTGCGCGTTCCATCGATCCCGTCGATTGATTGTCCATCGACGGTCAACTCCTTGGCCGTACCTGCGATGCCAAGCAGCTTGGCGGAGATGGAGTTGCCAACGTCGGCGACTTTCAATTGCGATGAACCGCCGGCTGTGTCGACGATCAAAATGCCGTCGCCGGTCTCATTGATTTTGGCTTCGACGCCGATGGTCAGATTATTGATCGCTTTGAGCACATCGCCGACCGTTTTTGGGGCCAACTGCGCAAGATTGATGGCTGATTCTTTTCCGGCTGAATCGGTGAAGCGAATCGAGCCCAAGGTCATTCCTTTGCCTTGATTCCAGTCTTTCAGTTGCGTGTTTTCGTTTAGCCACTGCTTGTCCAGCGAGCCGCTGTTGATCGAGTCGCTGCTGACCGAAGCGGCGATTTGCAGTTTAGTAGCGGTCTCGGTCGAGTCGGCGAAATTGGTGACTGCCAATGGATTCGCAGTCGAGCCTGTGGTGTCGACGATTTCAATCCCGGTTCGAGTACGATTCAATTGGGCCCGGACGCCGTTGCCGGCTTGATTGATCGCATCAATGACATCGCCAAGTGTTTTTGCGGACGACAGATCCACAGTGGCGCTCACATTCGCACGGTCAGTGAGAGTGAGCTGACCAAGCGCACCGAGACCGTTGCCGCCGTTTAGACTGGAGAGCAGAACGTCATTCAGGCCAGCGATCAGCGGTTCGCTTTTGATCGTGTCGCTAGCGGTCGACTTGTTGATACCCAGAGCGGTTGCGAGGCTACCGCTGGGGCTGGAGCCTTCAAAGGTACCGCTGCCCGTCGTCAGGTCCTTGAAATCGATTGACTTGCCGTCGGCCGCGATACTTGCCGTAAGCTTACCGTTACCCGCAGTATTGATCGCGGAGAGCAGATCGCCGAGGCTGGCATTATTTGGATTGAGAGTGGTGGTGAGCGAAACGGATTCGCCGTTTCGCAAGTCGAACTTGAGGGCGGCGCCAGTTGGTGGAAGAACCAGCCCGCGTTTATCGAGCAGGGAACTCAGCGCAGTGCGATTCGAAAGCGATTGAATACTAGTGCCAGTTGCGGAGCTGCCTGAGGTGGAAATGGCAGAGAGCCCGAGATCAGCAGCGGTGGTGCCACCGGAGACTTCGGAAACGCTGAGTGTTCCAACGCCGGATGACGTATCGGAGATTTTTAAGCGATCGCCATCGACACTTGCAACAACTTGAATTCCATCGGTCTTGTTGATGGCATCGACAACATCATTAACAGTTTGAGCGAAGCGCAAATCTATGGCCTTGCTTGCGCCGCTGCGATCGGTCACGCGAATCGACCCGCGGGCCACACCGGTGCCACCGTTGAGTTGATCGAGGGAAGCTGAATCGTTTAGGAAACCGCCTTGATGGATAACCACTTCGCCGGCACCGACGAGTTGATCTTTCGAAGTGAGGAGTGAGCTGGTCAGTTGCTGCGCGGACGCTTGGCGAACTGGAATGAAAGAATGGGAACCGGTCTTAGGCGTTCCACTTACTGAGGCTTTGATGGTCGTCGAACTGGAACTGGTGGCCGTCGTCGCCGAATAGAGGCTGGCTTGACCGAGTCGATCGGTGCTGAGCTGGACGCCGACGACCAGAGCGGTGAGGGAAGTCAGCGCGATTTGTTCGTTCTGGATTTGTTTAGTGGTGTTCGTTAGCCGAGTGCGCGGCGCGGCCGCAAGGTTCATTAGTTGGTCAACGGTACCTTGGATATCGATACCGGTAACGATGCCATTGGATGCTTGGATGCCTGCCATGATCGAGAGCCCCTAGTTAGGATTGCTCCTCCTAAGTTGACCAGCCGTTGAGTCGCATCGATTAGTTTCGGCGATCGTCACAGTCAACTTAAATCGAAAAACCGTCTTTATCGTAGAAATGTCAAACCGAACTGTTTTGAGATGGATTCTAGGGGCAAGTGTCAACGAAAACCGCTCTGCGGAATGCGCAGAGCGGTCAAAGGTTTCATTAATCGCCTGGAGCTTATCGCAACAGGGATAGAACGTTTTGTGGGTTCTGATTAGCCAGCGACAACACTTGCGTGCCCGACTGAATAAGAATTTGGGCTCGTGTCAGCTTGGCCGATTCAGCGGCGAAGTCAGCATCTCGGATCGTGCTTTCAGCTTCGGTCAAGTTAGCAACCGTGTCGGTCAGCGACGCAATGTTCGACTCGAGAGTCGTCGCTTGGAACGCACCAAGACGACCGCGGATATTGGTGACCTTGTTGATCACGTCATCAATAACCTTGAAAGCGCCGGTTGCATCGTTGGTCAGCGACTTGCTGCCACCGGATGCCAGTTCGTACAAGCGACCGTTCGCACTACCGAGCTTGGCAGTGTTCAAGCTGCCGATGCCCAAACGGGCTTGTTGATTGCTAACAACGTCTGAACCGAGTTGGAACAGAGCACCACCACCGGTGATCTCGAAGTTAACGGAAGTGCTGCTCCCGTCAGCTACAGTCAGCGTCAAATCGAGAGCTGAAGTATTAATCGACAGCCTATTGCCATTTCCAGTCGCTGCGTAACCGTTGATCGTAGCCTTGACGTCAGTACCGGACGCCCGCGTGCCAGACAGGGCCGTCTTGAAGGTACCGCCGCTGCCTTCACTGATGACTTCGATGGCAACTAGGCTCTTGCTGCCGTAGGCAGAGCTCGAGAATTTCAGGTTGCCTGACTCGATCGAAGCTTCGATGCCTGTAGCGTCCTTCACTAGGTTGATCGATTGGACAATGTCTTCGATCTTTGCTCCCTTGTCGAACTGGAAAGTTTCGGAACCGGTGGAGCCAGTCAATTGGACTACTAGGTTAGCGTTGAGACCACCACCTTGGCTTCCGCCGACAAGATTGACGATCGTCGGGACAGTGTCTGTACCGACCGAGTAAATTCCATCACCACTTGTAGACAGAGTTGCATTGAAATCGTCGAGGTTATTGATCGAGTTGGTGATTGCGGACAGTGTTACATCACCGCTATTCTTTGTTGTGACGATGATGTTTCCGCTGCCATTAACAGATGCTAGAGCAATGCCGTTAGCAAGCGAGTTATCCGTTACGAACGTAATACTCTTATTGAACTCGGCTCCGTTTTTTGCAGACGTGACGGTAATCACGTCATTGACGGTTGCGTCGGTACCAGGCGTTGGTACGGTCTTAGCCGCGCCAGAACTGCTGAAACGTGAAGTTCCGTTGGTTGTCGAGCCTGGCGTAAGTTGGAAGATCTTTCCGCCACTAGTTGCTGCGCTGTTGATATCAATGATAGCTGCTGCTATGTCATTGAGAGTTGCGTCGGAAGCAAATGTCACCGCTACAGCATTTGTGGCGGCATCATACGTTGCCGCTGTAGTGGTTCCTGCGGCGTAGGTAAACGTGGTTGTGTTACCTTTCGTTCCGTCAGCTTCTTTACCATTCACAGCTTCGATACGGAAGTTCCCACCGGTTGTAACATTCGTACCATTAAGAAAAGGTGTGGCTGGCGATCCAGCGTTATTGTTCGAAGTGTTGTAAACATTGCCGCCGTTTGTCACATTGGAGACGGTAAACAGCGCGCCAACGGTAGAATCGTTCTGAATTGCTGTTGCAACGTCTTGAATCGTTGCTCCTGCAGCGACTGTCAACGTCAAGCGATTGGCGTCTGAATCATATGCAGCACCTGTCGTTGCGCCTGAGGTATAGACAATTTCGGTGTCGTTACCAAATGCACCATCTACGGACGAACCGTTTACCGCAGTTAATGTAAATCCACCCGCTTGACTTCCATTTGCACCGCTAGCGAGAACTCCAGAGAGATTGGTGGCGGTGGCGAATGTAGAACGAATAACATCGCCAGCACCGGGAGTGGTGTTTGCTATACCAGAACCGGTCGCATACGTTCCACCGTCGCCGGCTTGAGTGGTACCAGTTCCTGTTACAGTAAACAAACCTGAAAGCGCTGAGCTGAGTGCAGTCGCAACATCTGCACCCGTATCCGTTCCGGTGATCGTTACGTTCAAGCGATTGGCCGTTGCATCGTAACTAGCTGTGTTCGAAGCACCGACGATCACAACGATCTCCGCGCTGTTCGCAATCGCACCATCAACGGTGCTCCCGTTGACAGCTGTGAATGCCAGTGTTGCAGCACTAGTATCCAAGGTCAGAGTTCTAACCGAAGCTGTAGATGAGCTACCGCCGCTGAATTGGAATAGAGCATTTAAGTCGGAGTCATTGGCTAGGTTTGCAACAACCTGTCCGCCATCCTGACCTTGGAGAAGGTTTAAAGTCAGCACGCCTGTGGTGGCGTCGTACGACCCGTTGGATGTACCTGAAGTGATCGTATTGATGTCGACCTGCACATTGTTGCCAGCTGCACCGGCGAGGCTTGTACCCGATCGAACAGCAATGCCCACAGTGAGCTGATTGCCGGAGATGTCCCCCAGCGTTAACGTTCCAGATGCATTAGCTTGCCCAGTACCAGCGGTGGCACTGGTTGCAGCCAGCGACAGCGTTGCAGTTGCTTCGTTGCCTACCGTAAATGCGTTAGCGGCGGAAATCTGAATCGTCGCTTCGGCGTCAGGGGTAGGTGTACCAAACGTAATTGAGCCCGTAGATGCTGCATTTGTACCTGTTGCAGCAATGCCCGTGTTGATGACGGAGGCTTTCGAAGCCGCTTGGGAAATTGCTACATCAACGCTGATCTTTCCGGCCGCACCAAGATTCGCTTGGTCAATTTGAACATCCGAAACTGTTCCAAAACCAGTTCCGGCTTTGGTAACGAAGTCCAGGCTGCCGTCAAGCAAACGACGACCTTGGAATGTTGTGGTTTGCGCAATACGATTGATGGCTTCGAGTGAGCTGTCGATTTGGAGTTGATTAGCTGCGATTTCATCGTCGCTGAGTGCTCCGTTGTTAGCGGCTTCGGTAACCAGACCGCGAACGTCGTTTAGCAGCGAGCTAACTTGGCCCAATGCGCTGTCGGCGGTGGCGATGATTTGAGTGGCGCGCTGTGTATTGGAGATCGCTTTGTTGATGCTGGTGATGTCGCTGCGAAGAGCTTCGCTAGCGATCAAACCCGCAGGATCGTCCTTACCGCTGTTGATTCGCAAACCCGTGCTCAAACGTGTGAGCGAAGTTTGCAGTTCACTGTTCGTCTTGCTCAACCGGTTTTGAGCTACTAACGAGCTTATGTTGGTGTTAATTCTTGTCATGTGTGCTTTACTCCCAAGGATCGGGTCAAGAAAGACGTAAATACGCGTTTCAAGGCTGCTGGTGAGTTGGCCCGCTTAGCGCTATCGCTAAACTGGTTGGAGTCAACTCGCCAAACCCTGCCTTGGCGTTTCTAGATCCGAAAATATTTGTTGGGGGCAACTACGAAATAATTCCGCATCTACTTACTACATTTAGGAACTTCGCAGCTTCTATCTGTAGTCTCGGACAAACCTAGCATCGAAATTTGCGCAGCGTGGTTTGAATGGAACGTGGATTTCCCTGAAAAGTACTGTACTTGGGGTCCTGTTTAACGCTCCACGCGGAGTAATCATCACAACCAGAACTTTTTTCGCAGCCCGCACAGCTTTCCATACTGTCCGCAAAAATAAAACGAGGAAGAGTGCCCAAGCACTCCTCCTCGCGAATTATCTGCAAAAGTGTTCACCAAGATCGGT
>Ga0163144_10016846_pt1 | contig 14946 bp, 12 predicted proteins | sample OliLak19BULKMAT1_FD_123175 | JGI IMG/M metagenome (GOLD analysis project Ga0163144, IMG submission 123175) | Freshwater microbial mat bacterial communities from Lake Vanda, McMurdo Dry Valleys, Antarctica - Oligotrophic Lake LV.19.BULKMAT1 | ecosystem: Environmental > Aquatic > Freshwater >... | reverse complement strand
GTTTCACAAGCATTTCGCAATATACTAATTTTAATTTGTTAGTGTATACAAAGATACGCGCCTAACTACCTAAGAACATTACGCTATCAAGTGCTTTATCGGAAAATCCGGAAACTCACGCAATCTATGGGGGGAAACTCACGCAATCTATGGCAAGCGAGCGAGTTGCCCTGTACCAATCTATGGACCAATCTATGGGGAGCGAGTTGCCCTGTACCAATCTATGGGGGAAAATCCGGAAACTCACGCAATCTATGGGGGCCCTGTACCAATCTATGGGAAAATCCGGAAACTCACGCAATCTATGGCAAGCGAGCGAGTTGCCCTGTACCAATCTATGGGGCCCTGTACCAATCTATGGGACCAATCTATGGGGGAAGATGCTCCCGAAGATGCTCCCACCCGCGTCTAGCACGATTAATCTCCGCGACACGCGACTCCCCTTCATATTTATAACGATGCGTAGCACCGAGAAGCCAAGCAACACCAGCTACCCCTAGGCAGACCACCCCCAAACGCCCATCCATTGTTCCACTACCAAGAAAGTAATTAACAACCGTTGGTGCGATAAAATATGCGAGCACAGTGGGTGCAACGACAAAAATCACGTCCTTCAGCCGCTTGCCAAATTCGTGACCGTCCTCGAGGAATTTATTCGCTGTCTCTGAGCTACGAGCCGGAGTATCCATAAGGTCCGGGTACATCCTGCCCGCAATCGAATTGTACAGCTTCCCCATGCCCCAACGGTTATTGGCCTTGGCACGAAGGTGATCCTCTATTTGCTTCTTTATAGCGTCATTAAAATGTTGAGGGATCGACTGAATAGGATCGCGAGTATCAAAAATTATCGGCAAGACGCTTCGCGCTCCGGTCCAGTCCATTCCGCGAGAGAAGAGCACAACTCCGATCCCCGTCGCCACCGCCTGCCACCACTTTGGTTTGCTAGGTCCATGATTCTGAGCCGGAACATTCTGAGTTGCTTTAGTCTGCATAGAGTGGTCAGCCACTGTTAGGACAGTTCCCTCTCTTGTTAGTTGGCCAAATTGCGCTCTTTGTAGTGCCCCGTCTGGGCTGGCTGAACCGGCGCTGGCTGAACCGGCCCCATACCTTAATTTAAATGTATCAGTTGCGCTTTTAACATCGCTTGAACCCGAACCCGCAGCAGAATCAAACACTGCATGTGCAGCGTTCAGTTTTGCTATCACTGCGTTTATGCGATGAGCTGTGAAACCGCTGTCGGGGCCTTTTTGCTGTGCTGCAATTAAGGAATTAATTAAGGAATTAAACTCACGAAAGTACTGATTCGACATTTCGTCTGCCGTTTGGCTGTTCCTATGGCCGAGCGTCTCCGCTGGAGAGTTTGCATTCTCTATACGAGTAACCACCAGCTCCAAAGCTGGATCTGGAGTTCTGCGATCTGAATCACGTGATACTTTTATTGCCATAAACCAAATATCTCGAGAAATCGCTTAGTCCTACTAATTTCTGTGCACTAATTTCTGTGCCCCTTCACCCGTTATGCTGGACAACCCCTGGGATGTAGCCTCCGCGATCAGAAATTGTTGCTATATAGCCGACGATACCGTGGGGCCATGTTCGCCTGTGAATGCACTACCAACCAAGTGAAGTCAGCCACTTAGCAACTGAAAAGGACGCCGGAACACTAATCGCCAAATTAGCCGCGGTAATCCAAACAGTCGGTCGCATCAGCCAGCTATTTGCAGGGTTATCCCTGATCCACCAAAAAAGCCGGTGATGGACCGCCTCCGTGAAAGATATTTTAATCTCTTGATCGGTAAAAACCCTATGAGTACCGAGAGAATTTGCAACGCCACGCAGCTCTTGGACGAGCGCTAAAGCGCGTTGAGCAAACAATCCTTTTGTTCTTTGCGCCCATTCCTCAATATCCAAACTAGTTTTTTGCGCCCATTCCTCAATAGCCAACCGATTACGATTCTTATCAAACGGTATTTTTGGGTCCATCGAAATACCATTTTTATGCTTGTCCTCCAAATTATTTCGTTTTTGTTGAAATTTTTCATTCCTTTCCGTGAGTTCGAAACGAAATTTGTCTGAGTCTATTTTTAGTCCGTTAGCTTTGTCCACCAATGCGCGAACCGCATTGATTCTTGTAGTTGGATCTGTTTCGGCATTGCCTATAATTAGCGCCAGATCACGCCCCTCCAGATATTTCATACTGAACTTAAATTTCTCCAACCATTTTCCTAAATGCTGTGCAAGCTGCATCTCCGACGCCCCAAGGATGGCCCCAAAATCCCGATATAACAACTTCTGGGAGAGCCAACTCGCACCACGTAAGGTTAGAAAGGAGAGCCCGACTCCAACCATCGGTCCAATGTAGAATCCCTCTGCCATCAACATTTTAGGATCAATGGCGGTCCAGTTCGCCACAGTCGCAAGTTTCGGCGCGACACACGCCGCCATCATTACCAAACCCGAAAGCGGTACGGCTGTCCATCGTATAACCTCAACTTTGGTGGTGAACTCCGTAACAACCGATTTGACACGCCGGGCGACGAATTCAAGCGCTCGAGCTATATATGCCTCTGTCAACTTGCTGGCACGGGTTGGTGGTATTGCCGGTCCGGTGGCTCCGGTGGCGGCGCCAGTAGCAGGTCCGCTGCGTACCAAAGATCCTACAACAGTTCCCCATACAACAGTTCCCGACATAACTCTTCGCGCTGGAAGCTGCGCGCCTGCAAGTTGCACTACTGCAGTCACGGGACCCGTGGCCGGAGCTGACGAATGAGCAACGCTCCACCTTGTCTTAAATCCAGCAACCTCCGTCGCTTGATCTGCTCCATCGAGTATCCTCTTTGCAGTGATCGCAGCATCAATAAGTTTTGTTGCAGCCCGCTCACACCGATTTATCTGGCGGGAATCTGATGAACTTCTTATCACTTGCGCAATCTGCTCGCTATCACGCTTGAAAGCTGCATCAATTGCGGCTGCCTTCGCATTACTTACGACGTTCAAAGCCGCCCACGGAGTCTCCGCGCTATGAATCCGATTAGTGACCTCCATTGAGGGATCATTTGCTGGTGACGCCGTAACTCCTACTCCCATAATCTGCCTCGAACTAACTACAACTTAGCCAATGATAGCTTCCATTCCACGTTATGCAACAAAACTACGGTTTTGTTGCATTCGGATCCGGCGCCGATGGCACAAAATTCGGTAAAGGTTGTGCGTTGTTTCCGAAATTTCTCTGGTGCTCGTCCGAGTAATCAAAAGCTGCGTCCCGCGCTCCCTGTACGTCTTGTTTGATAAGAGGGAAACCACTGGGCGGCTCGTTAGAGTTTGCAGCAGAAGAGGCATTGTTCGGCCCATTGTTCGGCCCATCAAGGTCTTTGAGGTAACTACCTGCCGTATCAACAGCCCCTTTAAATTCTGGATCGTTTGAATGCCGCCCCAGCGCAATATCGACCCCATATTTGAACCCACCATAGAGTTGGGCACTTCCATCCCAGAACGATGCCGCCTGATACTCCTTCGAGGCGGCGGCCGAACCGTACTGACTATTTAGGCCTGCTGCGTCGCTAGCAACTTCGCTCATAAAGCCCTGTTGCGGATAGAACGCCTTGCCCTGTGCATCGCTCTGCACGGCGCCACCCGGATCGTAGGTATTCAACATCCCCTGCATCGCCATTCCCTCAAGCCCTTGGGGCTTCGAATGTGCCTGGAATGTTCCAGCAAATACACCCATTGCCGCAGATGGTGCAGCAAGGTGATTTCCAAAATCACGCTTCGCGCGCCAGGCCGCTTCTTGACCTGCAAAGTTGGCCTGCGCACCGAGGCGCTCACCCATCATCTTGTTAGCGGCTCCAGTTTGACCGGCCTCAAAGATCTTCGGCAGATTCCCGGCTCGTGTTGCATTATTCCCGCTATCAAGACCGAGCCCGCGATTCTGGTTGCGGAACTGCGCAAAATCAGCGCTCGTACCGATGATCGTGGCGGGTAATCCACCACCACCATCGCCTTTCTTCGGAAACAGTACCCCCGCAATCGCCTTGCCACTCGAAGCCGCAAGATTGATCGCTGCACTCTCAGATTTGAGACGATTCTGCTGGTTTGCTCCGACTAATCCGATCCCATTATTCGCGGTTTCGAGTGCTGAGGCGGACTTACTCGCAGCCAGAGAGGTATTCCCCGCAGCGAGTGCCGCGGCCGCAATCCCCGCCTTCCTCATCCCTTTCGCCATAGCCGCCTGCTCAACCGCCGCCTGTCCCGCCAACGCCCGCGTCTGCCACCCTGACGTAAACGCTGCGCCGGCTGCTTTACCGCCATCAGTGGCAACGCCACCGAACATCGAGCTGATCATGCTGGCGGTGCCGGATTTGGCGCCCAAGACTAACTGCCCGACGATTGCTGGGACTGCTAGGTACAACGCGGCAAGTAGGTAGATGTAGTAGGCGTTGGCAACGTCTAGATCTAGATTTGCGCCAACTAACAGCGAACGATCCAATGTGCGCAACGAATAGTAGAAGGGCTGCATTCCATCATGAACTGTTCCAGCGATCTCTGTTGCACCGCCCAGAGCGGAGCCGCCTGCGTTGATTACCTGACTAAACAAACAGCCATCTAGCGCACACCTCTCGGTTATCGTGGCACTGCCCCACTGGCCCATCTCGACAATCAGTGGACTGATGCCCGCTGTGTCGGAGTTCGATCCGATCGAGGCCCAGATTGAACGTTCGAAAACTCCGACGAGCGCAAATCCGACGTCCCATAATTTTGCCCAGGCCCAGAAAGCCATCCAGGTAAAGATCGTCTTATGCCATCCCGGAACGATGATCATCAGACAGGCTATTGGATAGGTCGCAGCTAAGAAATAGAGCAACAACCCCTGGATATGCGGAATCATCATCGCCCAGCTATAGAGCTCACCAAACTTACTCTTTGACCCAACCGTCTTCTGATTCGTTTCAACACCACGTAAGGTTTCAGTGCCGGTTGCGAAACGGGGATTGATCAACTGGCGCGAGATCAGAAACTCATTGCGGATCAGGTGCACTAATATAAGATTGTAGAGATATTGATTAAGTCCCTCTGTTTTTAACTTCGCCCCCAATTTACCATCTTCACCACCTACATCGCGAATGTTCCAACCGTAAAATAGGGCGTACACGAGCTGATCGGGATTATCATTCATTGCCCCTGGAGCTGACTTAAGAACCTGGTTATAGACAAGCGCCGCCTCCCAGCGAAATCCCTGCATTATTAACCATAGATACTGCGGGCAGCTAACGCGCTGATTGAACGCCTGTCCCGGATCACTAATGTGGCCCCCTTTACTAATGAAGGACGCAAAGTTTTTAAAGCTTTCCGGTCCAGCCTTCGCCCCCATCCCCAATTCCCCGGTGGGATCCATAAACGCTTTCAGCGAATTTGGAGTTGGAATCGTTTGGCCCGCCAGTGTGCGCGTAACCGTCATGTAGGTCTTACGCAGCGACTTGTCGGATTCGCCAGGCTGCTTTGCAAAGATCGTATTAGCGGCATTGGAATTAATGTTTCGTCCACGCGTATTTGCAAACGCTATATAGCGCGCCTGATCAATACTTGCAGCTAAAGCATCACCACACTCAGTTGAGAGAAAGGTCTCGAATGCATCGCGTAGCTCAGCATTATGCAGGTGCGCGCCGGTGATACTATCAAGGATCTGCCACTTGAGGTTCGAGAGTAAGAACCATTTTCCCTCACCACCTACGGATGAGCCAGTGGCCGCTATGCTTGAATCCTGTCCACCAGCCCCCTCATAGGCCCGATAGAGTCCGGTCCAATTCGTTAGCCACTGGGCGATACCACTCGTTACCTCATCAAACCAAAGAAATGGCGTAGCAACTTCAACGGGAACTCCGGGTGGTTTATTATTATATATCGTTGCTCCACCAGTTTGCCCCGGCTCAGGCGGACCGACGAAATCAGCGTTGTAGCGCGTTACGGCCCCAGAGTTTCTTAGCCCAACCTCCGATAGTCTCCAGACCTCACTCTGATCCTGCTGGCGACCAGCAACGCGCCACGAGACACCCTGCACGTACTGTGTTGTATCAATTAACCAGGCGTACAGCGCTGGACCGATGAAAAACCACATGTAGTTCTTAGGGGGCCCACCGAGAACCATACTCATCATTCCGCCGATTGCAGCGCAGACGTAGAGCAGCGGCGCCCATGCGTTATAGGTTCCGAAACGGAGGTAAAACAGCACATCCGACTGCATGTAATAACCCTCAGTCGAAAGCGCCGCAGCCACAGCAGTGAACGCCGAGGCCGGACACATTGAGAGTAGATCACCATTCTGATTAACAGTTGCAGCGCAGTCAGAGACGTTAGCAGCCGCAGCCTGCGCATTTAGTAGAGTTTGGAGGATCTCAAGGATAATCATGGAGTGTTATTTGCCTCCATACACATCTATCCCCGCACCACGATTTCCGGTCTTAGCATGGCCCATACCGCTGGTGAATATGCCAGCGTCCTTGCCGGTTTCGCGGGATGAGGTGTCCTTAAGATCCTGCTCAAGAGCCGCCAAGCGTTGGCTGATCGCAACGATCGCCGCTTCTCGATCGGGCGCTCCCAATGCTGCCTGGGTTAGAAGCTCGCGGGTAATAATCACGAGATCCGAATCAGGCCTTTTCAAGGTAGCCAATCTTGCAAGGTCTAACTCCAGCTGAAATATGTTATCCAACTGTTTTCCACGAGCAATTAGACGCGATAACTCAACAAATCGCTGGTAGCGAATGTTATTTGCATCCTGAAAGGTGCTGTTTGAAAAATAGTATGCGCCGGCGACCTGTTGAATTGCATTCTGAATCTTACCATTGAAGTCCCACGGATAGTTATTTCCCCCAGCATTGTTGTTTGAATTTGTTATTAGGAACGGTTGAATCAAACTGCAATCAACCTTTTCATTCTTTCGAAGAGCGATATCGGATACCACCAGACTATTCAGCATGTCCTGAGTTGTACGCTTAAAGCTCCATCCGTAGGTTGATAGCCGCTCAATGTCATCCTGGGTTAGGAACTTCTTCTCATCCTGTTGCGCTTTGCACTTACCGTTTGAGTCACGCTCACACTGCGACCAGAAATCGGTCTGCTTCGGATCAAAGGGATTGTAGTTATCGTCCAGCTGCTGATCTGAGCCAAGCTCAGACCGATTATCCCACTCACACCGCTTACGCATGACGTTGCTTAGCGTTACTAGGGTACTATGGCTAAGTCCAACTAGGAATTTACGGGGTTCGTAGGGTTCGTAATCTGGCGGCCGTGGAACTAACATGTCTGGTACGAGGGTGAAGCCACTTGTTGGAGCGCTGCCCGAGGCGTCGTCCTGACCAACCACGATCTTGTAGTCACCAAGGTACATTAAGAAACGCTCGCGTAGCTTGGTGACGATCATAATCGCCTCCGCTGGCGTCATCACTCCAGGTTCGACTGAGCTATTCGACTCTTGCAGCTCCTCAAACTGCTTCAACAATGGATTGAAGATTCGCTGACTCAGAAGTACCGCGTTCTCTTCCCCCTCGGGAGCACCATCAACCGCTCCATCTGCATTTAGGGCTGCTGCACTGTCAGGGTGATCTTTACCAGAATATCCGGCTTGACCATTGGCACCATGACACTTCATGAAGGCCTCGGTCCACGAAGCCCCGGTGCCCCGCTCTCGAACCTCGCAGCCGCGAGCCGATTCGAGAATAACTTCGCGAGTCTCTGGATTTATGCTCGCATCCGCAACGAAGGCCTCTTGGGCTCCGTACATATTGGTTGTATCAGCGGTCCCTTGGAGGTCCATCGATGCACGCGAGGCTTCGATCGCTGGCTCAATCATTCTGATAGCAACGGACTTCATCGTTGCCTTTGCCGTCATCGACTGATTCATCTTCTCGAGGAATGTTCCGTTATTGAGAATTTGGCTGTCAGGAACCCTTGATACAATCGTTCGCTCCCGGCCACTGGCTGGAAGCTGCTTCTGTTCTGCAAGACACTCCTTGTCCTCGGGCTTACACTGTGGTCCCTGTGTGGTTGGGTCCTGGGAACGTGTTTCTGAGGTAGGTGAATTGATGTTAGGATCAATCTGCGGTCGGGCATTTGCGAAAAGATCATTATAGACCTTGTCAGTCTGCGGTGCCTGCGCATAAACACACGCTTGATTACCGATTACTTGATTAGCGATTAGCTGCGCTGCAAACAGGCCGATCACTAAAGTAAAGAACAGACGAATATTGATAGCACCTTTGATAATGCCAATAGCGCGGTAAATATCCCGTGATTTACGCTCCTGCCCGATCACCATCTCCCCCGCCTACCGCCCCTGCATAATCGACACCATCTCGGACAACTGCACTTGACTCATTCCACCGCTCATCAGGGTAGCCTTGCCGCTGCTAGGAACCACAAAAGCAACTGTCGGCGTTGCGGATACCCCCATAACTTTCGCTAGGTTAGCCCCTGGCTTAAATTCAAAGCTGGCCTTCGTATATCTGCGAAAGGTGCGAACTGCTTCTGGATTTTCATCGCCTAGCAATAACCCCAGGAAGTTTACCCGGTTGTCCTCAGCGTATTGGCGATAGACGCGCTCCAGATTACGGGCGTTCTCAGCGGAGACCTTGTCGGTTGTACGGAAAAAGAAGAGCACCTGTACACGTCCGCTCGGATCCGGGGTGATCTTGCCACGGAACTTGGCGCGCAGCGCCTGGATCTGGCGCTGGGCGGTAGCGGCATCAGGGGCCGTATTGCTTGGCGCAGCTTTCTTTACAGTATCGAGATTTCCGATATCTTCGCTCTCTTGAGCTCGCGCGATTAGGGCGCGAGCACGTTCATCAAGCTCCGCAAGCCCAGCATTCTCATCCAGTAGCGCCTTTTCGCGCTCGCGGTCGGCGGCTAGCAGGGCGCGATCTTCAGGTGTTGAAGCCCAGGTTCTTGCCGTTTGCTCATCCATCATCCCTTCGCGTTCGCGGGCTACACCGATCAGGCTAACGATGCGATCCGACTGCGATTGCAGTTTGCGCAATCGGCGCACGTACTGGCGCGCGTATTTGTAGGCCAGCTCGGGATCCTCGGCATTGAGTGCTAACATCACTGCCTGTAATGGTTTGGGCGAATCCGCTAGGGGTTCAAGCGGCGCGTCCTGGTCTGGATCGCCAAATTTCTCAATTACACCTTGTGGCGAGATATCCTTAGGCTCTGCCTGATTGGCGGCCTGCTGCTGTGCGGGTGGAGTGTAGTCGCGCTTATCAAGAAAGAACTTAAGATCGCTCTGATCCTGGAGACTTGGATTATCGTTGAGATCTGTAACGGAGTTCTTCGGGAACCAGTCACTACCGGGGCGCGATAGGTCAGAACGGGTATCGGTTGGCCAACCGTTTTCGCCAACTGCTTTTGCGGAACCAGACGAGTTATCATGTGCTGCATGAGTTCGCGAACCTGGGGCCGGGCTTTCAGGAAATAGTGCAGTGTCCTGGGCAGATCCAAGTTCCGGCGCGAGAGCTAGAAGCGCGAGAACACACAGAGCGCCACAATTTGTGCGGAGCCGGGCTAGAATGTAATGGCAGACAACCAACATAACCGTCCAAAATAACCAGTGGGGCATAGAACTGTGAGTGCCAGACCCCTAAAAATTGAGGCATATGCTTAGCTTAACTATGTTATGGGCGGGAATGGAGTGGGTGTTGCAGAGAAAGATTTGCAAGCTTGTCTCCGTAGTGAACGGGATCTGCCGATAAACCTCTAGTATTTTCAAATATTTATATAAGACTTACTGAACTTATCGTCGTATCTAGTAAAATTGCTAGATAGAGCTATAAGTAGCAATTGATGGCCGGGCCAATCCGGCTAACCTCGAATTCGATCTGGCAACACCTTAAGCCCGAGCTTCTTGAAATCACTATCGAGCGTCAGAATACCGTTAAGCTTGTATTCCTTTACAAATAAGAATGATGTGCAGTCGGTCAAGGAAAGTCGTAGGGCGGAGTATTTCAATATCATCTTTGTCGATCGTTCGAAAATGCCATCGTCAATCTTCAAAAGGTCTAGTGACCTACTCTTTACAGCTTGCTGAATATACTTCATGACCTTTGAGAGCGGGATGGTTCCTAGATCGTAGTTAATACGGGTATAGAGCTCATCCAGGATATACTCCGAGGTCACAAAGCCTACGCCGTCCGTAAGAGACTCAGCTACGCATTGTTTTACGGAGTCGTGATGATCATCTTGGGCGATGAGTAAGGCGATAAAGGCGCTGGTATCAATAAAGTTTTTCACCTTTGCAGCAAACTAGTCCTCGAGATAATAACGATCGTCACGTTGGGAAAGATTATTCAGGGAAGGACTATTCACGGGAAGATCGTGCTGGCGCGATATTTTCTTTGCTTTAGCAAGAATCCGCGCATCTATACATCCTGCCATGCTTATTAACGAGTTTATCTCTGGGTTTTTACCGCCCGTATTTTTACCGATCGGTGGCTCGCTAATAATTGCAAGATTGCGACTTAAAACATCCAGCGCCGCTCGAATCATCTGCGATCGCGAGATAGATGTGAGTCTTTCAACCTGGTCCAGGACCTCGACTGACTCGGGATTTAAGTAAACTTGATAGCGCTTCATTTATACACCATAGCACATGGTGTATATATAGACAATTAACATTCTGAGCAATTAGGGCGTAAGAATTATTTTCAATTATTTTCACCACCGAGAACACCAAGCCCACTGAGAATGCTTGATTTTATTGGTCCTTTTCGCTTTTCTCTATGGGCTCGGTGATAAATTCTTTTTCCTAAAGCATACCAATGGGTTGGAAGTTTTCACTAACGCCCTACTGAGCAATTAGGACGTAAAAATTGTTTTACCACGGAGTTCACGGAGGACACTGAGAAATTCTTTATTATCATGAGGTCGTAAGTTTTACCTCCGTGGTAAAGTTACTCCCTAAGTATTTCACCAAGATACCGGGATCACTCCGACACCATACTGAGCTATTTTCTCGTCAAAAACTCCCCCTTTGAGTTGAACGCCCGCGCTAGATCAAGCTGGCCTTCAAGTATGTGCTGCCCCTTTTCAGTTTCAACGATCCATGTCGGTGAAAGATCAATCGGATACTGCGCAGGGGGATCCTCAACAACTCGGAGTATCCCTCCGCGAATGATTAACGGCATCTGAATGCCGTCATTTAATGCTGGAGAGCGGCAGACTGCGTAAAGCTGGCCGACGGAGAGATCATGCTTAATTACCAATTCGCGCATGGTCATGAGCTGAGCTTTAAAATGCTCGCGGTCATCGCAGTTAATAATAGCGCTAATCTGTTTAACAGTGACCGGCTCAGTTAGTGCCGTCAGCTCATCTTCAAGGTTCGGGTCGGGAGTTGGTGTGGGGGTTGGATCTCCGAGGGTTGTAAATCCGGCTTGAAGATCACTGCTGGGAACCGGGGTTGGAGCACTTGGACCGAATAGATCGTCTGAGTTATCCGCGTTCAGAGGTTGTTCAGCTGGTCGTGCGCTACCTCCCTTCAGCGGATCCTTAGCGTAGTCTGGGGGAAAGAAGCTTCCGGAGGAGGATTTAGATTGCGCGGATGCAATACCGATAGATTGCATACCCCACAGGCAAAATACGACGGCAACTCCGCATAACGTGCTATGAAAGTTACTATTCATAGATCGTTTTCATCCCCCCCGACCAAGCAATCAGGGGGACCATCCCTTTCTCACAGACCCTAAACTTACGCCAGTGAATTATCACACTTCTATCGCCATGATCGTTTTGGCGATCTCCGGGTTGCAATCCTTTGGGGCCGTATATAGAGAGAAACTGCTCGGGGAAGAAACATTTTCCCTTGGTTGCCTCTCTGACGGCCATACTTCGCGACCACTGCCATTTATCTTTATGCAAATTATGATTCTTGAAGGTAATATCGTAGAAGGCACCACCCAGAAGCCAGGGTATCTGAAATATTTGCCCCAGTGCCTTAGCGGCTTTAATTCCCCCAACGGCGGCTGTTGCCGCATTCTGCACTGCGTATTCGCCACTCTTTGCACTCAGTGGTGGCGCCCATGGTCCGTGATTTAGGCCAACGCATCCATCTCCTGGTGCCGACGCCAATCTAGCATTAAAGCCGGATCTATCCGGGAACTGTTTAAGCATGTCAGGGGCTGTAACATGGACAGACCCTCCACCGCGCCGCCTGCCCTCACGCATATCCTCCCCAACACAAGCCAGCGGAAAACTTCCGGTCCCGACATACGGTGCGCCATAAAGCTGGCTCATCTCTTTAGGGAATATAAAATAGCTAAACTGAGCAAAGGTTGAGAACATCTTTGCCATAGGAAAATCGCTATGCCACTGCCCTACGTCGTGCTTGATATGATTGCGCGGAAAGAAAAACAGAAAGGAGGCTAATCCCAACTGTTCTACACGCTCCTCAAAATGGGTGGGCATGACTCGATACTCTGCATAGTTAACTCCGCCGCCCGAGGCATTGCGAAACCGTTGCTCCTTGGAATAGGTTTCGCGTACAAGCGCTAGAGCATCAGCACCGATTGAACCATCTGGAGGAAGCGCGGGGGGCCGCGGAACAAACTGACCTCCAAAAAATCGCGCAAAATCGCTCGCTATATTAACCGCTTGGGCAAGCTCTTTGGGGGCAAACCTTGGAACCATTGAATACGCGCTAGCGGGCGAATTGACATTATCCATCAATTCAAGAACAAACTTTATAATATATTCTTCCGTAAACCCCGAATTGAACATCTCCGCCACAACCTCCACGAACTGCTTTGGAAGGTAGTACTCCCAGAACTCGCCGATCTCAAATGGATAGGGTCGATAGCAGAGGCCGACCTGCTTCGGCTCAGCGCATCCGAAGAAATGCGTTAGCATAAAGGAGAAATCCTCCCAGCTATTCATCATGATCTCGCCATAATTAGCTCCCCGATCATAGGAATCTAGATCCCCTGGGTCACCATCCTGCGCGCGCGCGATCCTCCCTGCGGCTTCAGCCTGCCGAGCGGCGGCGTCATTCATTTTGCTCTCTACGTAGGGTGGCACCAGGATCTTTGAACGTGCTTCAAACTCCGGTTTCATATTCAATGGTGCGGGATCGGCGTGGGCATGCGGCAGAAACACAGCAACCACTAATAGAAAACGTATCACGTCCCTCGCAAAATCCACTAATAGATTAAAACTCATTCCGCTACTCCCAACATCCGCTCTGCCCGCGGATCAAACTTGCCAATACCATCCGGATAGTTATCGTAGTTCTTGAGGGCATCACGACCTTCATGAATATAAGTTGCAGAGGTAGTTACTCTCATCCTATATGGTAAACATTTTACCCCAGCACCTATTCCAGCTAATGCAATACTATTCGGAATCTCTGCCGAGTATGGCATTACCACGGGATTTGCACCGACGATCTCCCATGGATCAAGCGGCACAACGCTAGCGTCAACATAGAGCACATCAAACGTCGCCTTTGAATCCTGCCCCGCCGGGGGCTTTCCTAAGTTCTGTTTAGTGGTGCGATCGTTAGCGCACCGCGCGAGCTTTGGCACGGTCAGCTGGGCCTTGAGCTTCTCAGCATCTCGAGCCATAAACTCAGCCTGAATCTTCTCGAACTGGGCTCGATCAACCTCAATCTTGGGGCGCTGATCCTTTCGTAAAAAAGCGATCCCGCCCTTACCCTTGCGATGTTCAACGATCTTCGGTGCTGGTGGATTTCGTTCTGCATCCTGCTCCTCTTGAGTCAGAGTTGGTGAGGTGCGCTCGCGTGAGGCGTTGACCAGTTTCTGCAGGCGTGAGCTGTTGGGATCGAGTTGGGTAGCTTTGGCAATTAGATCGCGGTGCTGCGCGGGAGTCAGTTTATCGGCTCGGGCACTGAGTTGCGAATCAAGCATTGGGTCAGCAAAACACGGGGTCACTACCGAGAATAAACTCAGTATCGAGCTCACTATTAGGGGTCTCAATATCATTCGCGCAACCCGTCAATTAATTCGGGGATATACTATTGTTATGCTCGATAATGATAGGGGCGTGCTGTGAGGAGCGCCAGTCGGGTTTACGAGTAGCTATGCCGCCCGTCTGTCCCGCGCAAGCTCCCATCCCGGAAATACAAGGACTGCGGGATGACAACGCAGTGCAGCCGCCAGCACCTTTGCCCTTTCAACGCCAAGTGCAACTCGATTATTTTCAATAGCCGACACGGTACCTTGCGGAATCCCCGTTAGTTTTGCCAGCCCACTCTGCGACAATTCTTGCAGCTCCCGCATAATACGCACAGACTCACCAACGCTAAGCTGGATCCTCATCTTAGATGGCTTATAACCTTTGGGTAGCTGATGTTTCATAAATCTATCTCTTTCGATAATCGTGCGCTGTTACATCGATAACTTCAATCCAGAGCTCGTCCTTTACAACTCTATAAATGACCCGGTACTGCAATCCCAGCCTGGAGGATCGATAACCAAACCAATCTCCCTTTAGGGACTCGTCATTAAACCCTTTAATTAGCCTCAATCCTGGTGGCCCAGATATCAGTAGTATCTCTCGCCACTTTTCATACCGTTTAAGAACTTCGGTAGGGCATCGGGCTAGCGACTTCTGAGCCCTGGGCCCTTCGAATATTCTCCACATATACCAAAAAGAGTATTATACTAAAAAAGGTATGTCAAGATATAGATCTATTTGGGAGAATGTTTGCGTAAAACTCCCAACCCACTGGCATGCTTTAGGAGAAAGATTTTACCACCGAGAACACCGAGCCCACTGAGAAAAGCGAAAAGGGCCAATAAAATCAGCCTTTCTCAGTGGGCTCGGTGTTCTCGGTGGTAAAAAAATTCTTACGCCCTGTCTATCCGGGAGCGCGGACCTCCAGGTCCGCTCCCAATGGCATAGGAGCGGACCTGGAGGTCCACGGTCCCGGGGGGTGCGGTCCCGGGGGGT
>Ga0163144_10016845_pt1 | contig 14946 bp, 16 predicted proteins | sample OliLak19BULKMAT1_FD_123175 | JGI IMG/M metagenome (GOLD analysis project Ga0163144, IMG submission 123175) | Freshwater microbial mat bacterial communities from Lake Vanda, McMurdo Dry Valleys, Antarctica - Oligotrophic Lake LV.19.BULKMAT1 | ecosystem: Environmental > Aquatic > Freshwater >... | reverse complement strand
GCTTCAGCTTCAGCTTCTATCAGAAGGAATCACAGATCTCGAAGATCTAGATGTCCGCGCTTTCATTAGCGCTGTGAGTCGGATCGGGCAAATGGAAGCGTCAGAAAGGCTTGACGGTTCCGGAATTCAGTTCGGGCTTGATGATGAAGGAAAATTGTACACTTCGCGCCTTGGAAAGAATTCACAAAGATTCTACAGCGAACAAGAGTATCCTTACTTGGCGAAGTTCAATGGGTACCGTGGCGCTCACGCGGCCCTCGAAACAAAAGAAGACGAAATTAAGTCCATTTTATCTCCTGGCGAAGCAGTTCAAGCGAGCGTGATCTTTGGGCGGCAGCCTAATTCTACTACATACGGATTGGATGGGAAGAACTTCATCGCAATCATCGCTGGCTTGAATGGTGTAAATGATTTGAAAATCAATGAGCTGCTGAATAATCTGAAAGGTAAAGAAATCAAGGCACGATCAGTTATTGTTGACACAACAGATGGTGTGAACTTGGATCGTAAAGTGACTTCGTATTCGTATCAGTTCATCGATCAGCAAAAAATCAAAGATGACCTAATCAAGGAAGTGAATGTCAAGAAGGAACTCAAGAAGCTCGAGAAGTACCTTGATAATGAATCTGGTATCAACAACCTCACTAATTTCGAATTAATGTCGATTTCTCTCGGTTCAATTCCAAAAGAAGAGCGTGACACTGCAAAGGCTAAGAAAGAAGAAGTTATTTCGATTGTCAAGAATCAATTCAAGATTCCAATCAAAAAAGAGATCCTCGACAAGTTCGTTTCGAAGGTGAAGCCTGCTCTCACGGCCGCAGATGCTACAGCCGATGAAGACAACGGCATCAGCGGCGTAGTATTCAAAGATCCTGAATCTGGAGAGATCCTCGGAATCTCTGACAAAAATGAATCAAGTACTCTGAACGCTTTTAACTATGCTGTTCAAAATGAAATATCCGGGACTGTGAAGACTGCCGATGACGCTGCACCCCTTGCCGCGCGCGGCGGCATTGCCGGACAGATGCAAATTCGAATTGCAGACCTTCTTGGGAACAAAGACTTAGCATTGACACGTTCGGCCAAAGAGCTATTCGCGAATAACCAAGGTGAAACTCCAACCGTGACTCTTCGGAATGTTGCGAAACTTTTAAGCGGCAATCAAGATTTCAATGGAACGAAAAACAAGATTGATTCGGTAATTGGATTTACCCTTAATGAACTCCAGAACATGCTTGATAAATTCTTGAAGCATAAGGATGATCCAGAAAACACATATCGGCTACGGTTAAAGAACGGAAGAGCGATTGGTCTGAGTCCAGAAATTGTGAAGAGAACATTGACAGCGTTCGCTGAGACGCGTAGGAACCTTTTCGAGCTTCAGACGAATGTAAAGGATACGAAGACGTTTGATCAACTCATTTCAGCCTTGTACGGCAAAATTGCACGAGAAATTCATCGTGAAAACAGTGGCATTACAGAGAGCCTCAATGAAGAAGCTCTTTTAGAAACGAAGCGTACTACAGATACTAATCTCTATTTAGAAATCCCAAGTGCTTGGCATCTTGTGAACACGTACCTTGCTACTGTAATGATGGCAACTGTGATGTATAAAGCCAATGATCAAAAAGGGATCTGGCTGCTTCGGGACAAGCACAATTACAGAATGGCAAAATTTGACGTTCACATGAATGCTGTGAATTTCTGGGGATATCCTGTTTGGAAGGCGAAGACGGTAGCCGCATCAAAGATGTTGTCCAAAAGTATCGTGAAAGACCTCACTCGCTGGACATCTAAGGTTCCACATGCTTGGGTGAACTTCTTGCATCTTGATCTTTCGTATGCACATGATGTACCAATCGATTGGGATGATCATTTGAAAACTCTCAAATATTTGATTCAACATTCTGACAATGTGAACACAGAACGAGTAAATAACCTTCTGAGCGATGCCTTCAATTATGAAAAAGCTACATTCGACGAGAACGTGAAGTTCCTCCCGAAGCTATACTTCTTCGCAATGCAATTCGTGCCGTCATCGCCTTTATTAACCCGTATTCGTGCTATTCAACACAAGCTTCTTGGCACAGGAGCCGATACAAATGAACCGAGTAATGTAGTGATGGCAAAAGGACAAAAACTTCTAGGGGAAGATGGCGAGATAGCTGCAGGGCCTGCAGCTATCCCCGTTGCGAATGCTCCATCTTCATCCACAGCAAACGGTACATCTTCTAATTTAATTGCTCAAGTTCAAACAGGCATCGGCAAGAAGAGACAAATTGTTCGCCGGAAAAGAAATCCTGACATAGTGTTCAACCGATTCGAACGACCAAAGCAAGGAGCTTAAAGATGAGCCTATTAAAAGAATTTGCTGGGGTACCGTATCAACAGAAGCCTGATCTGAAGAAGAGCGATAGCTCAGACGCTGGTAAGTCTGACGTTACTGGAAAGGTTCGTCAGAACGACGTGTCATTCTCGCTGATGCGAAATACGATCAACAGCGCCGGTGAAGTTACAGGATCTGACGTTGCAAATTACCTCGAGCGGGCTGCTGAGCTGAACGATGAAGTTGACACAGTACCGTTTGGTCTTGAAACTGGACCCGACGGTGACATCGTGAAAGTATATGTGAAAGCTGAAGAAGCTGACAAATTCGAAGAAGCACTGAAGAAGCTTCTCGGCATGGAAGACGACATTGAATTAGCAATCAATGAGCTCGCACAAGAATTCGACATCGTTGACGTCGTGTGGCCGAAGGACAAGAGCGAAGGTGCTGATCAAAGTACCGATGTTACTTCCGAATTCGATTCTCTCGATACGATTGATGATGATGATATGGAAGAGATCGCACGATACGATGCTTTACCAGAAAGTCTCAACACCTTTGAAGTTTCGGATGAGCCAACTTCAGCCGAGCAAGAAACATACCACAAGCTTTCGAGCATCGTCTCGAATTTGAAAAGCATGGGCACTTCGGGTGTCTCTGCTGTAACCACCTTCGAGTCGAAGACGAACACGAAGTACGAGATGATCGCGAAGTACGTTCAAATGAAATACGCTGCTGAAGTTGAACTTCTCAGCAATTTCTACGATCGTCTCGGAACATCGAAAGATGACCAACCATTTTGGCTGAATTAAAGCCTACAAGGAGAATTACATGTCAATTGGAACACAATTTCTTAATCGCCTGAATGAGGCAAAGAGCCCAGCAAAAAAATTCACATTCGATCGTGGCACAGAAGCCATGAAGCGAGCAATGCGCGACATCGGCGGCGAGAACAACTTCGCCGACAAGATCGCAGAAGTCATGAACATGATGGGCGTTCCTGGAATGTACCTGAACAAGCCTGAAGTTCGTGAAAGTGTGATTGAAGCAGCATCAACTCTTCGTTCGAAGCCAGCACGAACCACAGCGTTTCACAATCTACACGCGGCCCTTGCTTCATACAAAGGCGTAATGAAAGAAGCCAAAGAGCAAGATCTCGAAGGTCAAGGATTTCAGCAGCTCGTTGAAGAGATCCTCGTGTCCCTCGGTCTGCCAGAATCAATGGCTACGGCAGATGCTGCCCCAGCGATCAAGACTGGGATTAAGCGTTCTGTGCAAGCTGCGAAGTCTGATGCTGGTGTTCGTTCAGCATTCATTGTGTTCGCTCAACGTGCTGGTATCAAATTACACGACTCGCTTGTCGGCGCGAAGAAAGACATCATGGCTCAAGTGAATGCCAAGAAGGCATCGGTCGCTGAATCTTTATACGGTGAAGCTGATCCGAAACTTCAGGTAAAAACTGTGAATGCAAACAACATGGCTGGAAAAGCGATCGCAATGATCAAAGCTCTTGGTTTGCCATTGGACCCGCTGTTCGTTCGGAACTTAAGCAAGCCAAATGAGCAAAAAGCTTTGAACGATAAGATCATGGCAAATTCAGCACTGAAGCGTGCTGTTAATGCTTACACAACTATGGCGGACTGATGCGTCTTCTTCGCGAAGTCACCGAGATTAAATCGATCACCCCAGAAGGTGGTTGGAATGTCGGGCACCTCGCGAACCTTGGGATCTTGCTGAGCTGTGATGGCTTCTCTCTTCGACTAGATCTTCGGAACTTGAATCTGTTGTTCGACTTCGCTGAAGAAGGCGAGTACGGCGAACTTCGGGATCACGAAGGTCAAATTATTGAGATTCAACCGAACGACGACGGGATCATCATCGTGCCGCGTGATGAACCTGGATTCGCAGCCGGCCTCGTCCTAGATCTTGGAACTCTGAAAGAGATGGGTATCGAGCAGTACGAAGAAGAAACACCTGATGAAGTTGATCCTAAGTCTGAGTTCGATCTATTGGAACCTGATGATACAATAGGTCTTGATGGCGAATCGGAAAGTCAGTTCGAAGCTCTCGACGAGGGCATCAAGCGAGCGTATCGACGAGTTGGAAAGAAAATTAAGCGTGGTTTCCGTGTAACGTCTGGTTTCCGTAAGGGCCGAGTAGTTTCATCGGCAGCTGGCGCTTTCAGGCCTCGCGCCAAGGCTAGCACTCGCCTGAAGCTAAAACTCGCAGCCCGCAAGAAGAAGGTGATGCGAATTTTGAAAGGCAAACGAACTCGCCGGAAGTCGTCGTCGATGAGACTAGTTCGAATGAACAAAAGTACAAAATGAGCTTCAAGTACGAAGAGATTGAAACAACGAACGAGCTTGGTCTTCGGTGGTATCACACGAAGAACGGGGCGTATCCAAGTATCACTACTGTCCTCGGCACTACGCAACCTGAAGAATCTAAGAAGGCTCTCGAGAATTGGCGAAATGCTCTTGGGCACGAGAAGGCGGCGGCACACTCGAAGAAGGCTACAGATCGTGGCACGAACGTGCACTTGCTCGTTGAACGATACCTGAAGAAGGAAAAAGTTGATGCACCAATTCGCGGAGTATCTGTGCCAAATACAGATCTTCAAGCGTTCAATGCACTTCGGCTGAAGCTCGACAAGATCGATGAAATCTGGGGTCAAGAAGTACCATTAGTTTCGAAGAAATACGAAGTTGCTGGTCGGTGCGACCTCGTTGGAAAGTACAAGGGAATTCCAGTAATAGTGGATTTTAAGACAGCCGGTCGGATCAAGGGTCACAAGGATATCTGTGAATACAAGCTACAGCTAGCATTCTATGCGCAAGCACACAATGAAATGTTCGCCACGAACATCCGATCTGGCGTGATTTTGATGATCGCAGAGACAGGGTTCCCGATGGAGTTCAACGTGCCACTTGATGAGCAGTATCCAGAACTCCAGAATCGTGTCGATTCGTTCTGGAAGAAGATACTCTCGAGCACTAAATAAAGACGTATCGAACGAATGGAGACCCTTATGCCTAAAGCCCTAAACGAGTTCTCATTGAACTTACCAATGTCAATGTCAACTGAACCTGAAACAACTGTTGATTTCGGCATTGATCCAGCGTATGCATCACAAACTGCAGTTGTAATGACACCCGATGCAGCGCCTGAAACATCGATGGTAATCGGTTCGCCGAAAGCTGTAATCGATCATGCATCCGTTACAGTATACGCAAATTCTGTCAATCAGATCTCGTATCAAGATGTTACTTCCGAAATTGCAGCGTTCGACATTATCTTCTCAGTCGGCATTGCGAGTGCTGATGGGGTTTGCAAAACATATCAAGTCGTGAAGCGCATCGGGATCGATAAGGCACGAATTGCTGCTGAAGTTGAGAACTCAGCGCCGATGTCGATTGTTGAAGCGAAGAAAGAAGAACAACCAAAATTAAAGATCAACGAATCAGTATCACGCGCTCGTCGCTTGGCTGGATTGGAGTAATCATGGCAAAGGTAATCGTACTCGCAAGTGGTGCAGATGCAGATGCTGTGAATGCAGCCCTTGAAGCAGCATCGTTAGACTTTGAAGTCGTTGAACCGACAGCTTCGAATCTTCTGCACATCGTGATCGGCATGGTCGGTGATGAGCCGAAAGAAGAGGAAGAGCCTAAGGAACCAAAAGAGCCTAAGGAAGAACCATCTGAAGAGGAATCGACTCCAGAAGACGTTCCATCTGAAGAAGTTCAAGAATCGCTCGGTATGATCAGAGTAAATGGCGAACTCATGAGAGCTGTGAAAAAGAATTCACGTGATTCATTCTTGAATGTAAACACTTTGATTGCTGGACCGAAGACTTCATACATTGTGAATGAAAGTACATTCTCATTCTGGCCCGCTGATGTGGCGAACCCAATGCAGCGTGTTCTTGTCGAACACGAAACTCACAAAGTTTCTGTTGAAGTTCACGTTCGCAATACAACTCGAGCAGAACCGTACATCACAATTGGCGCCGATCTAGCTAGCTTGTTTCCAACTAAATGACAGACAAAATTCATTCGCCGTTCCTGATCATCGAGCATTTCATCTCACCTTCGCTTTGTGAAAAGTTGATCTCAGAGCTTGGCATCAAGTCACCATCACACGGTGAAGACGGATCGCCATTGAAGAGCGAAAGGATCTTAATTGACATTGAACACGTCCAGTTGTTCAAGTCACGTGTTCAAGAACACGTACAACGAATCGAAAAACAGTACAATGGAATTGTCGCTGGTATGGAGCCACCAGTGTTCCAACAGTACTTTGAAGATCCATCACGCCCTTGTGAAATGCATGGTTGTGAGAACGCAAAGTATCTTCGCAAGAAGTGGATAAAGGTAAAAGACATTGATCTCGTCGGCTTCGTCTGGCTGAAAGATTTCAACAATGGCGCCCCGCTAGATCCAGCGTTCGAGGTGTACGGCGGTAAGCTCGAATTTCCAGCATATAATTTCAGCCTTGTACCACAACGCGGAACGTTGGTGTTGTACCCAGCTGGCCCGCATTTCATTACGGCTATTTCGCCAGTGCTTGTTGGTTCACTCGAACAAGTGAAGATCACTGTAAAGATCAAAAGCACAGAAAATGGAATCTGGTTGTATCAACCGACCAATTTCCCAGGAACATACACAGAATGGTTCGCTGATACTGAGTAAAGCATCGAATGAATTTTACTGAAGAAAATTTGAAGACTTACCTTAAGCGTCTTCGGAAGCTCAGGATCAAAAAGTTAGGCGCAGGTGCGTTCTCTCAAGTGTTTCAACACCCTGAATTCTGGAATGTCGCTGTGAAAGTTTTCACTGGGAAAGACACAGTATACAAGAGGTACGTTCAATGGTGTTTGAAGCATCAATCAAATCAGTACGTACCGAACATCATCGAGCAGCACGACATCAAATCGGATTCAGGCGAGAAATATCACATCGTATTCGTCGAGAAGATGTCGCCAATTCAAACTGTTCAAAAACTTGTGTTCGAGTTGTCGAAAGCTCTTGAACTCGATTTGGCGAAGTTCGAAGATCTACCGCTGATCAAAGCATTCGGGCAAAGTGACGGCGTGTCGCGTGATGACTTCAAGATCATTGACGAATTCGTTCGTCGTGGCCGAGGTGACAAGAACTTCCGCAAGATTTGGAGCCACATTCGATCGTACGGTCAAGATCATTTCGACTTGCATTATAATAATGCGATGATGCGCGGAACACAACTCGTACTTTCAGATCCTGTTGCGAATGATCCAACGAATCGCATCGACAGTTGCGGCTGATCAATACACCTTCCAAGTACCTGTGATCGTGTTATCGCCAGCCCACTCGTATACTGTATTCGTCTCACCTAGTTCACCGTTCAACTTCTCACCGTAATTCACGTGAACGATCGACCGTGATGGTCCTGTCGTTTCATTGTTCGGGCTTGCTGGAAGTCCGTCGCCACCTGTAAGATACTTTGCGCTGAACTGGCTTAAGGTCGAAGTATCAATTCCAGCGTCCTGAACATCTGACGGGTTCAAATTCGGAACTGGTGGGCCACCTAACCCGTCAGATGTTGGACCTGATCGTTCAAGCATTTCAATCCAAGGATCGTTTGCATTCACTTGATCTCTAAGGTCTTCAATGTCCCAACCTGGGGGCGATTGAGACGCAAGCGGATTTACTGGCGGCGGTGGAATTACCCCATTCAGGCGGTAGATTCGAGTTCTAGGCGTGATCGAAATGATCTGCCCTGATGTGAAATTCGCAGCTATTTTTTCGGTCTTGACAGAGAGCTTACCCGAATCAATGAATAGCTTCCCATCAGTAAAGCGGCCGAGTTCTATCGGGGTTGGTAGCACAGGCGAAGTCGTCTGGCGCTGAAACGCTATTCTCAAACTAATGCTGTATTTCTTCGCACGCGGTGAGGAAGATTCCAATTGATCTATAATCCAAAGATCTGCATACGTTCCTTTTAGGTCTAGAATTTTCGTCTTCACAGGACCTGAAACGTTCTCATCGAACTTCAAATTCGTGTTCGTGATCACACAGTACGCTTCACCAGTTCCTGGCCCTGTAGTCTCAGAAATCTGAATCATTTCTATCGTGATTCGATTACCATTCAATCCAGGATCACGTGCCCTGAAATACGTTCCGCCTGTGAACAATCTCGCGCGCACAGAGTTACAAGTCCTAAGGATTGGCTGAGCCGGCGGCCGCCGGCTCAGCGGTCTGTAATCGTACGTTGGAATCAAGCCCGATGGCATTACTCTTCAACCCAAACAGTTGAAGCACCTGTTGTCGCGACACCAGTATGACTTTTCTTTCCGCACCTGTGCGGAAAGATCTTTGTCTTACCTTTCAAAGCGACTTTCTGATTATTCACGAATACAGTTGATGACCATCCGCTCACGAATACTGTTGGCGGGAAACAACCGTGCCCAGTCGTCGACTTCTTGCCTTCGTGTGTGATCGGCATCCCGTCCGCGAACACGTTAGACGACCCTTCGGCCGCATGATCACCACACGACACAGAGTCACCGATCCGTACAACGTTCCCCATGTTACAAGTTCCTGTTCGTTACACTTAAGTCAGAGCTTTGCAGAACGTACGAACTCTCTCAGCCCTGTTGATCCAGCCACCCAAGAAGATATTTTGCGATGGATTTCCGATGACGATGTTCTGGAATCTGATCTTGACTTGATCGCAGATCGCATCGAGTGACTGTACATCATCCAGCGCGCCGATGTTAGCTTTTTGCAACACTGACGAAGCTCCACCTTCACCGCACAAGTACCCGAAGTTGAATAGCGCGACAGCCGCTCGAGGCTTCGTCGTCGAAAGGTTCCCAGACAACTTTCCATTCCAGTAGTTCGTCTTCGCTGTGTCTCTAGCTTGTTGATATGTGATTGAATTCACGTTTACGTTCTTGTTGTTCTTTTGCGAGATCCCGAATTTTGTTTCGCCTCCAGTATCAGATTTGTGGTTCACGTACCCACAATTCCGTCGGAAGGCGTCGGTGCTAATGTCACCCGCAAGCGTCGTAGCGAGAGTTGGTGGTGTTACTTCCCAGCCAACGCATTCAGTACTGAGCGTCAACCCCCAAGCAATCTCGAAGATGTCTCCGCCGAGCACAGGCAATCCAGGACTCCCAGACGAAATCGGTGCGCCGATCGTCTTTTCTGGAACTGGGTATTCTGATCCGTATTGTTGACATCCAGCAATCTTCGCATCAACGTTCGCTGGTGTCAGAACAGCACCGCCCTTGACAGTCGCGAGAGTACCAGTTGCATTATTCTCAGGAGTAGTCGATTGTGATACTAGAACAGTTCCGGCAATCAACGGTTCTGGATCAACCCTGGCATCATTCGGCAAACGACATTCGAAATGCAAGTGCGCACCCGAGCTGCTTCCAGTGTTCCCTTCCTTGCCAATCTTCGTGCCAGCGGAAACTTGTTGACCTTCCTTTACGTACACCTCGGCAAGGTGCATGTACACAGTCGTGCACATGTGTTTTCCAGCTGAATTCGTGTGCACGATCTTCACGTAATTCCCAGCACCACGCGCTTCGAATTGCGGTTTCTGGCAAACACCATCAGCAGCAGCTAAAACATCGCCGATCTTGCCACCAGCGTATGCGAAGTCACTGCCCTTGTGTGGTTTCACTTCACCAGTAACAGGGTGCTTTCGAAGTAAACTGAATCGCGAAGTTACGATCGCGCCAGGCAATGGATGCTGCAGACGAATTGAATCGCCTGCGGTGGCGAGTGCAGGAGAGAATACATACGAACGAGAATCAATTTCACTTACACCATTAAACGCCTTCAACAGATACCTGAAAGTCTTACCAAGTTGTGAGCTTACGAAAGTTCCAACTAAACGTCCTGTCGCGGTGTTGAATGAAACTCCGGTTCCAGATGACCATGATGTCCCAGTATCGGCTTCAACAAAAGTCCAGGATGTTGGGCTTGCTGGGGTCGATCCTTCTTGCAGCTTGAACGTTACATCGACACGAGCAGCACCGTCTAACGGTACAGTCGGTGTTTCGATCCTATTCGGAACGTTCTCAGTCGCATCGTTCATCAACCCTGACGGGTTCGCAGCTGTAGCAGTGTAGCACTCTGTCGATTCGCCAGGCTGCATTTCGTCTGTGCTGACAGGTGACAACCGATCAGCAGGTGCACCGACTTTGATCGGCGGGACTGGCGGGCAGCAGCTCATTTGCAGCTCTTCAATGCAGCCCGCTGTTCGATTTCATACGAGAGCGAACTTTCACGGTCGCCAAGAAGATCACGGACGCCTTCGAACAGAGTTGTGTACGGCGGATTGAAACGATACGTTGGCCGCATCGTATCAGGTGTTGTGCACTTCACTGCGACAGGAACTTCAACTATTCCGGGACTTTGCGTCGTAGCACAAGCACTAAGTGACAGAACTGAAAGCACTGCGAGGTATTTCATTTATTTCCCCCATTGATCAAATCAAGTGTGTCCTTGCTGACTAGATCATTCCCGTTGATTAAATCAAGAGCTGATTTGCAATCATTACCAGGTGTGCTTGGGGCGGTCTTGTAGATCACTCGCGCTTTTGCTTTGCCTTTCGATGCTTCGACCTTTGCACTTTCAAGATCTTTCTGAGCTGCAGCAAGACGAACGTCGCCTTCTTTTTTTAGAGCTTGAACAGCTGCGTTTTGATCTGCGATCTTTGCATCAAGAATTACAATGTCTTTTTCAAGATCGCTATTCGTATTTTGAAGATGTCGAACGTAGAAATACGTGCCAACGATAGCAGCGATCGCAATAGCAATGACAATCAATTTCAAGTATAGACCTGATATCATATGAATATGTGTTTAGAAGATGATTTGTCCTGGGTCAATCGAACCAATTCCTGAAACCCCAGTCGTAGCGTTCAGCACGTTCCCGACAAGACGCATCTTGCCAGTTATCGGCACTGAGAATTCAACAAGGATTTGCGTTGCGTTCAAGTTCTTGATTGACAACGGGATCATTGTCACGGTAGACCCATTCAGCGTAGTAGTGACATCGCCGACGGGCGTGCTATCGAATGGGTGTGTGATCGTCCACGCTGTTGATGGCGATGATTGAACGTGAGTGTATGCTTGAAATGTCATGATACTACTGCGTACCCTGTGAATGGTGCTGTGAACCACAGCGTAACTGTATTCACGTCGTTGTAAACAACTTGTGACGGAAGGATACGATGTTTCTCACCCTCGAAGTCAACAAAGATGTCAACAATAGGGTGATATCCAAGACTATGAACTACTTGCCATTCGTCAGACGCAGTTGCCTGCGTGTACACAAATCTAGATGCGACCTTTTGCGTCATTGACATGTTGAATCCTTAGATCAGGCGAGCGTACCCGACTTGTGCCGTGTTGAACGTAATGACAACTTGGTTCGTGTTTATGTGAGTGATTGTCAGCGGTTGAACTTCTTGATTTCCAATGAAGATTCGAACGATTGGATTGTATCCAAGATTGTGGTTGATTGTCCAAGTCGTTGACGACGACGATTGGAAGTGTGTATACGCGTACATCGCTTTCAATGTGCCGTCGAAGTGCCCAGAAACAACAACAGCCCGACCGTCAGCAGAAGTTCCAAAATTGATCACAGCTGTAGTAGAACCAGTAGTTTCAATCGATTCAGGGATTACAACTTTGTTCGTGCTGTCGAAGATCTGAATGTTCACAGATGTAGTGTTCAGGTTGTGCGTAATGTTCCACGTTGAAGCAGGTGTTGTCTGAACGTGCGTGTACGCTGTAATTTCACGTGTCAGCGGGACCCAAACTGGAAGCGATCCAGCAGTCACGCAAATGTATACGATTGAATTCACAAAGGCAATTTGACCGACTTTTGGTGTTACTGGGAATTGGGAGAGAGTTGACAGAACAGCGTTCTGAACCTCGTTTTGCTGCATGTTTGCATCGCCATAAAACTTCATGATGTGTTCCTATCGAAGGTTGAATCCACTTCTGTATTTACGATCAAGTCAACAAAAAGGTCGCCGAAGCGACCTTTTTGATTTAGGAGACTTGAGACTTAAGCGATACCCATGACAACAACTTTACCAGTGATGGCAGTGTTGAAAGTCACAGTAACGACTGTCGTGCTGGTGTACACAACGGATTGTGGAATGACCATGTTGTCAGTGGAGTCGATGACGGTCACATTGCAGTACTGCTGACCCAGGCTGTGCGTGACAGTCCAAGTTGTAGCTGCGACGCTGATAGTTTCTAGGTGATAGATCTTCGTTGCATTCCAAGTGCTGCCATTCGAGATCAGAGCTTGACCGGCTGTTGTTGCTGCAGCAGCACCAACATCTTGCAAGTCACCCAGAACGATCGTGCCAGCAAGAGCTGTACGTGTAACTGGAACCCAATCGCCAGCAGACTTCGTCAGCAGGTCACCTGTTGAAGCAACATCGGCACCTGACACGTTGGTCAGGTCGTCAATCGAAGCAAGCAGGTCAACTGCACCAGCTGTGACGCTGAAGAAATCTGAGTTGAACGAAGCCAGACCCTTAGCACCAGTAGTTGCGTCGGCAACACTGATCGTCACTGAACCAGCAGCCGAGGCCGTGGTAATTGGTGCCGAACCGCCGAGAATTGAAACGTTCGCACCGAGTGCAACAGTTTGTGCGCCACCAGTAGTACCAGTGTAGCTGATCGTGCTGTTAGCCAGCTGAGCATTGTCAACACCTGCTGCTGCGATCACAACGTTACCAGCCGTGACAGTGAAGTCACCAGCATTGAACGATGCAACACCGACCTGTGAAGAAGAAGCACGCTTTGGTGTGAATGTAACAGTGTTGCCAGTGACAACAGAGTCAAGACCATTCACTGCCGAACCTGCGAACAGGATTGACTCACCAAGAGAAACTGCGTCGGAACCAGTGTCGCCGTTCAAATTGATGATGCTGTTCACAAGCATTGCGTTCGTGACACCAGCAGCACTGATCTTGAGACCTGCTGCTGATTGCTCGAGACCAGCACCGTCCAGAACGAACGTCAGCTTACCACCCGTCAAGGCGCTGTCAAGCTGAACTGCCTTGCCTGCAACGATGTCCAGACCGATTTCGTCTGATGGAAGTTCGGCAATACCAGCACCGAGGTTCACGAAGATCGTGTTACCTGAGTTACCAAGACCTGTGCCCCAGATGAAGGCTTGACCGCCAGAGAATTGCGAGAACACAACAGCTGAAGTACCAACAGTCGTGACCGTAGCTGTTTCGGTAAAGCCTTGACCTTCGTTTGCAGTACCTTCTTGAACAAAGACAGCAGAACCGTCGAACTCGGCTGCTGAATCCATGTCAGTAGCGCGCGTCCAGGCACCGGCGGCGACAACGTAGATGCCGTTCTCAGCTGGCAGAGTCTGGTTCTTGACAAGAACGCGATCACCGGCAACGAGTACAACACCATCAACAGTCTGTGGGGCAGACAGTGTGATGTCGGCTGTAGTAGCAGCACGAACAGCTGGCTTCCACGACAGACCAGTCAACAGCGAGTCAACGTATGCCTTGTTCGCGCCTTGAGTGCCAGTTGTCGGGACGTTGTTCATAGTCACAAAGTTCGTGCCCATGTTCAAGTCGCCGGTCATCGTGTCGCCGCCGACGTTCACGTACACTGTGTCGACAAGAGAGGTGATGTCACCGACGACAACGGCTGTCGTACCGGAGACGCGTCCGAATGTATCACGCGTGAACTTCAGGAATGTACCAGTACCACTATCGGTGACGGTAACCAAGTTGATGTCAGTGTTCGAAGCAACGCCGTCGCCGTTCGTGACAACGATGTTGCCAGCAGTTCCAGCGATCGAACGAATGGCAGCAGCGCCGTCAGCAGTGCGAACGACGTAGCCAGTAGTCGTCAAACCTTCGAGAGCAGCCAGGTCATTTGCGAGTACGAACGTTGGGTTGCCAGCAGTGCCTGCTGGATTGCTGATTGTGAAGCCTGCAGCTGGAGCAACGAGAGTACGCTTCACGAATGTATCAGCACCAGTCTGAACAACGATGCCTGCAGATGAATCGAGATCTGCGAGAGCAGTCAAAGTTGCATCAAGAGCCTGCTTGGCGTTGAGCTGAGTCTGGATTGGAGATGTAACACCATTGACGTAGCCGAATTCTGTTGCGTCAACGCCTTGAGCAGCGTACCCGCCGATTGAAGTGATGTCAGCAGCAGAGACGCCAGTGACAGTGTCCAGGATGTTCAGTTCAGCAGCGGAAGCTGTCAGACCAGTCAGCAAGTTCAACTGCGCAATTGTGACTGTGACGTCAGTAACGTCGTTCAGCTGCAGCGTGTCATTGACCCACTTCGATGTACCTGAATTGTACTTCAAGTATTGGCCGTCTAGAAGGGAAACAGCAACGTTCACGTCGAGCAACTCGGACAGCGAATCCTTGCCTGTCATGTAGTTCGAGATTGCTTGCAGGATTGCCTGAACAGAAGTTTCAGTACCAGTCAGAGCAGCGCCAGTAACTTGACCTTGAACGAATACGCCGTTCGTGGTAACGATTGAACCGAGTGAAACTTCGATGTTGTCGACTTCAGTTTGCAGAGCCGCTGCATTGCCGCCAGTAGCGATTGCAACCCAGTT
>Ga0163144_10016843_pt1 | contig 14947 bp, 12 predicted proteins | sample OliLak19BULKMAT1_FD_123175 | JGI IMG/M metagenome (GOLD analysis project Ga0163144, IMG submission 123175) | Freshwater microbial mat bacterial communities from Lake Vanda, McMurdo Dry Valleys, Antarctica - Oligotrophic Lake LV.19.BULKMAT1 | ecosystem: Environmental > Aquatic > Freshwater >... | reverse complement strand
TTATCTAGCAGACTTAGTTAGCGACGCACATTTAGACAAGATAGAGAGACTAATAGTCGTTTTAGATAATAACTCCACTCACAGACAGAAAATGAGAGATTTGCTTGCTAAGGAAATAGCTAATAGAGGATTAGGGGAGAAAATTGAACTAGAATTTATGCACACGCCTGCTTACTCGCCCGACTTTAACCTTGCTGAATACGAAATCCATCTGTTGAGGTTGCAAAAATTACATCATCTTCCTTCGGACACCACGATCCCAAAAATTGCTGAAAAGCTGAAAGATGTCACTATTTTAATGAATCCTTCACAGATCTCAAATACTCTTCAGCATATCTATTCTCTCGCTACAACTTGTAATGTCTAATCCTATGCTGGGAAGGGAGTATATTGTAATTTCTAAAGAGTAAAGATAAATTCCTTCACCAACATTCCTGGAGTTTGGATTCCGCCCAAGGAACGATTTCCATAAGTACTGACATCGGGAATAAACTGCACAGTATCAGTTAGAGCTTCTAAGTTTTCACTCAAAAATCGATAAATACTATCATCAAATCTAAGATCCTCAATCGGCGCGATAATTTCGCCGTTCTCTACCCAAAAGCAAGCATAGCGAGTCATACCCGTGATTCTGCCTGATGGGCGATCGCTCCAATTGAGATAGTGTAAGTTGCTCAGATATAGCCCTGTGTGGAGTTTGGTCAAAATCTCGGCTTCAGCTAAAGTTCCTGGCAAAACTTGAAGCGATCGCAGATACTCTTGCTGATTTGCGCCATTCGCTACTTTGTGATATTCCAGCGCGGTGCGAGAACTAATTAAAGTGTTTGTCAGTTTTCCGCTACTAATAATTGGTAAATTTAGGGGGGCGATTTCACCCTGTTGATTGAAGCGAGGTACATTTCCGTGGCAGAAGTCTTCGATTAAATTGAATTGTGGCGACAGGCTTTTTTCACCAGAATGCAGTTGCAGAAAAGCACTATTTTTTTGCTGAATTTCTGACTCGCTAGCGCTTCCTCGGATTAATTCGAGCATTTCTGCTACAGCTGCAGGCGCAAAATAAACGCGATAGTTACCTTTGTTGATGGTTTTACTAGGCAAGGATAGTTTCTCTAATTTCTGCTTTGCCACTTGAATTTGCTGAATATAGACTTCACTTTGCCAAGTGCGACCGCTGTAGGTTCCTTTTACCGCTTTCTGATCTGGGGTAAAGATCGAATAATCCACAAAAAAAGAATCGGTCGCAAACCAATGTTGTTGCCCAGCCGAATTACTTGCAGAGTTACTATGGGCGCGAACCACTCTGCCACCTGCATAAAATCCAGTAAAGTCTAGATCGCCCACAGGTGAAAGAATTTGCTCAATTGCTGCCTCTGGGGTCAGTAATTCTCCAGTGTAAATCTCCCTAGTTGAGCCAAAATTTTGCGGTACGACCACGTAGGGATTTTCTGGTACTTGGGAGATTTCTGCTCTTAGATATTTGAGATTTGAGCTAGCGATCGCTAGATTTTGTGCTTGATCCTCACTAAAGGGAAATTCGGCATAGACTTCTCTCGATTGATCAATCAATACCAAATTGACGTTACAGTCTTGCACCATCCCACTTTGACGCACTTTGCCATGATTAAATCGACTGAATTGGCTAGATTCACCTGTCAATGAGAGCGTAAAACTCTCATTTCCCTTCAAGGCTTCGGCTATCTGATGGCTAAGTTCTCCAAAGGCAGATTCTAAATTTTCCATTAAATATCCAGTTCTGCTAGGCTTAGTTTTGCGCCATAGGTTTCAATAAATTCTCTTCTTGGAGCTACGCGATCGCCCATCAAAATTGTAAAGATTCGATCTGATTCCGCCGCATCTTCAATTGTGATCTGTTTAAGCGATCGAGTTTCAGGATTCATAGTGGTGTCCCATAGCTGTTGAGGCATCATTTCGCCCAATCCCTTAAATCGCTGAATGTTGTAATTGGCATTGGCAGGGAATAGCTTAATTGCAGCTTGAAGTTCGCGATCGCTGTAGAGATATTGAGCAGTCTTTCCTCTTTCCAACTTATAAAGCGGCGGGCAACCAATGTAAATATAGCCTTGATCTACCAATTGCCTTTGATAGCGATAGAAGAAAGTCAGTAAGAGCGTACGAATATGTGCTCCATCCACGTCTGCATCAGCTAAGAGAATGATTTTGTGGTAGCGAAGTTGAGCCAGATTAAATTCTTCACCTCTAATTCCCATGCCCAATCCTGTGATTAGCGACTGAATCTCGGTGTTTTTATAGATTTTGCTGTCATCTGCGCGCTCAATATTCAGTACCTTACCGCGCAAAGGTAAGATTGCTTGGAAGTGGCGATTTCGTCCTTGTTTGGCACTTCCACCTGCGGAATCTCCTTCCACGATGAAGATTTCCGATTCGCGCGGATCGCGGGAGCTACAGTCAGCTAATTTGCCTGGCAAAGTGGAAGATTCTAAAGCCGATTTACGTCGTACCAAATCCCTTGCTCTTCTGGCAGCTTCTGCCGCATTAAAAGACTGAATCGCTTTCTCAATAATAGAACTAGCGACTGCAGGATGGAATTCCAAGAATTCGTTCAGTACCTCGCCCACAAAGGAATCAACAATGCCGCGCACTTCCATATTGCCTAGCTTAGTTTTAGTCTGTCCTTCAAATTCAGGATTTGGCACTTTAACCGAAATCACCGCGGTTAAGCCTTCCCTAACGTTCTCTCCCGCCAGGTTAGAATCCCCTTCCTTTAGCTTCTTGAGTTTGCGGGCGTTGGAATTGATTGTGCGAGTGAGAACAGTTTTTAATCCTTCTAAGTGCGTACCTCCATCGATCGTGCGAATATTGTTGGCAAAGCCCAAAACATTATCGTTGAATGAATCTACACACCACTGCAAGGCTACTTCTACTTGCACATTGTCGCGTTCGCCCTGCACGAAGATAATCTCAGGGTGAATTGGTTGCTTTTCGCGGGTCATGTAGGCGACATATTCTTTGATCCCACCATTGAATAAATAGACTTCTTGGTAAGGTTCACCTGTCTCGGTTAAGTTGCGGCGATCGCGGAAAGTAATATTTACGCCAGCATTCAGATATGCCAACTCCTTTAGTCTGCCCGCAAGAGTGAGATAGTCATAATTAGTATCGGTTTGGAAGATGTCGCTGTCAGGTTTAAAATGGACTTGAGTTCCTCTTTTCTCTGAATCAGCTTTATTTGGTCTGGTTTGCAGTTCTCCCATAGCCACACCCCGTTCATAGCGTTGAGTGTGAATCTTTTGTTGCCGCCAAACAGTCACATCAACCCAGATCGAGAGCGCATTCACCACCGATACACCCACACCATGCAATCCGCCCGAAACCTTATAGCCGCCTTCGCCAAATTTACCACCCGCGCCCAATACGGTCATTACCGTCTCAAGCGCAGATTTACCTGTTTTGGGATGCAAATCTGTGGGGATACCGCGCCCATTGTCAATCACCGAAACTGAGCCATCTTCAAAAAGTTCTACCAGGATTTGATTACAGTGCCCAGCTAGAGCCTCGTCTACGCTGTTGTCTACCACCTCAAAAACCAGATGATGTAGACCCTTTGGCCCAGTGGAGCCAATGTACATTCCAGGGCGCTTACGAACGTGATCGATTCCTTCTAATACTTGAATTTGGGCGGCGTTGTAATTGTCTTTATTTATGCTTAGAACCTTTTCACTAACTATCTCTGGAATTGCTTCTTTGGCTGGCTCTTGGTTACTGTTAGTGGTGCTAGCAATCCCTTGATCTTTCTCTTGCTTTGGCTCCTGATCGCCCCCCTCATTAATCCCTTGCTCAGCTTTAATCCCTCGATCAACTTTAGTAGGGGCGACGACAGTTTTTTTAGGCATAAGAAAATTTGCGTACAATGCTTGAGATTCAGACTATTTTAACCTACAAAAGCCATAATTAGGCTTTAGCTATAGATCAGATGGTACAGGCAATCAGGAGGCTATTCTGTGCCATATAGCACCAAGATCATAATTATAAATAGACTAACTAGTCCGCGCTTATTTTTATAATAAATTCTGATTAATAAACGCTAAGATTTGATGGCGCTGGTAAAGCTACTTGGCTATCAGAGTTCTCGCTAGAAGCGATCGCTTGCATTAAACTTGCCATTTCTAGGGCATTCATTGCATATTCCCAGCCTTTATTACTTTTGATCCCTGCTCGCTCTAGCGCTTGTTGCATTGTGTCCGCTGTGATGATGCCAAAAATCACGGGTACTCCAGTTTGGTTAGCTGCTGCCGCAATTCCCTTGGCTACTTCTGAAGCCACGTAGTCAAAATGTGGGGTATCTCCTCTAATTACCGCACCCAGACAAATTACAGCATCGTAGCGTCCAGTTACCGCTAGTTTTCTAGCGACTAATGGTACTTCAAAGCAACCTGGAACCCAAGCGTAATCTACTTGTTCGGTGATATTTACGCCGTGACGTTGGAGGGCATCTTGACATCCACCCAGTAACCGATTCACGATTAAGTCATTAAATCTTCCCACTACTACCGCAAACTTGAAGTGATCGCTCTGGGCAAAACTACCCTCAAAAACTGCCATATATTATTTTGATTAGATTAAAGAATTTTGATTTAGCTATGATTCTATTTTAATTGCAGCGATCGCCAAAATTTGATGTCCTACTCCCTTCCTAATCAAGATTTAGATATTTTGGGTGTGGGGGCTAAGCCCCCACCAAGGGGTTTCACCCCTTAACTCCATTACAGCAAGGTCCATTCCTACAGTGAGAGGAGAGTAGATTTCAGGTTGATAGATAGAAAAACTATCTTTTTTGCAGCATATATTCTTCAACTAGACGCATATTTTGCAAATATTTTTGTTCTTCAACCAACAGATTTCCTTGTTCGCGCAACACCTGAAGATTAAATATTGGCTGATGTAGTTCTGGCAACGGCTGATCGCTATTTAGTAAACGCATTGAGAGATTTTCTAAGCCGACACTGTAGATAAATTTACGGATTTGTTCATCAAAAAGACGCGATCGCAAAGCACTAAAAAAGTCGATTGATTGATTAGGAAACAGCTCTACTAAGTTTTCGATTTCCCGCTGGGATAGTTGATCCGCCGCAAAAATGCCGCTCACAATGCCGATGCGATCGCTATGATCTGGCTGCCAAAAAAACTTCTCCATCCGTCCATCGCGTAAAAGCGGAGCGTACATAGTAGAAAAATCATTACCAGTCACAATAATCGGTACTCGCTTGATTGGCTTGTCATCATAACTACCAGGCAACTGCACATTGGTGGGATTGTCCGCAATATTCATCAAAGTGGCATTCACCAACTGGGTATTTACCGTATATTGAGTAGCCTGATCGACCCGACCTGCACCTGCATCAATGTCATTTACCATCAAAATGCAGATCTTACCCCTTACCCGCATCAACTCTGCTGCTTCTCGATAGCGCAACCGTACTAACCGCGCAGGATCGCCAGCATCTGGGCTTTCCAGTTCTCCTCCCGACATTTGTACAGGCTCAATTCCCATTCGCGCAAACGCTAACTCACATTGAAAAGTCTTACCTTCGCCCTTACGCCCGTGGATCCCCAAAATTAGTGGTGTAGCTAGCCCAGGCAAATTTAATAAATTTTTAGTAATATGAACTGCTAACTTATCTAAAAAACGAGGTGAAATGTAGTGAGTCATGAAATGAGGTTTGGTTTAGGAATATATGGACAATATTTTGGGGCTAAATACTAAGTTTTGTAGCAATAGCTACATTCTATGCTACATTTAGGCTAGAAAAAATACACTAATATACTTTAGAAAACTGTTTATTATGAACATTAACAAAGAAATCAAAAAAGAAGCTACTGCTAATCACCAAGCAAACATGGCTTCTTCTCTCAAGCGCCGCCTTGAAGCTGCTAGAGCTAATAACAATTCCCAGTTGGTTGAGGCTCTCCAAAACGAAATGAAGCAACTAGGCTTGGGCTAGACCTAAGCTAGATTTGAATCCAAATTTAATGAATCCAAATCTAATAAAGTTATTTCCTCTGCCATTATTTAGTGCTCGCTATTTGGCAGGGGATTTTTTTGATTAATCTTATTAAAAGTCCTAAAGTGCGCCTGCTACCGTCTGATCTAAAATACTCTCGGAGATGTGGCTAGTGACGTTCATGGTTTGCAAAATGGGAAGATGCTCAGCGCCTAGCGGATAGTCAATCACGCTTACGCCTCCATTGCCTTGTTTAAATGTCCAGAAATACTCAGTACCTAGTCCAAACACCTGGCAGAGAATCGCCTTGTTTACTGCATCATGGGCAACTACCAGCGCCGTATGACCTACAGGTACCGATCTAATTATTTCTTGCCAAGCCTCAGCTACCCTTTGCCACACTTGATCCAGATTTTCTCCCTCAGGCATTTGGACAACTTGGGGTTCAGTTTGCCAACGTTGCAATTCTCCAGGAAACTCCGCTACAATCTCGGCTTCTAGTTTGCCTTCCCATTTACCGTGGGAGATTTCCCGCAAGCGATCGCTAAGCACTAAATCTTTGAGTACGTCTAAGTTTGAGTGAAAGGGATCTAAAATTTTGATCGCAGTTTGCTTTGGGCGCAGCATTGAGCTACTGAAAGCACAATCAATCTTTATATTTGCTAAAAACTTGCCTGTCAGTTCGGCTTGCTCTTCACCCTTGGGATTGAGGGGCACATCAATTTGTCCTTGAAAGCGCTTTTGTCGATTCCAGTCGGTTTCACCGTGACGTACTAATAAAATGCGGACACCTTGATGATTTTTTTTCAGGGGTGGCAAATAGCTACTCAGTATAGGCTCAAGATGAGTGACGACATTCACAGATTCCAATTGAGCTTGTCCTTGTTGGAAATTCAAGACGCTGATCGCGCAATTATATTGTTGTAAGCAGTGATAGCTATCAATTTCAACTCCTAATGCTGTGCAGATTAGGGCGCGGTTGATGCCACTATGTCCAACCAATAAAATTGTGTCGTTTGGATGTTTGGGGAGGGTTTCTTGCCAAAAGTCTCTTGCCTGAGCAAACAAGTCCACAATCGGATAGCGATCGCCCAACTTAAACTGATCTGGCTGGTTTTGCCACTGCTCATAGGCTACAGGGAAATCTAGGCGCACTTTTTCAAAATCTATGCCCTCCCATAGCTCAAGATCGATCTCGCATAAATTATGGTCAGCGATCGCTTTGGGGACGGTTTGAAATTCTTGGAAAATATAAGCGGCAGTCTGTTGGGTACGCACTAGGGGGCTGACATAGGCGTAATCAAATTTAATATTCTTGAGCGCTTTGCCAGCTAGGGTTGCTTGCTGTTGCCCTTTGGCTGTAAGCGTAGATTGCAATTCTGGCTGATTGAGGTTGCCTCTGCCTTGCACAATGCCAGCGATATTAGACGTACTCTCGCCATGACGGACTAAAATTACTCGAGTCACTAGATTTTTGCCCCTCAATGTTTAAGTTTTATCTGTTTAAGTTTTATCTTGACTTTGAAAGTAAATCTTACCGAAAAATGGACGTTTCATGATGATTTTGCCGATTTTGCAAATTAAAACCATCGCTGGAACTGCGCAACTAAAACCACTTATCTTTTAGTGCAAAATTGCTTTAGAGCTATATGAAAGATCAATGTTGCTGGAAATTTGCACGCTAAGATTGATGCTTGGTACTGTGATATAGTAAACCTTAAGCAGTGTCTACCTAAACGTTCAACACTTGATGTGGTACTAAGGCTCCAATATTTGAGCCTCAATTTCAGGCTTTTGAGTAACAGATATTGGCTGTATATACTGATCGTAGATATTAAGTATTTGAAAGATGATTAAGCGCTAGATTGCACAAAGCAAATCTTCTAATTTATTAATCTTTTAACTGTTTAAATCTTACTTATCTAACTTCCATAGGTTAGGTATCGAACAAATTAAACTTAAAAATTAGATTTAATTTACTTAAATTAACTAGGCTTAATCAAGTTAGATATTTTACCTGAGTAGTAATACCTGAGTCGTAATGGCTAAGTAGTAATGGCTAAGTAGTAAAATATCTTACTTGCTCTCTGACTACCTGGCTTTTTGCCTGAATACTTAATCAACCTGACTGGATTCATAATCAAATAGATTCTGACTTTGTCACATTCCTGAACTTTCCAGATATATCAATCTTAAGATATATAAATTTTGACAGTTCCTTCAGTAGTTTGTGCAAGCGAGGTTTTCTTCCCTATGTCTCTGGATGAATTAAGAATTAGTGCATCAAATAAAGTTCGGCGGGAAATGATTTAGCTAGAAACTTAGTCTGAGGAATTAATCCTTTGGCAAAAGAATATAGGTTTGAATTAAATTTGAATCCATTAGTTAGGTTGAGGGGTCTTAGTTTTAGAAGCATTATGCCAGTAAGCGAATGTAACCTAGTCTATGAAGGTAAAATTGTGAAAGTAGAGATGTTGCGAAGTCTACTTGATTTAGACCTAGATTAGTTCTAAATTAGTTCTTTATAGTGAGTAAAACTTAGAAGCGAAGACTAATTTATTCGTACTTAGCCAGGGAAGCGATCGCTTCTTTTAGCCCTTAGGTGAATATTAGTCTTGAGTAATTATTAGTTTTGAGTAATCATAAATAATTGGTTATCAAATAAGTAGTTCTTAGGGTTTCTAGAGTTTCCGCAAATCTCTCTAAGCCTCTTAACACAAGAGATTTCTGAGTCCATAAACAAACAATTTTAGACCAGTAATTAAATCAATAAGCCCATAGGAAATTTTTGAGGAAATTGAATGTTCAAACAAGTGATTATTGCCGAGCAACATCGAATTGCGGCAGTATTTAGTGAAGATCAAATTGAAGAGATTATCGTAGCTGCTGGCACGCACCAAGTTGGGGATGTGTACATGGGGGTGGTGGAAAACATCCTGACTAGCATCGATGCCGCCTTTGTAAATATTGGAGACAATGAGCGCAATGGTTTTATTCATATTTCTGATTTAGGTCCCCTGAAACTGCGCCGTAATTCCACTTCAATTAGCGATTTGATTTCGCCTCAGCAAAGAGTATTAGTCCAGGTGATGAAGGAACCCACAGGGAATAAGGGACCTCGACTAACGGGAAATATTTCGATGCCAGGTCGCTATGCGGTATTGTTGCCCTACGGACGGGGTGTAAATCTATCTAAACGGATCAAAAGTGAGTCTGAGCGCAATCGCCTACGCGCATTAGGAATTTTGGTGAAACCATCTGGCACGGGTTTGCTACTTCGCACTGAAGCCGATGGTGTGTCTGAGGATGCAATTATCGAAGATATGGAGAACTTACAAAAGCAGTGGGAAGCAATTCAAGCTGATGCGGCTGTCACTAGATCGCCTTCCCTGTTAAGTCGCGATCGCGATTTTGTCCAAAAAGTATTAAGGGATGCCTATTCCACCGATGTAAATCGAATTGTGGCTGATTCACCAGAGGGCTTAAAACGGATCAAGCATCACTTGCAGAATTGGGGTGAAGGTAAAATTCCTGCGGGGTTATCCGTTGACTATCATCGAGAGCGGACTTCGATTTTAGAATATTTTCGGGTAAATGCGGCAATTCGCGAAGCGCTCAAACCCAGAGTGGATCTGCCTAGTGGCGGCTATATAATTATTGAACCAACCGAAGCGCTGACCGTAATTGATGTCAACTCTGGTTCGTTTACGCGATCGCAAACTTCACGGGAAACTGTACTTTGGACAAACTGCGAAGCCGCTAAGGAAATTGCCCGCCAGATCCGACTGAGGAATATTGCTGGGATGATTGTGGTGGATTTCATCGATATGGATACCCGCAAAGACCAGATGCAATTATTAGAGGAATTTAACAAAGCCCTGCGGGTTGATAAATCTCGTCCACAAATTGCGCAATTGACTGAGCTAGGCTTGGTAGAGATGACGCGCAAACGTATGGGACAGAGCATCTATGAATTATTTGGTCAACAATGTACGACTTGCTTAGGGTTGGGAATTATTGCCCGTCTACCTGGAGAGTCTATGGTGCAGCGAGAGGTGGATCATCATCATCTCAACCTAGAAACTCAATTTGTAGCTGAGTTCAGTAAAGATGAAAGTCTGCTGGCTGAAGAAGATGAAGACTCACGCCTAAATGGAGGCATGGAGTTGAACTTACTCAATCATCCCAACTATCAGGAGCGTGGCGGCGCTAATTCCCGTCGTGGTCGGCGGCGTTCATCCCGTGATGGCGAAAAACCAACTGAGGTGCGGTTGCGTCGTCAAGATTCTCGCCCAGAAAATCCAGAATATAGAAGTGAATCCCGCTCTGCTCGTTTACCTGAACGTGTCTCTGAACGTGTCTCTGAGCAACAGTTTGAGCCAAAAATTGAGCCAGGAATTGCTCCTAAGTTTGAGCCTAAGTTTGAGCCTAAGTTTGAACCAAGATCTGAGCCAAAAGAAGTAAGCATAAATCCCAAGGTAATCAGTTTACCTGCGGTAAATGGTTTGAGTAGCATCAGCAGCGATCGCCGAACAGAATTGGTTGAGCTAGAAATTACTGAAACTGCGCCAGAAATCAAGAAACGCGAATTTCCCCGCCCTAAGTTTGAGCCAATGGAAACTGTGATCGTGGAGATGACCCAAGAAGAGCAAGACATCTATGCCCATTTGGGAATCTCGCCCCTGGTATATGTGAATCGTTACCAAGAAGCCAATCTGCTGCCGATTGTCACTTTGCCTGGAGTTGCCCCAGTGATGCCAGTCATAGATTATGGATCAGATAAATTGTCTAGTCTGAAATCTAAAGCCGAAGAACTAGCGATCGCTCCTATTTTAGATTTTGAGCCTGAGTCTGAGCCCGAACTGACCTCAAGCTTAAGTCTTTCAGATAGTAGTGAGAAGATTTTTGAGAAAACTCCTGAGAAAATTTCTGAGAGAGCTACTGAGAAAATCATCTATAAAACTAGAGGCGAAATCCCAGACTTGCCAGCTGCATCCATTGTGCCCGAACCAATTGCTGAGCCAGTCAAAGAAGAAGCTTCCAAAGAAGAGGTAGTCATCCAATCCCCTGCTGCTTCCCGCCGCCGCCGCTCAAGTTCGTGACTTTGCCCCAGGTAGTAATTGTGGGGGCTGGAGTAATTGGCACCATGCTTGCCTATGAACTGAGCCTCCATCATCTACAAGTGATCGTGTTCGATTCAGCCCAACCAGGTGAAGGTGCAACGGCTGCCGCCTTGGGGGTAATGATGGCGGTTTGTAGTCAAAAGCTGAAAGGCAACTTAGTTAGTTTGCGGCTACAGAGCTTGCAGCTATATGAAAAATTGGTGCCTAAGTTAATCGAACTAACTGGGCAAAAGATTCAGTTTAACCGCACTGGTATCCTTTGCCTTTATCGTTCAGAGCTTGCCGAAACTAAATCCCAATCTTTGATTGCCACGCGTCAATCCCAGGGTTTTGACTTGCAATGGTTAAATCAGGCTGAAATTCAAGCACAATATCCGCAAATATTAGCTGAATCAGGATTGTATAGCGCTCAAGATCGAGCGATCGCTCCCCAGGAGCTAATTTCTGCCCTGGTTTTAGCGGCGCAGCAAAATGGCGTAAAGTTTGAGCTTAATTCTCCTATTACCAATCTTAATCAATTGCCCCAGGCGGATTTTACAGTGATTACCGCAGGACTGGGTTCTAACCAAATTCTGGCAAATCTGGGTATAACTGCGCCGCTAATAGGGGTGGGTGGACAAGCGATCGCTTTAGAGTTACTAGGTTTAAATTTGCAAACTGCGATTCATGCCGAAACTGAAACTGGCGACATAAATCTTGTGCCGTTAGGAAGCGATCGCTACTGGCTAGGTGCAACCGTAGAGTTTGATGTGCAGAATTTACCGCGAGAAGAAAATACAAAGAATTTATTAGAGCAAGGAATTAGTTTTTGCCCGCAATTACAGGAAGCAAAAATTCTCTCTACCTGGGCTGGCTATCGTCCTCGTCCTCAATTTCAGCGATCGCCAATCTTAGGCTTTTTACCAAATTTTCCTCATCTATTAATTGCCACAGGTCACTACCGCAACGGCATCTTAATGGCGCCAATTACCGCTCAAATAATTGCGGACTTAATTAGATTCGGTGATAGTCCTTTGCCTTGGCGTGAGTTTAGTCTGGTTAGGGATTAATTGAGAAGTGGCTGAATTTGTGAAAGGAATATTTGAGAGTTCTAGCAGATCTTCAATATTCTGGATCATGGTTTGACAGATTGCATCTAGAGGCAGGTCATTCGGATCATTACCGAAGGGATCTTCGATTTGAATGCCAATTTCTTCAATTCCCAAGAGCGTAAAGCTAATCAAAGCCACTAACAGCGGGGTTAACCAGCCTAAGGCAGTCACCATCTGGAAAGGAAGCAGCAAGCAGTAAACCATTAATAACTGACGTAAATGAATCGCATAGGCAAGCGGAATTGGTGTTTTTTGAATCCGTTCGCAGACTCCTAGGGCATCCACCATCTGACTCAGTAGCCCACACATACTGACCAACTGCAAGGGATCTAGAGCTTGTTTTTGGGTTTGCTGTTGTAAATAACTATGCAGCCAAAAGGCTACGGTTAAGGGCGGATTATTTTTTTCCTGTAGTTGCTCAAATTGCCAAGCTGAAACTAGATCTTGTAGTTCAAAACTTGGTGGTTGTTGGCGCAGATGTTGTTTCACGGCGATCGCAAATCCAGGCAAAAGACGCAGAGCAGCAATTTTTGCTTGGCGATCTTGATCAGAAGATTCACTAATCAAAATCAGAATCGAGCGAGCCAGATTGCGCACATTATTCACCAGGCTACCCCAAGCTTTGCGTCCTTCCCAAAAGCGCTCATAGGCGGTATTTGTGCGAAAAACTAAAAGTAAGCCCAAAACCAAATTGGGAATCAAACTATTTAAAATCGGCAAGTACAGGTTAATCCCTTGAGCATGGATCAGATAAACTAGCAGCCCAAAAGTGCCACAGGCAAAGGTACGTGGAAATACCTCTTGCACCACTGAACCCTGAAGTTGCAGCGCAATTTGCAGCCAGCTGCGATGATCGGAGAAGTTACTAAGAGGATTAAGCGATTTGCGCCGTGCCATTAATTTTGCGGATTCTTTGGCAGAACTTCAATTTCAAAACCATTACCTGTAACTTTTTGTCCTGCTCGAATCTTACAGGTTTTGCGTAACTCTGTTTGACCATCTACCTCAACATAGCCATCTGCTACCAACATTTTTGCTGCGCCTCCAGTAGGAGCTACGCCACATACTTTCAATAAATTACAAAGGGGGATAAATTCATCGATTAATTCAAATTTTTCTTGCATAACAGTTAAACTTAATTCAGTTAAGAGGGTGTCTAAGTAGAGTTAAAACTTCAACTCATAAAATGAGCTAAAATTGATTGCGGGGCTGCGCCTTGCGACCCGAATCATCATCAGTTTGATTCTACATTTCTACTTAATATTTTACGTTACCAAAAGACTTACTCAATTTCCTTATGCAGAAGAGTGTTATTCTCACTAGCTTTTTGCTTCTGAATTTGAGCGTAAATTTGATTTTTAGCCTGAGTGCAGGCGCTCAAACTCAATCAGCGATTAATCTACCTGCAGACGATCAAGCTGAAGAGATCCTAAGAGCAGAAATTTATACTGAGGCGCGATCGCCTGTTGATGGTAGATTTTTGTCTGCCAAGGAATATGTGGAATTACAAGAAGACTTAGGCAAATTGGATGGCGCAACCGCCGCTTTTTTAGTTTCCCCCAAACTACGAGAATTAATTGAATTACTGAAACTAAGGCGTACTATTCGGCAAATCATTCCCTTTCTACCTTAAATCAAAAAGATGAGAAGACTATGAGAAGTAAATGAAACAAGCATGAGATTGAAGCCTCACCTTTTGTTAAAGATTTCCCTTAGAATTGAACTCATCTCTTTCTATTTATCGAGTTAAGCCAATGTTGACTGCCTTTACCGCAGGGTTGTTATTAATCTCAATTTCAGAGATTGGTGATAAATCTTTTTTTGTCGCTGCAATTTTGGCAATGCGCTACTGTCGTAGATCTGTCTTTTTGGGCGCGATCGCGGCGTTGGCAATTATGACCGTGATTTCAGTTGCTTTGGGTCAGGTGCTAAACTTTGTGCCTAAGCTGTGGGTACATTATGCGGTGATTGCTCTATTTCTATTTTTTGGCATCCGACTGCTGTTAGAATCCAGAACCATTCCCAAAAATCAAAGCTGTGTAGGTGCGAAAGAAGCGATCGCTTACCTCTCTGAAAATCTGAAAGAGAATGCTGAAGAAACTAATACTCTTTTAACTAGTGTTTCACTTAGAGAGACCAATAGAGCGACCGATCAATTTCCTAGTTGGCAAGTATTCTCGCAGTCTTTTTCCCTGACATTTTTGGCGGAATGGGGCGATCGCACGCAATTTAATACAATCGCTTTGGGAGCTTCACACAATCTATTCGGAGTGACTATGGGCGCGATTTTGGCTCACGGAATTTGCTCATTAATTGCGATTATCTGCGGCAGTTTCTTAGCCCAAAGAATTTCAGATCGCTGGGTTACGTTAATTGGCGGTTTGTTATTTATTCTCTTCGCCTTCATTTCTCTAGTTCAAGGTGAATAGAAGACTGCTTTTGCACAGCCAAATAATTATTGTATCACTGCCGATATTGCCGATCAAAGAATCATTGCCAGCACCGCCATCTTGAGGGAGTAGGGCTGGATTTTGCTAAGCAACTAGACATTTAGTTCTAACCTGATTAGACTGAGATACTTCTTGATTGAATTGCCACTGTGGAAACTCCTGATTTACCCAATCTACCAACTAATTTGCCATCTAACCTGCAACAAATCACTCAAGCAGTGGCAAGCCTTTATGATACTTTTCCGTTCCCGCCCGACCCTGTGTTGAATGAAGCTCCGCCTGGCTATAATTGGCGCTGGAGT
>Ga0163144_10016842_pt1 | contig 14947 bp, 13 predicted proteins | sample OliLak19BULKMAT1_FD_123175 | JGI IMG/M metagenome (GOLD analysis project Ga0163144, IMG submission 123175) | Freshwater microbial mat bacterial communities from Lake Vanda, McMurdo Dry Valleys, Antarctica - Oligotrophic Lake LV.19.BULKMAT1 | ecosystem: Environmental > Aquatic > Freshwater >... | reverse complement strand
TCAGCTCAAAAACAAACAGATTGAAAAAGTAAAAATATTAATTTCTGATTTCAAAAAAACTCTGGAAAAATTCGATCCAAAACTCAAAGAGGAAACTGATTACATCTCTTCATTTGAAAAACAAGATGAGAATTATCTTCTAACAAAATACCCAGAAATTCAAACTAAATTCAAGGAATTGCAAGTAAAACTAAGCAATCAAGAAACTACCACTGCCAAAGAAACCTCTACTTCCTCAAGTTCAAACCCTGCAAACAACCCAGTGAAATTCAAAACGTTTTCTGGAGTAGAGTTCCAAAATCTTTATGAAACCATTACTTTCCCGAAAAGTACTGAACCGATAAACAAAAGCGTAATAACTGGTGATATTGAAAGTGACGCTTATATAGCTGGAATTGCCGAAAATCGTGGATATAAAAAACGCCAGCAAGCCATAGAATCAGGCCTTCAATCAGTTGAAGGTCAAAGAGCTCAGTCAGAAGCGCGCCAAGGCTGGTTAGAAATGAAGCAAGCTGCTCGCAAAGATGGAATCAATCTTGGTCTGATTTCTGGATACCGTTCGGTCAATAACCAAAAAGACATTTTCTTTTCACGTTTCCAGAGCGCAAGTAAAGCCAAAATTGGTCGTAATTACACTCCCGCTGAAATAGTTAGCGGCAACGCTGACTCTGTGATTAATCAAGTCCTAGAAACCAGTTCAATTCCAGGTTACTCTCGCCACCATAACGGTTACACATTTGATGTAACAGATCTTTCTAGCAAAAAAAGCTTTACACAATTCAAAGATACGGCTGGCTATCGCTGGATTTCAGCTAACAATTACTATAATGCAAAACGATTTGGATTCATTCCTAGCTATCCCGTGGGTATTCAAAATGCTGGTCCAAACCCTGAGGCCTGGGAATATGTGTGGGTGGGTACAGGTAGGCTAGTTGCTTAAAGCAAAACCATCCAAAAGAGGTACTGACCTAAAATTTACCTAATTCTCCTAAAAGAACTTTAGCTAACCCATTTCTATGAGTCAAGAAACAATTTTAGCAGTCCCATCACTTGAATTAATTCAAAGTTTTTTAGACTATGCTACCCAGATGCTTGATAAAAAAAGAGGGTCGAGTATTTCAGGATATGTGGACAATATTGAAAGTATAAAATCTAAAGATAAAAAAGTACAAAGCGATTTGTCAGCTATTGAGAAATATCCAGAAGGTTATATAAAAAAGCTTTTAGATATGAAAAAAGGCATAGATCTCCAGCCAAGTTATCAGATACCCATAACCACTTTTTGGGTGGCAGTTCACAATGAAGTTGTAGGACAGGTCAACATCAAACACTTTTTAAAAGATGAAGCAGCAAGAAAAGGTATCAAAATTCCAGGCTATACTTTAGGTCAGGATTTTTATGGTAGTAATATTGGTTATAGTATCAAAACTTCCCAAAGAGGAAAAGGGTACGCAAGTAGTGCTTGTGAATTAGCCCTCAGGTATTGTTATGAAAGTTTAAAACTAGAAAATGTGATGATAACTTGTAACGGTGATAATACTGCTTCTCGAAGAGTAATTGAAAAAAATGGCGGTATCCAAACCCCACCCTTTATCACAAAAAATAACGAAGTAAAGCTGATTCAAAATCGATCTTACTGAAAAATTTGGCTTGTAAGTTCTATTTGTCGAAGTAGTTTTAGTAAATTTACTACTATGTGAGATAATTATAAACTAACTTCACACTAAACATCAAAAACTACTTTTTTGACATATTTCCAAAGTATAGTCTTGAATTTTGTATGAAGGAGGAGTGTTTGTACTGGTATCAAGGAGAAAATGCTGACTTAAAAAATTGGGTAAAGGTTTTTGCCCAGAGGGAATTAAAACTCGCGGAAACAATCTTTGATTTGAAAGTAATTGGTTACTCTCACCAGATCGAGATTTTTAGAAAAAGTGGAAATTCAACTGAAATTCTTTCTACCAAAATTCCAAACAAAGTTGCGAAGGAGTCCCTGGAAATTCCTTTAAAACAAGATTTTCAGATCAAGGCCCCAAATTTCTCCATTAAAACCCAGAAGTTTGATTTAACTTTAATCAATGAATTTTTAAACGCTTCAAACTCACTTTTTTATCAATTTGACAATGATTGCTGGACTGTTATTATTTGGGATATTAGTGCTGAAAATATCAATTTTAAAACCCTTCACACTTATCCAGAAGTTGATTTAATAGTTCTAACCCAAAGCAAATATCCAATATGAAAATTATACCTTACATAATCCTTAGTTCGCTTGGCATTCTTTCAGCCGCACCTTTAATAGCGGTAAATACAGGATTACAACTAAGCAAAAGCCCAAAAATTTCCAGCAGTCAGTCTCAATCTTGTCCAATTTCTCAAAAGGATCAGTACGGCAGATGTCCCTACACTGGAAGGTCCAACTTTAGATATCTAAGTACAGGAGGAGGAATCGGGAGCGGTGGTAGAAGTGGGAGCGGCGCAGGAGGTGGAAAATAAAGTCAGGAGCTTATTTTAATTTAAAATTATGAAATTGTATCAAAAAGTATTGTTTATTGGAGCCAGAGGGGAGTATCAAAACATGCCCTTTGAAATTCTAGGAAATGGCCAAGTAGGCTATACTATAAAGCAAGTTGGCGATCCAAATAACTACGACGACGTGGGACAAACTTTTCCGGCTGTCGAGTATTATTGCTTGGCAAATAACGGCCAGACTTGGTATTTCGCGGTCAACGACGAGGAGGTTTATTATTGCCGCCAGCTTCAAACAGAGGAAATTGTTGAATTGAAAACTAAAATGGAAGCTGAGGACTTTTCAATACAAAGCTTTTTGGAGGGTAAATACAAAACATCTTTAGTGGAATCTGGATCTGGAATCTTGAACAAAGCAGAGGGTAGGGCGATGAAGGACTCCAGAGAATTTGCAAAATTTGAGTATTTAGATTTTAAGGTTGATGGGAAATCTTATTCTGTAGACATTTTTCCTGATGGATATGAGGAGTGGTTTGAAACGATTTGGATTCCAAATAATAAATTAACTAAGATTTTTAAAGACAGCTTGAGACTACAAAATCGTGAAGTTGCAAAGATTTTTGAGACAGCCAATTTGTGGAAAAATATTGGGATTATTTGTTTTGTAGCTGCTGGATTAATATTTGGAACTGCTGTAGTTTTGGCAACTCAAGTGAAGGAAATTTATAATCAGCAAAAAGAAATTTCCACAGCCAAAAATAGCGAAATAGTTTTTGAGAATATTCAAACTCAAGAAATCAACAAAATCTATAGCCTAGAAACTGAATCTTCTTTAACTTCAAACCGGGGTATAAGTCTTAATTTAACTTTATTAAATGAACAAAACGAGATAGTTTCCAGCAGTATTCAAGAATTCACAAACACTTCTGATGAAATTAAACAAAAATATTCTACTGATTTTTACCCTGATAAAAAAGAAAAGTTTAAACTTCTGGTAAAAGTCAATGATTATGGTGCTATAGGTGCCACTGAAAATTCTAGCTCAAGCTCTGAAACAACCCAAAATGATTCTGAGGAGGTTGAAAAAACTGACAACTCACCCAAAATTACTATAAGTACAAAGCTTTTCAAGGACTCTGTAATTTGGCTTAATTGGATTTTTTCAGCAATTGTGGCTATTTTAGCAGGAATTGGAGCTCTAGTTTATAAAGTGGTTATTGAAAGAAAAGCCTGGCTTGAAAACCCTGGTAAAACTGGGTAACAATGTATCCTTTTAGTATAATTTAAATCTAATTTAATAATAATTTTAACAACCTAAACAATTTTTATGCACAAAACCCTCACCATCCTAGCTTCTTTTGTATTCAGCCTTGCCTTAATTTTACTAGAACAATACAATATTGTTGATGCTCGCTCCCCGCTTGGCAACTTTATTTCAGTAATTGCTTATTCAATGATTGGAACAGCAGTTTTGTTTTTAGCCTACAAAATTATAGACTGGATCTTACCAGCGGACGTAGAAGCTGAAATATTTGAAAGGAAAAACGTTGCTGCTGCTATTTTTAAAGGATTGCTACTTTTGGGAATTGCTATAATTATTGCTGCAGTAATTTTGGCGCCCTAATTTATGCTTAACAGTAAACTCAAAACTAGCTTATTACTGGTTCAGATCTTTGTCGTTTCGATCTGCTCCTTAACTTATGAATTGTTAATTGGGACTGTATCTACAAACATTACAGGCAATTCAATTTTAGCTTTTTCACTGGCGATTGGACTTTTTTTAGCTGGACTTGGATTGGGAGCTTTTGCCTCCAGGTGGGTCGAGGACAAAGTTTTAATGGAAAGATTTGTGCTTGTTGAAACTACCCTGGCTTTAGTTGGTGGCTTTGCGACAATTTTGCTGTATGGAGCCTTTGTTTTTTCACCCTATTTTGAATTTTTAAAAGTCGCTTTAACTCTATTAATTGGTTTTCTTTCTGGGCTAGAAATCCCTATTCTAACACGGATTTTGCAAAAAGAAGAAGACTCAAAATTAAAGTCAATTTTATCCAGCGTACTATCCTTTGACTATCTTGGGGGCCTCGCTGCCTCGCTGCTTTTTCCATTAATTTTATTGCCTTATTTCGGTGTTGTTCAGCTTAGTTTTTTGGTAGGAATTATAAACTGTTTAATGGCAGGACTGGCAATTTATTTGTTTTGGGATACAATGAAAACTAAATTTGAATACCCGATCTGCCTCAGTTTAGTACTAATTTGTTTGATTTTTGGGGTTATTTATAGTAGCCAGCTTTATAATTTTGTAGAAAGCTACTTATACCGCGACCCAATCCTGTACTCAGCCCAAACCAAATATCAACGTATTGTTTTAACCAAAAAGGGTAATGATACCAGATTGTATTTGAATGGTGGAATTCAGTTTAGTTCTACCGATGAGTATCGCTACCATGAGGGTTTAGTGATGCCAGCTATGGCAAATCTTTTGGAACAAAACCCTGGCCGTAAATTTAATATTGCTGTTCTGGGCGGCGGGGACGGTTTAGCTGTGAGGGAATTACTAAAATTCCAAGACTCTATAGAAACAATTAATTTAATCGATTTAGATAAAGGAGTGACAGATTTAGCCAAAAATACTGATGTTTTAAAAAATTTGAATGAAAATAGCCTGGCAAACCCAAAAGTAAAAGTTCTAAATACCGACGCCTGGACTTGGATTCAGGGGCAACCTAAAGAAAGTTTGGATTTGGTAATTAATGATTTTCCAGACCCAGATGAAACTGTGGTTTCAAAGCTTTATTCCCGAGAATTTTTCAAATTTATTCAGCGGGTTTTAGGGCAAAAAGGTATTTTAGTTACCCAAAGCACTTCTTCATACTCTACGCCAAAAGCTTTTTGGGGAATTAATAAAACTCTTAGCTCCGTATTTCCACAAACCCAGCCCTACAGTGTTTATATTCCTAGTTTTGGACTTTGGGGGTTTAATTTGGCTATCAAAAATGGCGAGTTAAATATTGATAAAACTTTTCAAAACGAATCTGTAAACCGTGTCTTGAAAGACAACAAATTCATTAATCAAAACACTATCTCAAAAATATTCATACTTGATCGGGATATTTTGGAACCTAGGCTAAAAAATGGTCAAAAAATCAACCTTTCTGAAATCAAAATAAATACTCTAGATAATTTAATTTTAACTAATTATTACGCCGAATCTGGTAAAGAAATTAACTAGGAAGAGGTTATGGTTTGGCGTGAGTTCAAAAATATTTTAAAGCAAGTTAACACCAATTCTGAGGTAGATAATTTAAAAAATATTAACGGCTGTGTGGTCTGGAATATTGACCGGGAAAATTATAGCAAAAGCTAGTTGAACGATTTTATAAAAAACCCAATTTACAAAAATGACGGCTAGGAATATTAATACAGTTAGGAAGCTACTTGAGATTATGTTGAAAGTTGACTAAAAACGCTTTCCCTAGAAATTAAATTACACTGAACAGTGAACACAGTATAAAATAAATGGTCATGTAGCTTGGCACAAAGTATCTGCAATTTCATTGTATTTTTGGTATCGATTTTACTTTGAAAATACTCCAGAAAATACTCCTAAAACTATATCAAGTTAATTATGGATATTGAAACTGCAAATCAAATATTGAAATTATATAACCTCGGTAGTCCTAAACACTCACCTATAAAAGTAACTGGCGGTCTAATTCACAGGATGTGGAAAGCTGAAACTCAAAAGGGTAAATTTGCTATAAAACAAATCAATTCTGAAATTGCTGCTCGACCCGGGGTGATTAAAAACATGGACTTGTGTGAGGAAGTCGCCCAAAGATACCACGAAGCTGGGCTACCTACAATTTATGCTTTGCAGTTAAACGGGGGTTTTGTTACTCAAGTTGAGAATACTTTTTATTTAGTTTATCCTTGGTTTGAGAGTCGAGTTTTCACAAATAATGAGGAGCTTAATCAATCTTCAATCGTAAAAATCACAACTATTTTAGCTAAAATTCACAAAACTAATCTAAACATCGGCCAAAAACCTAATTCAGCTGAAATATTTACACCTTATGAAATCTGGCTAGATTTGCAAACAAAGATACTTCTTCAAGATAATAATTGGGTTCTGAAGTGTTCAAATTTTATAAATGAGATAAAGTTTTGGTATCCAAAAATAAATGAAGCAAATATACATTTGAATGCTAATTTAGTTTTTAGTCATTGTGATTTAGATAAAAAAAATGTACTCTGGAGTGATCTTGGCGAGCCATATATTATAGATTGGGAAAGTGGAAGCTACATTAGCCCCATAAAGGAATTAGTTCAATTTGCTCTAGATTGGTCTGAAGACGGAACTGGCAAAAATAATCCCGATTTGATTGTGGAAATTTTTAAAACCTACCAGCTATTTAATCAAGTTGATTTTAATTTACTAGAAGATGCTTTTTATTCTTCTTTTGGCTTACTTGAGTGGTTAAGGTTTAATATAAATAGAGCTTTGACACTACCAGAAAACACAACAGAATACGTAAATGCAACAGCTGAAATTCCCAAAACAATTGATAAAATTATCCAAAGATATAGCGATATGGATAGTCTATTAAGTTTGATAAAAAATATTTGAAAGATAATTCTTACGGAATAAAAATTTAGCATAATATTAGAGGTTCTCATTTAGAAAGTGATTGTTTTTACAAAGATTTTGTGAATTTAGTTGACCAAAGTGGTTCCAGGGCGCATATTGCTAACATGTTTCATTTTTGTGAATTTGGTTTAGATATAGATACCCAAACCCAGCGTCGATTCGATATTTGTTCAGGACTTTTCAAACACATCCCACCATATATTATTGATGAAGTTGCCTGCATAGTTTTAAGCGACGAAAATAAGGTTTTATTAGTCCAAAATTCCGTCGATCAATCCTGGATTTTACCAGGTAAAAATGTTGATGAAAATCAAAGCCCAAAAGAGGTAATTTTAAAGAAATTTCTGGAGTTAAAAATAGAAATAAAACTCAAAAATCTGGAACAATTTTGTTACCAAAAAACCTGCGAAATTGCGGGAGATGAACTGGATAAATCTGGAAATCCACTTTGGGAAGTTAAAAGTGTTCAAGTGATATTTTTGGCAAAAGTTAACACGGCAGAAATAAGTGTTTCAGAGGGTTCGAAATGGATTGAAATTACTGAACTTGCAGATTGCCTAAAGTCAATTTATGGCCAAGAAAAAACAGTCAATTTAGTACAGGAATTACTTGAGCAAAAAACTAACCCAAACTTTTATGATTACAAAAGATTAAGATAAAAACACTAACTTAATTTTCCATAATGCCTACAGACTTAATTCAAACTGCCGCTGAAAATGTTTCTGATATTTTAGAGTATTCAATTAAATTTGACCCTGAAATAAATCAAGCATTAGTGGTTTTTGATACCCAAAATGAGCTTACTAAAATAATTACCGAAGCCTACAAAATTGCCCTGCCAGAGGCTAAGTTTTTAGACTTTGAGGCTACAGAAAATAAAGAAATTATTACTCAGTTTGATAGTCTTAATCCCCAAGATTTAGTAGTTTTAATTCAAACTGGCAGTTTTAGACTTGATGAATTTCGCATTCGTATCCATCTTTTTAACCAGAAATTAAAAGTAATTGAACATTTGCATTTATATCGAAATTCACCTCAAACATGGCCAATTTATGTTAACTCTTTGGCTTATGATAAAAACTGGTACGGGAAAATGGGCCCTGCCTTAAAGGAAAAATTAGTGGGCTGTAATACTTTAGTTATTAAAACTACAAACCAGGTAGCAGCTGCAAACACCCCGTCAGGCCTTCAGCCTGGCACCCATCTTGGAGGGGAATTTTTAAGCTCAGATTCGCATCAAATCCTTACTGTTGAAAATTCTCCAGTCACTTCTGAAATAACAGTTACTGGCGGGCTTGAAATTCCTAAATTAAATACTGGCGACTATACTGGAATGGAAAATGTTGGCGGCACTTTTCCTATTGGCGAAGTGTTCACGGAAAGTAAAATACTCGAAAATTTAAATGGGTCTTTTTGGGTTTACGCTTTTGCCGATAGTAATTTTGAAATAATCATGCCAGAAATTTTTGAAGTAAATATTCTAAATGGACTGGTGGAGAGCTGGTCAGAGAATGCTCCAAAAGAATTTGTGGAAGTAATTGAAAATATTCGAAAAGTAGAAAGATCAATTGTTCGCGAAATTGGTTTTGGGTTAAATAGAGCCATGTTAAAAACTCTCCCACTTGGCGACATCACTGCTTTTGAAAGAATTGTCGGGGTCCATTTATCACTTGGCGAAAAACACAGCGTGTATAAGAAAGCTGGAATTACCACGCATAAATCTCGTTTTCACGTAGATCTTTTCCTCCAAACCCAGCAGGTTTTAGTTGACGGCCAGGTTATTTTTCAGGATGGCGCTTATTTAATTTAGATAATTATAAATGATTTTAAGAATTTTAGTTTAGCACAACTGTTAATTTAACTTGATTATAAGTTTAGATATTAAAAATAGGATTGTGCTTTTTAGTTGACACATAAATAATATTTACCTACCCTCCAGGTAAGGTTATGGCTATGCAATACAACACTCCCCAAAATAAAGCTAAGGCTACAAAATTGGTAAAACAATCTCAGGGAACTGCGACTAAAATTCTTACGATGATTGAAAACGATATTTATTGTGTAGATATTATCCAGCAAATTGATTCTGCAATCGGCTTACTAAAATCCAGTAAAAAAGAATTATTGGCAGGACATTTAGACCATTGCTTGGTAAATAAGATGACTGAAAATAAAGACAAAACTATCCAGGAATTACTTAAAATTTACAATATTTCAAGTTAATTATTAAAGTCCCGAGCGAGACTATAAAACACTTATTTTATTTAAAACTAAAGTTTATACAATATGATACACACTAGCTCAAAATCCGAAGAAACTATGAAAATGGAACATAAACATACTAAAGATATGGAAACAAATCCTGGACATAGCGTGCATCATAGCAATCACGCGATCATGTTTCGTAATAAATTTTTTGTGGCTTTATTCCTATCTATTCCAATTCTAATCCTGTCACCAATGGATAGTAATATGCTAGATATGGGTCTATTTGGGATATCATTTGTAGGGCAAAAGTGGCTTGTTTTTATACTGTCTACAATTTTATTTTTGTACGGCGGGAAACCATTTTTGGATGGTATGATTAGTGAAATCAGGAAAAAACAAATTGGCATGATGACACTAATAACGATTGCTATTTCTACTGCATATTTTTATAGTTCAGGCATTTTATTTGGACTTAAAGGAATGCCATTTTTTTGGGAATTAGCAACACTAATTGATGTAATGTTACTTGGTCACTGGATTGAAATGAGGGCTACTATGGGTGCTAGTAAATCATTAGAAGAGCTTGTCAAATTGCTACCAACAACAGCTCACAAACTTGATCAAAATAATCAGTTAGTAGACGTGGAATTAAATAGTCTGGTTATTGGAGACAAAATTTTGGTTAAACCAGGTGAAAAAATTCCTGCTGATGGAATTGTTATAGATGGTCATAGTTATGTAAACGAATCTGCTTTAACAGGCGAATCTAAACCTGTACAAAAAAATATTGGTCAAAGCGTTATTGGTGTTGCCTTAAACGGCTCTGGATCGTTAACGATACAAGTTACTAAAATTGGGGAAGACTCATTTTTGAATCAAATTATAAAACTGGTTAAAGAAGCTCAAGATAGTAAATCTAAATTGCAGAATTTAGCTAATAAAGCAGCTTTTTGGCTGACTGTTGTGGCCCTAACTGTAGGTTTTGGATCGTTTGTATTTTGGATGATTATTGACCCCTCTAACCCAAATTTTGCCCTAGAAAGACTGGTAACTGTGCTGGTTATTGCTTGTCCACATGCTTTGGGAATTGCTATTCCCTTGGTCGTAGCTAGATCAACTACCTTAGCATCTATGAATGGCTTTCTTATTCGAAATCGCATTGCTTTTGAACAAGCTAGAAATATCCAAGCTGTGGTTATGGATAAAACTGGAACTTTAACATTTGGCAATTTTGGGGTTACTGACAAGCTAATCTTTGGTCAAGAATTTGATGAAAAAACAGTAATTCAGTACGCCGCAGCTTTGGAAACTAAATCAGAGCACCCTATTGCCAAAGGAATTACAGCCCTGAATACGCAAACTATTCCAGCAGAAAATTTTGAAGCCATTACTGGGCAAGGTGTTCAAGGTAAGGTTAGTGGTAATTTGGTACAGGTTGTAAGTCCAGGCTATTTGATTTCCAAAAATATCTTAATTCCAGAAGCAGCAAAAAACTTGATGGAACAGGGTAAAACAACTGTGTTTGTAGTTATTAATAATAGTCTTGCTGGAGCGATTGCCCTGGCTGATACAGTTCGACCAGAGTCAAAACCTGCAATCCTGGAATTAAAAAAAATGGGAATTAAAACAATTATGCTAACAGGTGATAGCCTTAAAGTAGCCCAAAGTGTAGCCGTGGAATTAGGAATTGACGAGGTTTTGGCCGAAGTTTTACCAAGCCAAAAAACTCAAAAAATCAAAGAAATTCAAGCAAAAGGTGTGGTTACGGCAATGGTTGGAGATGGGATAAATGACGCTCCAGCCCTTGCAACTGCTGATATTGGCATCGCAATTGGGGCTGGCACAGACGTGGCTATAGAAACTGCCGATTTAATTTTGGTAAAAAGTAACCCTGGCCATATCGCTCAAATTATAAAACTTGCTAAAAGTACCTATTCCAAAACGATTCAAAACCTGTGGTGGGCTTCTGGATATAATATCGTAGCTATTCCACTAGCAGCAGGATTATTACATTATCAAGGGCTAGATTTATCACCTGCGGTGGGCGGAATCTTTATGGCAATCAGTACTGTGATAGTATCTTTTAATGCCAATAAGCTCCAAATGTAAACAACATTTTTTGTCCTAAGCAAGACTTTAAACTACTTAAAATTTTTACAATAACCTTTTATTTATAACATGTCTCAACCAACAACGCAAAAGCAAACTACACGTAACATAATTTTATCATATCTTTCTTACCTTTCATTATTTATTGGTACAGCCTTTATTTCTGGAGCTATCGTTCATTCGGGTGTTATTGCAGATATTCCTAAATACATTGTAATTGGAGTCGTTGGAGTTGCATTGTTTTTGGTAGGGTCGTTCGTTCAAGAGTTCGTACTTAATCGTGATAATTTGCGTGAAGAAGGTATTGTTAAATTCTTTTTGTTCTCGCTGCTACTTTCAATTGGAATTGGTATGATTAGTGGCGGAACTCAACATTTTACAGATTATCCTGTATATTCCAGTTATCTAATTCCGATAGGTTTTGTCATTTCACTAGTGGCTTATCTTCTAAAAAATAACTACCACATTACCAAAAAACTTTGGGGAGTAGTTATTGCAGTCTGCGTGCTGGTTACCATTCCGTTATATTTTGGTCTCAATATTTATGCTCATAATCTTGTAAAATCTAAAAATGAGAAATGTAAAACCAGCTTTAACTTTACTATAAATACTCTTGCAAGTGGTGAAACTGACCATGGTAACCCTTGTGCTAGTCATGCAAATTCCTCAAATGAGAATACTCATTATAAAAGTACTATTGGCATGGATCATGATATGTCAGCAATGGTAAAAGATGACAAAACCTTTATTGAAAATATGATTCCTCACCACCAGGAGGCAGTTGATAGTTCCACATCACTATTAAAAAATACTCAAGATACGGATTTAATTAGCTTTGCAAATAACGTAATAATAGACCAAAATAAAGAAATTGCAGAAATGAAATTGTGGTACAAACAGTGGTATAATTTAGAGTACACTACAAATAATAGCTATATGACCATGATGGGCGGTATGAAAGGTAAAACTGGAACAGATCTAGATAAAGCCTATATTTCTGGTATGATAGATCACCACAAAGGAGCTGTGCTAATGGCAAAAAAAGTATTCCCAATTAGTGAAAAGTTAGAGATTAGAACGCTAGCTAATAATGTTGTAAATAATCAAAATAAAGAAATTAGCACTCTTGAAAACTGGCTATTAAGTAAATACAATACCACTGCTACAAGTTCTACCAAATCATCAGTGCCTCATATGGAAGGTGACGGGCATGCAGGGCATTGAGGGTATTAAAGGAGGTGAAAAAAACCAGCTTGTTTAATTGGCAAATGACAAAATTCAAATTATTAAATTCTCAAGAACTTTATTATTTACAAATATACCATAATCGGTCTTTCTTGTAATGATGGCGTCAACACTATCCAAAAAATTTTGACTCAAATTCCACAAGCGTAGTCAGCAGCAGGTACTTTAAATCCACCAAAAATTACTTTAGCAATTATACTATTAACTGGCTCTTCAGTGTATCAGTTTACTCAAAAAAAATACAGTTAATTCAACCTCTTTTAGTTCAAGCAGTTCACAATATTCAAACAATATGATGAATATGAATAACGGTTCTATGACGATGGGCAATATGTCGGAGTGGTTAAAGATGATCAAACTTTTTTGGAAGAGATGATTCCCCGCTACCAAGGAGCAATTGAAATTGCCGAGAAAATTAAAACTATTTCTAAATGATCAGAGTTATTAAATTTAGCCAGCAACATTATCTCAAGCCAAACTAAAGAGCGAACAATTTTAATGAAGTGGCTAATAGAAAAATACGGCGATCATGGTATGATGGGGATGTAATTTTCTAAAATGAGCTTGTATCAGACTCCAGAGTAGCCTCTGGACACAAACTAACGTTTGCTGACTCAAGGAGTATTTTTCTACTAATAAAACCTATTCCTTAATCTTCTTGTGATAAGATAATCCTAAAAGTCCAAGAGCAATAACTGCAAATACTACTAAACTTAGTAAAACAGCGTAGTTAATAAATCCTCCAGTATCTGATAAAGTAGTTCCAGGGTTTGCAGCGGTTCCAATAGTGATATTAATTATATCTGTATCAGTTCGAAGACCGCCTGGACCAGTGTTACCTTGGTCGTTTGTAATAATTTGCACTAAACCTGCGCCACTAAAGTTATTTGTGGGAGTAAAAATTAAACCGTTTAAAGCATTGTTTATGTCTGTAATTGAACCAGAAAAAACCATTGTAGTGTCTGCAGTTCCATCTCCAGTATTAAATGAAAGACCAACTAAGCCGCTTAAAGTCATTGCTCCATTTGTGGAAGTTAAAGTTAGTCGAACAGGATTCGCACCAGCATCTGGATCTGAGATACTAACTAAATTAGCATTTACACCATTAAAAACTAGGTTTGTATTTAGCGGAGTGGTTTGGTTTCCTGGGACAGAGTTAACTGGAGTTAGGTTAGCCACAGCAGATAAAATTGTTAATGTTACATCATTTCCAGTTCCTCCAACATAACTTACTCTGTAAGTAACGCCGCCTGAAACATAACTCGACCCTTCAGCGTAACTTGAAAAAGTTCCTGATACTGCGTCAGCGCCATCGTTATTGATAAAGGTGTATACTGTTCCAACAACTATACTAGGGTTTATACCATTTACATTCAAAATCGCATTATTCAAAGTCACTGTTCCGGTTGTTAGTATTTGATCGCTTGAGACATCATTAATATCATAAAAAATATTTTGTAATGGAGAAATAAAATTTAGGTTGTTAACACTCAGAGCGCTTAATGCGTTAACTCCATTTATAAAACCTGGATACACTGAAGATACTAATGGACCAGAGTTAGAAATGTTTAAATTTCCGATAGTCGAGTCAAACTCTCTTAAAGTAGCTCCAAATAAATTAACATCACTTGTACCATGATCATTCGCTATAAAAACATCAGAATTCGCGGTAATTATAGTATCACCACCATTGAAACCAGTTCCAGTTAAAAGAATATTTCCAGTTAAGTCTAAATCAGAAGGACCGCCAGAAATTACGCCATCCAGTGTTAAGGCATTTCCTGCATTGCTTTGGATGCCAGCACTATTATCTAAGTTTATATTTCCTGTAATGGTGTTATTACCTGTAAAGTTCCTTATTGCCCCTGCTCCTAAATTACCAGGTCCTGCAATATTAAAGTTGTCAGCAATCGAAAGTCCGCCCGTAAATATATTCACAGTACCGCCAGAATTAATAGTTGTATCTCCTACAGCTGAACCAAGTGAGTTACTATTATAAATACTTATTTGGCCAGCATTTACCACTACATTCCCGCTAAAAGTATTTGCGCCAAAGAGTCTAACTCCAGCTGGACCAATTTTGACTATATCCCCAGCCCCTGAAATTATGTTATCGAAGTTAAGACTTCCGTTTTCTACACTAATAGTTAGGTCATTTCCGTTAAGATCCAAGTTCCCAGTGAAGGTGATAAACCCTAAATTAGTACCTTGAAAAGTTTGGTTAGCTGTTAGGGTAATAGCATTTGAAATCGAAGTAGAATTTGAAAT
>Ga0163144_10016838_pt1 | contig 14951 bp, 12 predicted proteins | sample OliLak19BULKMAT1_FD_123175 | JGI IMG/M metagenome (GOLD analysis project Ga0163144, IMG submission 123175) | Freshwater microbial mat bacterial communities from Lake Vanda, McMurdo Dry Valleys, Antarctica - Oligotrophic Lake LV.19.BULKMAT1 | ecosystem: Environmental > Aquatic > Freshwater >... | reverse complement strand
TGTCGCTGGCGCATCGCAAATAGGTCCAGGCCATCGACGAGCCGGAGGCCCATGAACAGGGCTTCTTCCAGGCGTTCCTGGGGATCCAACGGCCGGCGATCGAGCCTGACGTCGGCTCCCGCGGCGATGCGATCGACATACTCGACTGTTGAGCTCAGGGTGCGCCACCGCTCGCCGCCATAGGTGGAATGCGCGCCGCAACCGAAGCCGAGCCACTCCCCTTCTTGCCAGTATTTCAGGTTGTGGCGAGCCCGGTGCGCGGCTGAGCGGGCGACATTCGAGATCTCATACTGCTGATAGCCGGCGCGATCGAGCCGGTCGAGCCCTTCCAGATACATCTCGGCCGCGTCATCGTCCGGTGCCACCGACCAGCCGGCGCGCGCCATCTCGTCTTTCAGTGGCGCGTTCGGGTAGATCTCAAGCAGGTAGAGCGACGCATGGTCAGGGGCGACCTCGACGAGGGCATCAACTGACGCCAGCCAGTCAGTCCGGCTCTGTCCCGGCAGCCACATCATCAGGTCGAGGCTCAGGTTATCGAAGCCGGCCGCCCGCGCCCGCGCCACGGCGAGACGGGCCGTCGCGGACGAATGCAGCCGGCCGAGCCGTTTCAACTCGGTATCGTGGAACGACTGCACGCCGAAGCTGATTCGATTGATGCCGGCGGCGCGGAAGCCGCCGAGCGCGTCAATCGACGCCGACTCGGGATTGGCTTCAAGCGTGATCTCCGTGTCTCCGGACAGCGCGAAGCTTTCAGCGCACGCCACGAGGATGCGGCTGACCTCACCCGGCTCCAGCAGCGAGGGCGTGCCACCCCCGAAGAAGACCGTGTCGGCGACCACGCCGGGGGCCGCGTGCGAGCGAATGTCCGCGACGAGCGCGTCCACATAGCAACGCCGCAGCCCATCGTCGTGCAGGCCGCGGTTGAAGTTGCAGTAGTTGCAGATCGCCGCGCAGAACGGGATGTGGAGGTAAAGACCTATCGGTGCCAAGGTGCCACCGTGCCAAGGTGCCAAAGTGCGGCGGCTACTTGCTGCCTGCTTTGCCGCCCGACCAATTCAGTTCGAACTGCGTGCCTGAATCTTTGAGACGCGCGCGTGCCATACCACCGGACTTGCCAGGGAGCGGGCCCTTCTTGGTGATGCGCTCGGGTGGCTCGGGCAAGTGGCCCGACTTGGCTGCGGCGGTGACGCGTTCCACGTCGCGGATGTCGGTGCCCTGCACTTCCACCCATTCGCACATCTCGAGCAACCGCGAACGCGACCGCACCCCCAACTGCACCATGAACGAGTTCATGTCGGTGTTGTCGATGGGATCGCGCAAGTTGCTGGTGACGATGGTGGCGCGGCGGGCATTGTAGCGCGTGTTGATGACCAGGCCCAGCGTCTCTTGCACCCACTCGGAGGTCTTTTCGACGCCCAGGTCATCCAGCACCAGGACGTCGGCTTCAAGCACAGGACGCAACACTTCCATCTCGGTCTCGTCGACCGATCGGTTGTAGGTCTCGCGCACGAGGCGCAGCAGTTCGGTGGTCTGGAAGAAGAACCCGCGCGCGCCCTTGTCGCGAATCACGGTGCGCAGCAGACCCACGGCCAGGTGCGTCTTGCCGACGCCGGTCGGCCCGTAGAACACCAGGCCCTTCTGTTCCGCTGGAAAGGCCTCGACAAACTTCTTGGCCAGGCGCAACGCATCGCGCTGGGAATCCGTGTCGGGGCGGTAGTTGCTCAGATCGGCCCTGGCGAACTTGGGCGGAATCCGCGATTCGGTCAGGTAGCGTTCCTTCACCACATTGCGCCAGCAATCGCAACGCGTCAGGCGTTCAACGCCGTCGACTGCCACGCTCTTCCAGCGTGATCCGTTGCAGATGGGGCAATCCATGACAGGCGCTAACTGCTGCTAGTTGAGATAGCTGCGCAGCACGCTGTGCTGGCGGAGCGCGTGCAGGGCGCCGGCCTCGAACTTGAGGGGCCCCGTGTTCGCCTTGCGGGCCTTGCGCCGCTTGCGGCCTTCATTCTGGAGGTGCACTTCGAGATCTTCGACATCGCTGGTCGCCGGTTCGCGAATTTCGCCGCCGGTCGCGGTGGAATGCGCGTATTCAAGGGCGACGCGAATGGCTTCGACCTGGCGGCCGGTCACCGCGGCCGCCATCAGCCCCTGCGAGCTCACCTCTGGCGTGCGTGACGCTTCGGCCAGCAAGTGCATCATCGCCTGACGAATCCACCACAGGGCCGACGCCATAAAGGTGTCTGACTGTGCGGGATCGAAGCGGCGGGCGGCCTCGATCAAACCGAGATTACCTTCGTGAATCAGGTCAAGCAGCGGCACGCCGAGCCGGCGGAAGCGCTTGGCATACTGCACGACGAAGCGCAGGTTCGACTGCACCAGCCGGCCCATCGCGTCTTCATCACCATGCTGCTGAATCTGCCGGCCGAGTTGTTGCTCGTCATCCGGCGTGAGCATTGGGAAGGTGGAAATTTCTCGGAGGTATGCGTGCAGGGTTTCCGATTCGGACGCGAGCGATTCGAACTTCCTGACCACGAGCAAATCTTACCACCGTCCAATCGAACGAGAAACTGTTTAGGACTGGTCGCGATTTTTTTTCGTGGTATCAGTCTTGCTCACGGTCGCATCCGGATGCGCGGCGCGCACCAAATCTGTCGGCGACGCTTTCACCAGTGCGGTGCCCAGCCGTTGTTCCCAGTCGTCGATGCCGCGCGCCAGTTCACGCTTCACGTATTCCATGAACTCGTTCACTTCGCCCTGCATTTGCTCCATCTTGCGGCGCATATTCAGGATGATCTCCACACCGGCGAGGTTGACACCCAAATCTCGGGTGAGTGCCAGAATTGTTTCCAACTGCTCCAGATCGTCCTCGGAATAGAGGCGCGTGTTGCCTTCCGTGCGTGACGGCTTGAGCAATCCTTCCCGCTCGTAGAGCCGCAAGGTCTGCGGGTGGATGTTGTAGCGCTGGGCGACTACGCTAATCATGAAATACGCCTTGCCCTGTCGCTTGGTCATTGTTTATCCACCGTAGCTTTAGCGGCGGTGGACTCCCTGACGCTTTCACCGTTGATCCGGCCAAATTCCCGGAGCAATTCTTTCGACCGCTCGTCCAGCACTTTGGGCAACCGCATCCGCACTTCGGCCACCAGGTCGCCGCGCCGCCCGTTGCGTCCCACGGCGCCCCGATCGCGCATCCGGAACCGCTGCCCCGACTGCGTGCCGGGCGGCACGCGCAGGCGAACCGACCCGTCCGGCGTGTCAATCTCGATCTTCGCGCCGAGCGCCGCCTCGTGCACAGCGATGGGCACCGTCAAGTGCAGCTCATCACCTTCGCGCCGGTAGCTGGGATGCTCGAGCACCTCGACATCAATCAGCACATCGCCGGGCATGCCGCCGCGGACGCCGGCATGCCCCTTCCCGCCAATGCGCACGCGCGAACCAGACGCCACGCCGGCCGGAATGCGAACCTGCAGCGTCTCGGAGCGCGCGGCCACGCCCTGGCCGTGGCAAGGTGAGCACTCTTCCTGCTTCAGGCGACCGGATCCGCCGCAGGTCGGGCAATTCTTCGCGAAGACCATGTGGCCGCGGACCGAACGCACCGCGCCCGTGCCCTCGCACGCCACGCAGCGCGTTTCAGCCACGCGCTGGTAGCCGCTGCCGGCGCACGAGCGGCAGGCATCCTGCCGCGTGACGGTCACGGCGCGCTGCACGCCGTGCCACGCGTCCTCAAAGGTCAGTGATGCCCGCGCGTGGATATCGGCACCATGGTCGGCACCGTCGGACGCCTCGCGCCCGACGCGCCGCGAGAACACCTCCTCGAACAGCTCGCCAAACGTCGTGGTCCGCTCCGCATGGACGCGGCTGGAAAAATCAAACCCGGCAAAGCCAAAGGACGCGGCGTCTTCTTCGGTGACGCCGGTCAACTGGCCGGCGTCATACCGGCGCCGGCGATCGGGATCGATCAACGTCTCGTAGGCATCGAGCACCTGCCGAAATCGCGTCTCGGCCTCGCGGTCGCCGGGATTGATATCAGGGTGCAGGCGGCGCGCCAGCCGGCGATAGGCTTTCTTGATATCGCCGGACGGCGCCCCGCGTTCCACCCCGAGAACGATGTACAGGTCCATCGTTGGTTCTTCGTTATTCGTTCTTCGTTATTTCTTGTCGTCCTCGACCACTTCGGCGTCGATCACGTCGTCGTCCGCCGGCTTGCCGGCGTCGGCACCAGGCGCCGCTGCGTCAGCTGCCTGACCTGCCCCACCCGCCTCACCCGGCCCACCGGCGGCGCCGGCCTTGTAAAGGGCCTCAGACGCCTTGTGCTGGGCCGTCATCAACGCGTCCATCGCCGTGCTCATGCCGGCGGTGTCATTGCCCTCGATCGCCTTCTTCAAGTCGGCCATGGCGTTCTCAATGGCGTTCTTGTCGGTAATCGGGATCTTGTCGCCGGCATCCTTGAGCATCCGCTCCGCGGTGTAGATCGACTGATCGGCGCGGTTGCGAATCTCGATTTCCTCACGGCGCTTCTTGTCTTCATCCGAGTGCGCCTCGGCTTCGCGCATCATGCGATCCACTTCGTCCTTGCTGAGGCCCGACGACGCGGTGATCGTGATCTTCTGTTCCTTCTGCGTGCCGAGGTCCTTGGCCGAGACGTTGACGATGCCGTTGGCGTCGATGTCGAAGGTGACCTCGATCTGCGGCACGCCGCGCGGCGCGGGCGGCAGGCCCGTCAGGTGGAACCGGCCGAGCGTGCGGTTGTCGCGGGCCAGCGGACGCTCGCCCTGCACGACGTGCACTTCGACGCTGGTCTGGCTGTCCGACGCGGTCGAGAACACCTCGGTCTTGCGGGTCGGAATGGTCGTGTTGCGCTGAATCAACGGCGTCATCACGCCGCCCATGGTCTCGATGCCAAGCGACAGCGGCGTCACGTCGAGCAGCAGCAGGTCCTTGACCTCGCCCGCCAGCACGCCGGCCTGGATGGCGGCGCCGATGGCGACGACTTCATCCGGGTTCACGCCCTTGTGCGGTTCCTTGCCGAAGATCTCCTTGACGATCGCCTGGACGCGCGGGATGCGCGTGGAGCCGCCCACCAGCACCACTTCATCGATCTTCGAGGGATCCAGGCCGGCATCGGTCAGCGCGGTCTTGGTCGGCCCCACCGTCTTCTGCAGCAGTTCCTCGACCAGTGACTCAAACTTCGCCCGCGACAGCTTCATCGCGAGGTGCTTGGGCCCGCTCGCGTCGGCGGTGATGAACGGCAGGTTGATTTCCGTCTCCATGACCGTCGACAGTTCCATCTTGGCCTTCTCTGCCGCCTCGCGCAGGCGCTGCAAGGCCATGCGGTCCTTGCCGAGGTCGATGCCGTCGGTCTTGCGGAATTCGTCGATGATCCACTCAATCACGCGCTGATCGAGGTTGTCGCCGCCCAGGTGGGTGTCGCCATTGGTCGACTTGACCTCGACCACGCCCTCACCCACTTCCAGGATCGAGATGTCGAAGGTGCCCCCTCCGAAGTCGTAGACCGCGATGGTCTCGTCCTTTTTCTTGTCGAGACCATAGGCCAGCGCCGCCGCCGTCGGCTCGTTGACGATCCGCATGACTTCGAGGCCGGCGATCTGGCCGGCTTCCTTCGTGGCCTGGCGCTGGGCGTCGTTGAAATACGCCGGCACCGTAATCACCGCCTTGGTGACCGGCTGGCCCAGATAGTCTTCCGCAGCCTGCTTGAGTTTCTGCAGAATCATCGCCGACAACTGTGGCGGTGCCAGGTCCTGCTCCTGCGCCTTGACCCGCACGTCGCCATTGCCCGCTCGTTCGACGCGGTACGGCACCATCTTCATTTCTTCGTTCACCTCGTCGAAGCGCCGGCCCATGAAGCGCTTGATCGAGAAGATGGTGTTTTCGGGATTGGTCACGGCCTGGCGCTTGGCGACCTGGCCGACGAGACGTTCGCCGGTCTTGCTGAAGGCCACGACCGACGGCGTGATCCGGCTCCCTTCCGCGCTTTGAATGACGGTGGGCTGATCGCCTTCCATCACTGCCACGACGGAATTGGTGGTGCCCAGATCGATACCGATGATTTTGCTCATGCTCTTAGTATGAAATGTGAGTGAATTACTGTCAAACTGAAGTTCAACCCAGCTCGACAGCCGGCGGCGAACCGACGGGTATACTGAGACTTAGCCCTTCGACTTCGCTCAGGACAGGCGCCACGCATGACCATTGCCATCCGCTACGCGCGCCACGCCGGCATCGTTGCCCTCTTTGTCGCGGCGGCCCTGTTGGGCACCCTCACCGGCGTCCTGTTCGCGTATTCCGGCGACCTGCCTGAAGTCAGCGCGCTCGACAATTACTCGCCAAACACGATTACGCGCGTGCTCGGGAAGGACGATCAACTGATCGGCGAGTTCGCGGTCGAGCGGCGCGTCGTCATTCACTACAACGACATTCCCGAGAATCTTCGCCAGGCCATCCTGGCCGCCGAAGATGGCGATTTCTTCCAGCACGCCGGCCTGAGCATTTCCCGGATGATGCTGGCGCTGGTGCGCGACATCGTGTCGAGCGGCCGCGTCCCGGGCGGCAGCACGCTCACCCAGCAGCTCGCCCGCAACCTGTTTGCCACCAACATCGGATTCACGACCGGCGATCGCTCGTGGGAGCGAAAGGTCAAGGAGTCGCTGGTCGCCGTCCAAATCGAGAAGCGATACACGAAACCCGAAATCTTCACGATGTATTGCAACCAGATCTACTTCGGGCACGGCGCCTACGGCGTCGAGGCGGCGTCGCAGCTGTACTTCCGGAAGCCGGCCAAGGCCCTGGCTCTCGAAGAGGCGGCGACCATTGCCGGGATCATCCAGGGCAACGTGCGGCAGAGTCCGTTTGTGAATCCAGAGGCGACCCGGCGTCGCCGCAACTACGCGCTCGACCGAATGGCCCAGGAAGGGTTCATCACCGAGGCCGTCGCGAACGAGACCAAGGACAAGCCGATTGTCGTGGCCGGTAACCCGACCGCCGACACCAGCCAGGCGCCCTACTTCCTCGAGGAGGTTCGCAAGCACCTGGAGGCCAGCTATGGCGCGAAGGCGCTCTACGAAAGCGGGCTGACGGTGCGAACGGCACTCGACCTGCGCCTGCAGCAGGCAGCCAACCGGGCCGTCGACCAGGGGCTGCGCCGCGTCGATAAGCGGCGCGGGTTCCGCAAGCCGCGCCGCAACGTCGTGACCGAGGGCCGCACGATCGACAACTTCAAGCACGACCGCTGGGCCCGGCGCATGGTGGCCGGCGACATCGTCCCCGCCGTGGTGCGGTCGGTCGGCGCCGCTGGCGCGCAACTGCGAATCGGGGCACTGCAGGGGCTGCTGACCAAAGCCGGAATCCAATGGACCCGGCGCACCGCTCCCTCGGAACTGTTCAAGGTGGGCGATCTGATCGACGTGGAGCTGACGGCCATCGACGGCACGACGGCGGCCGTCAAGCTCGAGCAGACGCCGCTTCTTGAGGGCGCGCTCGTCGCCATCGACAACCACACCGGCCAGGTACTGGCCATGGTCGGCGGCTACAGCTTCGGCCGAAGCAAATTCAACCGCGCGACGCAGGCCTATCGCCAGATGGGCTCAACGGTGAAACCCATTCTCTATACCGCCGCCATCGATCGCGGCCTCACGCCGACCACGATCCTGGTGGACGAGCCGACCAGCTTCGACGCCGGCGCCGGGCAGCCGACCTACCAGCCCCGTAACTACGACCGCAAGTTCGAGGGGCGCATCACGCTGCGCCATGCCCTGGAACAGTCGCGCAATATTCCGTCGGTCAAGATCATCCAGATGCTGGGGCCGAGCCAGGTGGCGTCGTATGCCAAGAAGTTTGGCTTCGCCCAGGAGTTCAGGCCGTTTCTGTCGATGGCGCTCGGCGCGCAGGAAGTGACGCTGATGGAGATCACCAGCGCGTTCTCGGCGTTTCCGAATCACGGCATCCGCATGCAGCCGTTCCTGGCCCAGGCGATTACCGATCGCGAAGGCGGGTTGCTCGAAGAGACACGGCCCCAGCCGAAGGACGCGATCCGCGCCGACACCGCCTATGTCATGACCACCTTGCTGCAGGGGGTCGTCCAACGCGGCACGGCGACCGCGGCCCTGTCGCTCAAGTGGCCGCTCGCCGGCAAGACCGGCACCGTTGACGACAACACCGATGCCTGGTTCATCGGCTTCGATCCGAACATCACGGTCGGCGTGTGGCTCGGCCACGACGAGAAGAAGCCGATCGGCGGCAACGAGACCGGCGCCACCGCCGCGTTGCCGATGTGGATCGACTTCATGAAGACCTACCTCGATCTCTACGCCGACCGCGAGCATCCCCCGACCTTCGACCCACCAGGGAACATCGTCTTCATGACCGTCGATCGCGACACCGGCGAGGTCACGAGCGATGCCAACGCCCGCGCCATCAACGAGGTCTTCATCTCCGGCACCCAGCCGTCACGGCGGTAGCCCGCCTCGTACGAAGAAACCGCCACGGTCGTCGGCCTATCAAGCTCTGGCGCTAGCTACTCGTCGTCTTCGTCTGCCGACATCTGGCCGAGCGTGCCGGTCGCCTTTTGCATCAGGTAGGTCTTGATGAACGCGTCGAGGTCGCCATTCAACACCTTGTCCACCTGGCCTTCCTGGTACTTCGTCCGGTGGTCCTTGATCATCTGGTAGGGCTGCAAGACGTAGCTGCGGATCTGCGACCCGAAGGCGATCTCCTTCTTGGTGCCGCCAATCTGCGACAGCTTGTCCTGCTGCTCTTTCTGCTTCAGGTCGTACAACTTGGCCTTCAGCACCTTCATGGCGACGTCTTTGTTCTTGTGCTGCGAGCGTTCGTTCTGGCACGACGTCACGATGCCCGTTGGCAAGTGCGTGATGCGCACGGCCGAATCGGTGACGTTGACATGCTGGCCGCCGGCGCCGCTTGACCGGAAGGTGTCGATCCGCAGGTCCTTCTCGGGGATGTCGATCGCAATCTCGTCGTCGAACTCCGGCCACACGTAGAGCGATGCAAACGAGGTGTGCCGGCGGGCGGCCTGATCGAACGGCGAGATGCGGACGAGACGATGGACGCCGGCCTCGGCCGCCATCAGGCCGAAGGCATACTCGCCACTGAGCGTGAACGTGACGCTCTTGAGCCCGGCCTCTTCACCCGGTTGATACTCGAGCATCTCGCGCTTGAAGCCGCGGCGCTCGGCCCATTTCAGGTACATGCGCAGCAACATCTCCGCCCAGTCCTGCGACTCGACCCCGCCAGCGCCGGGGTGGATGGTGATGATGGCGTTGGCGAGGTCGTGCTCGCCGCTCAGCATCTTCTTGGTTTCAGCGGCCTCGACCTGCAGGTCCAGGGCATCGAGCGCGCGCGCCAGGTCGGCCAGCACGTCCTCCCCGCTACGCGCCCACTCGAGTAACACGCCGATGTCGTCGGACTTGGCCGCGAGGCTGGCGCCGAGCTCAATGTCTTGGGCCAGGCGCCGCTGGCGCTGCAGTGTCTTCTGTGCGTCGGCCTGGTGGTCCCAGAAAGTCGCGGCCGCGACCTTCTGTTCGAGCTGCGCTAGCTCACCCGGATCATGGGCATCGTCAAAGATAACTCCGCATGTCGGCGGCCCGCTTCAGCAGGTCGGTGGAACGGCGGACGAGGTCATCAATCACGAGTGCCAAGCAGGTCTCCTAGCGGCCGTTACCGTTCGGCCTTCAGCCATGCGGCCACCGCCAGCGCCAACACCGTGATCAGGGTGGCGATCTGCGGAACCACGTCTCCAATTCTGGCATACAGCGTCCGCTCCTGCACGAAGCGGGCTTCGCCGACGACGGCGGCCGTCTCGAACAGGGTCGTGCGGATCAGCACCCGGCCATAGGGGTCGATGATGCCGCTGACGCCGGTATTGGCGGCGCGGACCAGGTAGCGGCCCTGCTCCACGGCGCGCATGGCCGCCATTTCAAAGTGCTGGTAGGCGGCAGACGAGGTGCCGTACCATGCGTCGTTGGTGATCGTCGTCAGCAACTCACTGCCCTGCCGCACGGCCTCGCGGGCCTGGCTGGGGTAGGTCACTTCGTAGCAGATGGCCGTGCTGATCATGTGCTCACGCACCGGCAGCATCGTGACGCGCTCACCCGCCGTGAACGCCGAGACGGCGTCCACCAGCGGCCCCACGAAAAACAGCGCCCGCTGAAACGGCACGTACTCGCCAAACGGGACCAGGTGGATCTTGCGATAGACCGCGGCCGTCGAACCGGCCGTGTCGAGCATGTAGGCGGAGTTGTAGAACCGATTCGGCGTCCCCTGCTCGACTTCGTCGCTCCCAAACAGCAGCGGCGTCCCGGTTTGCCGAACCATGCTGCGGATCAGGTCGGCTCCCGGATCGTCCTGAAAGAAGAACGGCGTCGCCGATTCGGGCCACACCACGAACTCGGCGCCGTTGGCGACCGCCTGCCGCGTGAGCTGCAAGTAGCGGTCCACGATCATGTCAGCGCGAGCCGGGTTCCACTTGTCGACCTGCGCGATGTTGCCCTGGATCAGGCCGACGCGAATGGGCGCACCCTGCGTCAGGCGATTCGTCGCCATCCGCTGACCGCCCCACACCGACGCGGACAGCAGCAGGATCAGCGTGGCGGCAATCGCCCACACGCGCCTACGGCCGGTGGCGAGTGCGGTAACAGCGAAGCCGACGTTAATCAGCGCGACCAATGCGGACAGCCCGTAGACGCCCACCACGCTGGCAAGCTGGACCAGCGGCAGCAGCGTCACCATGGTGTTGCCCAGCGGGATCCACGGAAAGCCCCCGAACAGGAACCCGCGCGTGTACTCGGCCGCGACCCACGTCGCCGGCGACAGTAGCAAACCCACGAACCCGAATCGGCGAATGAAGATGGCCGACGCCGCTGAGGCCAGCGCCACATACGTGGCCATGTAGAGCACCAGCAGGCCGGTGACGAAGACCGCCACCGGCAGCGGCAATCCGCCAAACGTCTGGACGGTCGCCCCGGTCCAGTAGACCGTGCCGGCAAAGTGGATGAAGCCGGTCATCAGCCCGAGCCGGAATCCCGTACCGGTCGAGACACCCGGCGACTTTCCCGGTTGGCCATTCCAGCCACTCAACGCGACGTAGAGCGGCACCAGCGCGATGAACGCGATGGCCGGATGTCCGTACTTCGGGAATGACAGCGCCAGCAGCACGCCCGACGCAAGGGCGGCCACCGTGGATGCGGACATCATCGGAAAACGGCTACGCCTTCATCGCCGCATCGAGCAGCAATTCGAGCGAGCCGAACTTCTCGTGATAGTCGGCCTGCGCGCGGCGAATCACCTCGAAGGCTTCGTCGCGGCCGTAGACGTGGGTGATTTCGCAGGGGTTCTCGTTGGTGCCCGGCACGAGCTTGTAGGTCTCGAAGTAATGGATCAGCCGCGCGACCAGCGCATCGGGACAATCCTTGATGTCACGGAAGCCGCCATAGGCCGAGTCGCCGACCAGCACCGCCACGATCTTGTCGTCGGCTTCGCTGCCGTCGATCATGCGGAGCCCGCCGATGGGGATGGCCTGCAGCAGGATGTCGCCATGCGACACCGGCCGTTCCGACAAGACACACACATCCAATGGATCCTGGTCGCCCATGATCGCCGGGCGGCCGGTCTTCTGGGCGCTCAGCTCGGCGACGCGCGCCCCGCAGTAAGTCTGCGGCAGCAGTCCATAGAGCGCCGGGCAAAAATTCGAGAACCGCTGGGGGCGGTCGAGTTTCAGCAGGCCGGTGGCCTTGTCGAGTTCGTACTTGACGGTATCGGAGGGTGTGATCTCGATGTAGCACGTGACCACATCGGAGTCCTTCTCGCCCAGCCGGACACCGTGCCAGGGATGGGCGCGGAACAAGCGGCCCATCAGTTGCCAAATCGGCTGTTTAGACTTCGTGACGGTAGCCATGGGCGCGCCCTAGCGGACGACCCACGGCTTGAACTGCTCTTCCTTCTGCAGGCGGGCGGCTACGGTATCGGCTTCGCGACGTTCCTTGAACTTGCCGACGCGCACGCGATACACGGATGGCGCGCCCTTCGCGGGGGCCAGCACGTAGGCCGGATAGCCCTTGCCCGCCAGGCGTCTCACGATCGTGTCGGCCTCACTGCGCTCACGCAGCGCGGCCACCTGGATGGCATAGCCAGTACCGGCTGGGTCGTTCGTCAGCGCCGGCGCTGCTGCCGCTGCCGCAGTAGGCACGGGCGCCGCTTTCGCGGGCACGGGGGCCGGCGCAGGAGGCGCCGCGGCCGGCGTCTCGGACTTCGGTGTGGGGGCTTCGGCCGGCGGTGCTGGCTCCGGGTCCTTCTTCAGTACCTCGCCGTCGGTGTTGCCAGTCAGCCGCTCTGCGTAGCTCAACTTCTCGCCCGCCGTCACCGGCGTCGCGGTCGAGCTCTGGTTCACGGATGGCGGCGACAGGGGTGGTTCCGCCTCGGTGGCCGTGGCGGCGATCACGTCGGCGCCGTCGGCCAGTCCGCGCTCACCGCGCACGCCTCGGCCCACCTGCACGCCCATCAGGAAAATGGCGACCGCAATCACCACAACAGCCATGCCCATGAAGACAAGCTGCTTGCCGTTGAGCTGAATCTCGCGAAATGCGTCGTCTTGAGTAGTCGCCATTAGTGCAGAACTGGGCAGAATTTTACCACGGGCTCCCGCCGATCTTCGCCTTCAATGCCCGCGCGTCCGCTGACTGGGGATCGAGGGCCAACGCCCGGTCGACCTCCTGGCGGGCCGACGCGGTGTCCTGCACTTGCAGGTAGGCCGCGGCCAGCGCGAGATGTGTGACCACGGTCTCGTCACTCCACAGGGCAATCTTCAAGGCCGCGACGGCCTCTTCCGGGCGGCCGCCACGCAGGTGTAGTCGCCCCAACAGCAGATGGGCTTCGGCGAGATACGGCGACAGGTACAAGGCTCGCCGCAACTCCTGGATGGCCTCTCGATCAGCCTCGCGCTGATACGCGCGACGGCCGGCATCCAGGTGGAACGCCGCCAACTCGTCGTTGTCACGCTGACCAGCCGCCGAGAGAATGGTGTCGATCCGCGGCGTCGACGACGTCAGTTCCTCGGCCAGCCGCTCGAGCCCGCGCGGCACCGGATCGCCGGCCACGGCCCGCGCTTTCCACTCCCGGTACTTCGACGACAAGCGGGTCGCCAGCTCGCGCTCTCGCGCGGCTTCGGCAGTGGCGCCGGTTTGGTGCAGGGCGGCCCCCATGATGAAGTGCGCGTCGCCGTCAGCAGGATTGCGGCGCACCGCCTCGCGTAACCAATAGATCGCAGCCTTGGCGTCGCGGTCAAGCCAGTACGCATAGCCCAGGTTGAAGAACAGGTTGCCGTCGGCCGGATCGATCTCGCTCGCCTGGCTGAAGTAGTAGGTGGCGCGGCCTGGTTGCGGGGTCGCGGTCCGGCGCAGTTCAGCCACGCCAATAGCGTTGGCCACCGCGGCCGAACGCTCTTCGCTCTGCATCGCGCGAAGGGTCTGGAGCGCTTCGTCGAAACGCTTCAGGCTCATCAGCGACAACGACCGCCGGAAGCGCGCCTCGCGCGAAAAGCGGCCAGCGGCGCGAATCCCCGACAGCGCGTCGAGGGCTCGCTGGTACTCAGACGCCTCGGTGCGCAGATCCCAAATGGCTAAACGGGCCGGATCGAATTGCGGCGCCGCCTTGAGCGCCTGCTCGAGAAACGCGATCGCGGTGGCGGGCGTCTCGGCTACCAGGCCCTTGATATAGAGCTCGAACACCTGCGTTGACGGCGGCAGGCGATCCGATGGCACCGCTGGCGGCGCCGTACTGACGCCGCGCACCAGATGCGCCAGCCGGCTGAAGATGGCAAAGGCATCACTCAGGACCCCGGCGGCCTGCACCTCTGGCAACAATCGCCCCGTATCGAGGCGAACCACGCGGGCTCGCACCACCAGCTGGTCGCCAGTCAGTTCGAGCGTACCAATCACCACGACGCTGGCCCCGACCGCCTGACCGGCCCTGATCGACGAGGCGCGGCTCAGGGCGGCGATGGCGGGCCACTGCAGGCGATCGAACGCCCGCAGCCGCTCTTCGCGGCTGATGACTTGTTCGCCGCTCGCGGCGAGCAGGTCGGTCATCAGCACGGCGGCGCCTTCACGCATCCACGCGAGGCGCGGTGCTTGTTTAGGGTTCTCGAACGGGAGGACGAGGACCGCAGCCCCCGGCGGCACCTGCGCCGCGCCGGGCGCCGGCCAGGCCAGGCTGAAGGCCACCAGGACCACGCGGCTCCAACGCCGCGCGGTCACGCGGCGTCCGCCGTCCCTGGCGGAAGCGACCCGTTCACGGTAATCGACAAGCTCATGCCCCCGGGCCGCTCGTCGGCGAGGCCGACGGTGGCGTCGACGTGGCAGTGCTCAAACAGGCGCTGCAGCGCGGAGGTGTAGAAGCCACGCATGGGCACGGTCGCCGGGTCGCGCAGCTGCTTGCACACCTCCGACTGAATCTCGACCACGGCGGTGGAGCCCGACATCCGCTTCGTCACCTTGGACTGCCGGACCGTGGCCAGCACCAGGCGCTTGCCCAGTCCGAGCACCGCGCGCGCGCGCAGGCTGAGCGGCAGGCGATGGAGGTACCATCGCCGCAGCCTGGAAAGTTCCTGGTAGGTCCAGTCAGCGGCACAGACGCCGGCGCGGGCCGCGATCTGGTCGTTCGACGGCGGCTCTTCGCGGTGCAAAAAGCTGAGCACGGCGCCGAGCGGCGCCAGGCCAATCCGGCCATCCCGCATGCCGGAAGGACTCAACCAGTTTTCGTAGAAATCGAGCCGGCTGGGTGACACATCGGCGATGCCTTGGTGCAGACTCGAGATCAGCAGGCGGCCGATTCCAGCGTCAACCATGACGAAGGCGTGGGGATCTGATAACGTGATCGTACCGCTTCGCTTCGACCGAGTCAACGAACCAGCATCATGATTC
>Ga0163144_10016836_pt1 | contig 14953 bp, 10 predicted proteins | sample OliLak19BULKMAT1_FD_123175 | JGI IMG/M metagenome (GOLD analysis project Ga0163144, IMG submission 123175) | Freshwater microbial mat bacterial communities from Lake Vanda, McMurdo Dry Valleys, Antarctica - Oligotrophic Lake LV.19.BULKMAT1 | ecosystem: Environmental > Aquatic > Freshwater >... | reverse complement strand
GAATATGGTCTGTCGGGACTTGTTACAGATGCGGATCTGAGCGATTCCCAGGCACCTGCGGCGACCTTCGAAGTCGGAATCTGTGCAAGCTGAGCTGCCGGGAAGCTGCCTCTGATGGGCGCCGCTGACCGGCCATCAACAGTCATTGGCGAACGGCAGCTTGCTGGCATCCCAACGTGATCGCAGGTTGATCACCCGAACGGGGTGACGCACAGGTAGGCACCCGCCGGCAGGCGGCACTCTGAGCGATAAAGACGCCGCGCGCGGCCTGAGAGCTTCCAAGGCCACAACCTTGGGAGCCACGCGTGCAAGCCATTGGCCGGCAGCCTCAGCTGGCTCCGGATGGCGCCCCTGTCCACTACGAGCGCCACCGTCCCGAGCAGACCGCGCTGTACCGCTTGGTCCAGCAGCACGCCGCCGCCACCTTTTTCAAGCATGCCGAGGCGGCAGCCGGCGCCGACCTGCCGCAGTTCGTGAAGGACGAGTTCGAGTCCTTCCTCGAATGCGGAATGGGCGCCCTGCTCTTCCTGCTGCCCATTCCGCGCATGCGGAACGAGGCTCATCCCAGGCCCGCTCTGTGCGGGGCCCGCGACCCGGCCCGCGCGCTGTTGAAGGGCACCCCAGTCGAGTGTGGGAACACACCGTGTCGCGCCTTGTATAAACATTTGGGCCCGGTTAACGTTGGCGTTACGGGCGAAAAATGCCGGACAAACGGGGCAAAGGACACATGGTTTCAGGGCGTTTGATCCGCATCACCAGGCTGTTGACTCAGCCGCCTTCCCATTGGCAAGACCAGCTCGACCCCGCCTCACACAGGCCCACCAGCCATAGCGCCGCTGGGCGTTGAGCCATGGGGGCCATCTTCATCAGCTACCGACGCGAAGACTCCGAGGGCCAGTCGGGGCGCCTGTTCGAAGACCTCCGTGACCGCTTTGGCGCTGACGCGGTTTTCATGGACGTGGTCGGCATTGAGCCGGGGGAGGACTTTCGCGCCGTCATCGACACCAAGGTCGCCGCTTGCAGCGTGCTGCTGTCCATCATCGGCCGCCATTGGCTTTCGGCGCGTGATGCCGCCGGCCAACGACGCATCGACGACGACGCCGACTTTGTGCGCCTGGAAACCGCATCGGCCCTGCAACGCGGTGTGACGGTGATTCCGGTGCTCGTTCAAGGCGCACGCATGCCCACTGCGGCCGATTTGCCAGCCGATCTGCGGGACCTGGCCTTTCGCAACGCGGTGGAGCTGAGCCACGCACGCTGGACATCCGACTTGAGCCTGCTGCTGGCAGCTTTGCAGCGGCTGGGCTACACGCCGCAAGACGACAGCGCGGACGCACCACGGAACTTGTCGGGCAGCGGCAGGGTCGGGCGACAACTGAGGTCTGGGCAGAGACCGTTCCGGCAGGTGGTCGCAGCGGGTGTGGCGGCGGCAGTACTTGCAGGCGCATGGTGGGCGTTGGATCGCCAGACCGATGCCCAGCCGGCCGCCGACGCGGCCGCCCAGGCGGCCCTGCAGCAGACCTTGACCGAGGCGCGGGAGGCGCTCGCGGCACTCACGGCATCCTTGGCGCGGACCCTCGCTCAGGCCGAGGCGCGCGAAATAGAGTCGGAGCAAAAGGCTCAGGCTGAAACGGCCGCACGACTCGATCGCGAAGCCGCCGAGCGCGAGCTGGCTGCTGCCCGAGCAGTGGAACAAGAAGCCGAGCGCTTGCGCAGGCAGGGGCAGCAGTCCGATGCGGCCAGAGCTGCCACCGCACACCGTGAGGATCTCTTGCGCCAGGCGGCGTTGCGCGAAAAGCAGGCCCGCCAGGCGGTAGTCGACGCCAGCGCCAGCCGGTTGGCGGCCGTTACCGCGGTGAGGATGCAAACGGCGGCCGCCGCGGACGCCGCCCGGCGGCTGCAGCAAGGCTTCGGCACCAATGGCTCGCGCGTGACCCAGGTAGACTACGCCCAGTCGGCAAATGGCACCGCTGAGGGCAGCTTTCGCCTCACGGGCGATCGCGATTGGAGCGAGTACAACGCAGCCGGGCAACCGCTGTTCCGCTTTGTCGAGGCACAACGCGACGAATGGTCGGTGCATCTGACTGACAGCCAACGCCCGGTCCGAGTCCAACTGGACTTGCACACCCGCCGGGTCAACTATAGCGACAGCGCCAACCCGGTGCCGCGTAAGCTGTACGACCTGGTCGACGCACGTTGAGCAAAGCGGGCTGATTCCGAGGGAAGTCCCATCGGGGGCACACCATGGGTGAATATTGATTGGCCTGCGGTCGATCATCAGCGGGGCACTGCAGAACTAAAGGTTTCCATCAGTGTGGGCTCAAGTGGCTTGCCCGAGGGCCTTTGAGAGGAAACAGGCGCGTTTGATTTTCCGATCCTCCGCCCTGTCCACCCGACACAACTCTGGAGTTACGCCAGCAATTCCGCGCTGGGTATCCGGGCCGCTCCAACGTCGAACGTTACGAAGCGGTTGCGGCCGAGGTGAGCGACGCGCGCAGTAAGCAGCTGTCAGCAAAGTCAACCTCTGGGTTTTGTGCCTAGACGTAGAGCGCCTCTTCGACGGTTGGCGGATGTTCGAACTCGACATCGGCACTTTCGAGCAGTGCGTTGAAAACGGCTGCGACCCTGGTCTTGTGAAGCTTGTAACAACCTGCGGGACGTACTCGAGCGGCTCCCCAGCCACCCGAACAGCCGCATCGTTGGGCTGCTGCCGCACCGCTGAAGAAACCCGACGCCTGACAGCGCGCGGGTGTCAACGTCGCCGCCTCGAAGGCGTTGAACTAAACCGCTGAAGCGGTGGTGGTGCGCACGCAAGACCATTCGCGCTAAGTCGTACCTTGTCTCCTGGGGACTCTTCCCCGGACCTCGGAGACGACCATGACACCACTGCGCCAACGCATGATCGATGCGATGGTGTTGCGCGGCTTTGCTGCGCGCACCCAGGAGACCTACCTCTGCGCTGTCGGGCAGATGGCCCGGCACCACCATCTCAGCCCTGAGCTTCTGACTGACGAGCAGGTGCAGGCGTACTTGCTGTACCTGCTTCAAGACCGCAACCGGTCGCGCTCGACCGTCAACCTCACCTCGTGTGCTTTGCGCTTCCTGGTCTGCGACGTTCTCGGCCAGACTGGGCGCCGCGCGCAGATACCCTTGGGCCGCCAGCCGCAGCGGCTGCCCGAGGTGTTGTCTCGCGCCGAGGTGGCCGCGTTGCTGGACGCGCCCATGTCGTTGAAGGCGCAGGCCTTCCTGAGCACAGCCTATGCCAGCGGCCTGCGACTGAGCGAGCTGTGCAATCTGCGCGGCTGCGACATCGACTCGGCCCCGGACCGCATGTGCATCCGTGTCGTCCAGGGCAAGGGCGGTCAGGACCGCTATGCCCTGCTGACGCCCGAGTTGCTCGAACTGCTGCGCGCCTACTGGCGCAACTGTCGTACCGGCACGAACGGAACCAGTGGCGCAGACTGGTTGTTCCCCTCGCGCTCCAACCCCACCCGCTGCATGGACCGCGGCAGTGGCCAGCGCTACTACTACCTGGCCCGCGACGCCGCCGGCATCACCAAGATCGGCGGCATCCACACGCTTCGGCACTGCTTTGCCACGCACCTGCTGGAAGCTGGCGTCGATTTGAACAGCATCAGCAAGCTGTTGGGCCACGCGCAACTCGGCACCACCAGCCGCTACCTGCGCATGGCCCGACCCGGCTACAGCGCCGGGGGTGACGCACTGTCGCTGCTGTCGCAGCTGCCGAAGTTGACCCCGACCCCTCGATCGCGACCCTCACCGCAGCCCAGGCACTGAGTCGCCGTCGTGCGCGCCACCCTGGCCAAGGTGCTCGAGGCTTTCGGGCAGGCCTACCTGCGCGAGCATGCCCTGAGCACGCCGCAGGCTCGCGCCTGGCGCGCGGTCGTCGCCTGCCGAACGCCCGCGCTCGGCGGCCACTTGCAGCAGTGCGACGCGTGCGGCCACCAGCAGCGGTTGTTCCATTCGTGCCGCAACCGGCACTGTCCGCAGTGCCAGAACGACGCTCGCGATGCCTGGCGTCAGGCGCAGATGGCCGATCTGCTGCCGGTGCCCTACTGCCACCTTGTCTTCACGCTGCCGCATGCGCTCAATGGCCTGGTCCGGTTCCACCCGCGCTGGGTCTACGGCACCTTGATGCAGTGCGCCGCAGCCACGCTCACCGAGTTCGCCGCCAACCCCCGCTGGCTCGGCGCCACGGGCGCGTTCACCTTGGTGCTGCACACCTGGACGCAGGATCTGCGCCGACACGTTCACGTCCATGCCTTGATGGCTTGTGGCGGGCTGGACGCCCGGGGGACGTGGTGTGCGCCCAAGCGCAGTCCAACCTTTTTGTTCCCGGTGCATGCGCTGTCCAAGGTCTTCAGGGCCAAATTCCTGGAGGCCCTGCGCAACGCGAGCCTGAGCGGTGATTTGGCATCGGACCCGGCGAACACGGACGCGGCCCGACAGGCCAGGCTGGTCGAGCTCAAGCGCCATGACTGGGTGGTGTATGCCAAGACGCCGCTGGCCGGGCCCGAGGTGGTGCTGGACTATCTGTCGCGCTACACGCATCGCGTGGCCGTGTCCAACGAGCGCATCGTGGGCATCGATGACCGTGGGGTACGACTGCGGGTGCGCCGTGGTGACAGCGGCGGCAAGCGCACCGTGGTCATCGATGGCCCGACCTTCATCGGCCGCTTCCTGCAGCATGTGCTGCCTCCGGGCTTCAAACGTATTCGCCACTACGGGCTGCTCAGCCCGGCGTTGAAGACCCGGCGCCTGGCTATCGCGCGAGCCGCGCTGGAAATGCCGGCGGCCAACGCGAAGGCGCGCGAAGACGCTGCCGCCTTCCTCAAGCGTGTGGCCGGCATCGACATCGCCACCTGCCCGCATTGCCAGCGCGGGCGCTGGCTGACCATCGAGGTGCTGCGGCCCGCACGCGGCACCAGCCGCCTTCCCGGTGCCAACTGCCGGGGGCCGCCGTGAACCGACCGGACTGGACCGTCAGCGTGAACTTCAACTGCAGCGCCAGCGACTGCAGCGACGGTGCTTGCGCCAACGCATTGCGCAGCGGTTGGAATTCATCCTCAGAGCGTCGTCACTGTCGCCCGCTTGCGCCTGCTCGCACCTTCAAAGGCTGTGCCAGTGTCGTCAGCGCCAACGCCGAGCACCCTGGCGTTGCACAAACAGCAGCCTGAACCTTACATTCCCCAACAGCCCCGCGCGCAGCCTCCATGCGGCGGTTCAGTCCAACGAGGTTTATCCAACGCCATCGGCAGAGTCTCGTCTGGCTTGCTTCCGTCGGGCGTCGGATAAACGCTTTCCGTTAGGCGGGGGACGGTGGCGAGGCTCGCCACCGGTTCGTTGGTGAACGCAGCAGGCGGGGCGGCGGAAGACATGGCCGGGGCTGCGGCGCGAAGGCGCCGTCGGTGGGCTGCGTGGTAACGCACCTCGGCCCTCGCCGGCGCGGCCGGGTAAGTCGCAGACGGTTTGGGCGGCGGGCGCGCTCTGCCAGCCCCGGGCGGCTGTGGCCTTCCACTCGCTCGACCGCGCGGCCGGCACCCGGAACTCGTCCCTGTAGAGCTCGTGGCAGTAGCGTGCCATCAGCAGGCCGATGTGCGCGGCCTCGGGGTCACCGCCATCGGCCAGCGTGGCGTAGGCCTCGAAGGCCTGGCGCCAGTGGTTCGTCTCGTACAAGCGCTGCGCCTCGCATCAGGCCGTGCCCGAACCCGCGGGCGCTGCCGACAGGGCAGGGACGCTGCTGCACAGGAATGCCCCTGTGATGGGGGCCAGCAACTGCCAGCGCGAGTGCTGGGTTCCAAGTACCTTGTGATTCATCGTTCTCTCGCTGGGGCGTGGTCTCCACGTTTCTCAGGCGAGCGGTCATTCGCCCGCCGGCTACACCGTCGTGGTCTGGCGCAGTCGCTGCGACAGGTGCGCGGCGATGTTCTGGAAGATGCGGGCGCACAGCAGCGGATGGTTGTCTCGCAGCGTGGCCAGGTCGTCGATGTGCAGCTCGTGCACCTGCGCATCGGTGTCGGCCCGCGCGCCGGCCGAGCGGCGGCCACCATCGAGCAGCGCCACCTCACCGAACATCAGGCCGGCCGACAGGCTCTGCAGCCGCCGTGCCCCGGGCCCGACGAGGATGCTGACTGAACCCTGCACCAGCACACTCAGGCAGTCGCCCGGGTCGCCTTCGCGAAACAGCCATTCACCGGCCGTCACCGCACGGCTGCGCATCACCGCGGCCAGCTGCTCGCGCTGCCCGGCATCCAGCCCCTGGAACAGTTCGCTGGATGCCAGCGGCTGCGGCGGGGAGTCGGCCTGCGCCTCGGGTGATGCCGCCGCGGCCAGCAGGCCACGCTCCGCATGCTCCACCGCCCGGTCGGCATCCTGGAACCAGGGCGCGGGCACCCCGGGCCCGCACCCGAAGGCCGCCATCGAGCGGCCCGGTGCCGAGTCGGTCACCAGCCCGGCCAGCAGCAGCACCACGCCGGCCTTGGCCAGCATGGCGTGGGCCTGCGCCATGCAGGCCACGGCCGACTCGTCCACCGCGCCTACGCGCCGGAGGTCGACCACCACGTAGCGGCAGCCCGCGGGCAGCGACTGCAGCTGCGCCGCCAGGGCCTCGGTGTTGCCGAAGAACATGCTGCCTTCGAGCTCCAGCACCAGAATGCGCTGCCGCTGTGTGCGCAGCACCTGCTCGGCTGTGCAGGGCCAGACCCGGCGCGAGGCACGCGCCACGCCGTCGTGCCGCCCGCGCACCAGCGACAGGTTCATGGCCCGGAACGCGATGGCGGTGGACAGCAACACGCCCAGCACCACCCCCGTGGCCACGCCCTGCAGCACCGTCACCGCACTCACCAGCACCACGATCAGCAGGCTGACCCGGGCCTCCCGCGGGACGCCCCCGCGGCCCAGCCGCTTCAGCAACCGCAGGCTCGGGCGGTCGATCAGCATCAGGCCCACCACGAGCATGATGCCGCCCAGCACCGCGGCGGGCATGGCCTGCAGCAGCTCCCGCGCGAACAGGTAGAGGCCGCCATACACGGCGGCGGCACCCACGCCCGCGGCGCGCCCGCGCCCGCCGGCCGCGGCCACCGAGGTGGCCAGTGCCCGCAGCACGATGCCCGGCAGGGCGCACAGCAGACCGCCGCAGACGTTGGCCAGCCCCAGCGCCACGAGCTCGCGACGCGGATCGTGCTGCTCGCCCAACTGCTGGTCCACCGAGCGCAGCGCCAGCATGCCCTCCAGGCTGCCCAGCAAGGCGAGCAGCAGCGCGGTGGCGGCGATGGAGCCGGCGTGCGATGCAAGGTAGAGCGGCAGCGAGGGATCGCCCAGCGCGCGCGCGGTCTGCAGCAGGCCCTCGGCCGGCGGCAGCGGGCCCAGCACGCGGCCCAGCGACAGGCCCGGCAGCCCCTGTGCGGCGGCATGGAAGACCATGAAGCCCAGCGCCATCGCCAGCAGCGGCATCGGCAGCCGCGGGTGGCGCGGCTGCAGCAGCCAGATGAAGGCCATCGTGCCGGCCCCCAGCACGAGCGGGCCCAGGCTCACCGCCGACACGGCCGCCAGGCCGGCGCTGCGCCAGGCCTCGGGCGTGAGCCCCAGCACCCCGGGGAGTTGCGCCAGCATCAGCAGCACGCCCACGCCCGTCATCAGCCCGGCCAGCACCGGCGCCGGCGTGTAGCGCGCCACCTGCCCCAGCCCCAGCAGCGCAAACACGATCTGCAGCAGCCCGCAGAGCACCACCGCGGCGCCGGTGGCCGGCAGCACGCGAGAGGCCAGGACCGCGCCATCGGCCCCGAACGACGCCGGATCAGCTGCCAGCACCGCCACCAGCGCCGCCAGCGTCAGCGCGGTGGCGAAGCTCGGCGCGAAGGCCGGCACGATGCGGCGCCCGGCGAAGGTGGCCGCCAGCGAGGCCAGCGCCAGCGTCAGGAACGCAGCCGGAATGCCGAAGGTGGGCGCCGCCGCGCCCAGCGGCGCAAACGCCACGAGCCCGAGCGTGACGATGCCGGCCAGGTGCACGATGGCGCCCGCCGCACCGCCGAAGCACCGGCGCGCGAGTTCGTCGAGCGACGCCCGCGCCAGCGCCTGCGCGCCGCCGGGGGCTGCGGTTCCTGGCGGCGTGGCGCCCGGGTTCATCACCGGCCCCTGGCGCCGCGGCGCGGGGGCTCGGGGATCAGCGCGGTGTAGGCGGCAAAGCGGTTCGGCAGCCGCGCGCTGCCCAATGCGCTGTTCACGTGCAGGCCCTGGGCCATCACCACGGCACCCAGCCCCAGGTCTTCACGGAACACCAGGAGTTCCACCGTGCCTGTCAACTCCACCGATTCATGACCCAGCGGTGCGCAGTAGTCCATCGACCACCGCACCGTGAAAGCGGTGGCCGGAACTTCGGTACCCGGCACCAGCGGCCTGCCGTCGACCGTCACCCGGGTGCCGGGCCCGCAGGTCTCCGTCAATGCGACGTCGGCCCACCGGACGGGTTCGGCGTCATCCAGCAGCGGCACCAGCAGCGCGTTCAGTGCAAAGCGCTGCAGGTCGACGGGCATCGACCCTCTGGGCGCCGGATCATCCAGCGAGTCCCCGGCCGGGGCACCGGCGCCCACGTCGAGCGCAGGCGCCACGCCGTGGATCCGGACCTTGGTTGAAGCACCGGCCGGCGGGGGGCCGGTGCCCGCCGCAGGCAGCAAGGCCAGCGCGGCCGTCAGCGCCACCAGCCCGCTGAGCACCCCCATCGCCGCCCTCGCCCAGGTCCGGGCCTGGCGCTGTCGCGGCGTGCGCACCCGTCCTGGCGGTTCAGCCCCTGCGTTGTCCCGAACTGCCGAATTGCGCTGCATGCCGCCTGCTCTCCATTCGCCCTGCCGTCACGGTGGATGACGCTGAAGCGACGATACGAAGCGCATGCGGCGCCGTACATACCGGAGAAGCGGTAATCGCCCGGCCGGCGCCGGGCTGGCGATCTCAGGCCGGCCGCGCGGCGAGCGCTGCCATGGACCCCGGCGGCACGGTCAGCGAAACCACGGTGCCGCCGGCCTCTCGCACCAGCACGCTCACGCTGCCCCCGAGCCGCGCCGCACGCTGCTGCATGCCGGTCAATCCGCGCCCACCGCTCCTCTTTGCAGCGGGGTCGAAGCCGACACCGTCGTCCTCGATGTCGATGGCCAGCGCCTTGCCACGGCTGCCGATGGTGACGACCAGATTCGTGGCACGCGCATGCCGCAGGGCGTTGTTCAGCGCCTCCTGCACGATGCGCAGCACGCCGAGCGCCGATTGCGGCGTCAAGCCCGACAGGTCGGGCACCGCCTGCACGTGCCAGTCGAGCCGTATGCCGAGTTCGCCCAGACGCGGCTGCAGCCGATAGCGCAGGTTGCCCAGCAGGGGCAGCAGTTGCTCGTCGCTCAGGGCCAGCGAATCGATGATCAGCCGCAGGTCCTGCAGCGCGTCCTCGATGTTGCGCGCGACCGCGCCCGCGCTGGCCTCGGGCAGCCGCGCCAGCCGCAGCGCGGTGATCAGCTGCGCGCCCATGCCGTCGTGCATGTCGTGAAGGATGCGCAGCCGCTCGGCGTGAATCGCGGCCTGCTGGCCGAGCTTGGCCTGGTTCAGTTCGCTGGTCAGGCGGTGCAGGTACAGCGCCACCAGCACCAGGAACAGCGGCAGCCCGTCGGCCGGCGAGATCATGAAGGGTTCGGCCGGGATCACGTGCATCACGATGAGGATGAACTGCAGGGTGCCGCTGAACCAGATCACCTCGGCGCCGGCCAGCGCCCAGGCCTGCCAGGTTCGCTCGCGCCAGGCCCAGTGGCACAGCATCACCGCGGTCAGCAAGCGCAGCAACTGGCCTGGCAACAGCGCCCACGCAAGCAGGTCCAGCCGCAGGCCGAAGGCGATCATCAAGAGCGCCGCAGTCAGGCTGCCCCCGAGCGCCACGTTCAGTACCTTCGGGAACCAATGCCAGGTGCTGCGGCTGAAGCGCCAGCACAGGCCGAGCAGCGCCCAGCGAAAGCCGATCAACAGCACCGCCATGCACATCAGCAGAACCGCTCGCGTGACCGGCGGTTCGGGGAAGTAGTAGCCGTACAGCAGCGTCGTCCACAACCCCATGGCCAGCACGAAGTGGCCGTGAATCGGGCTGCGCACCCGCCACCAGACCCCCAGCGCGATCACGAAGGTGGTTCCCAGCAGCACGAACAGCACCGCCGGCACCACCTGCTGCGGCACGTGGCGCAGCAGCCAGGCGTTGCGCAGGGTCTCGGCCGGCCCGATGCGCAATGCCGACAGCGAGCCGCCGGTGACCGGGTCGCCCTGCACACGCACCATCAGCTCGTTGTCACCTGCGCGGAAGAGCCCCGCCGGCAGCACCAGCCACTGCGGCCGGTTGGTCATCTGGCTGCCCAGCAGCCCGCCGGGCGGGGTGAAGCGGACCTCGGGGTTCAGCACCGAACCGTTGAGCCTGAACTCGGCCGTCACCGCCACGCGCGACACGTACAGCACCAGCGACTGCGCCGGCTGCTCCTGCAGCCTGAAGCGCACGCGGTACCACGCGATGCCGTCCAGGTCGCGGTGGTTCTGTGCCCACTCGTCGGGCAGCGCCTGCTGCTGCCAGCCGTCGGCCGGCGGATGGGCGGTGTCGCCGACTGCGAACTCGGCCGCGTCGAAGCGCAGCTCCAACGGTGCCGAGGCTGCCGGCTGGGCCCAGCAGGCGGGGACCAGCACCAGGGCCAGAGCCAGCCACAGCAGGAAGCGGCCGAGGGCAGCGCACGGCCAGGCGCTCACTCGCGACCGCATCACTCGATCTGGCCCGTCGCGCGCGCGCGGTTGACGGCCTGAACCCGGTTGTTCACGGCCAGCTTGTCGTAGATGTGCTTGATATGCGTGCCCACCGTGTGCGGCGACAGGTGCAACTTGCCCGCTACCTCGGCCACCGTGTGGCCACGCGCGATCAGTGTGAGGATCTCGGCCTCGCGCGCACTCAGCGGCTGGCACGCCGGCCCTTGCGGCACCGGCACGGGCAGCGCTGCCGCCGGCGGCGGCACAAAGCGCTTCAGCAGGTGGCTGGCCACCTGTGGCGACAGCGGCGCCCCGCCCTCGCTGACGAGCCGGATCGAGCGCGCAAATTCGGCGATCGGGCTGTCCTTGAGCATGTAGCCGCGGGCCCCGGACTCGATCGCCCGCACCACGTGCGCCTCGTCGCCGAACACGGTGGCCACGAGCACGCCGGTGCGGCCGCCGTGCTCGCAGAGCTCGTGGATCAGCAAGGTGCCGTCGCCGTCGGGCAGGCCCAGATCGACGATGGCCACGTCGGGTCGCGCGCCGTCGCGCCCGGGCCCGTCGGTCAGCAGCGCGCGCGCCGAGGCCAGGCTCTCGGCCACGCCCCACAGCGCGATGCCGGGCGTCTGGCGCGCCATCAGCATGAACTCCTGGCGCATGGCGGCGTCGTCCTCGACCACCATCACCGTGATCGGCGGGGCGGACTCAGAGCTCATGGCGCAGCGACAGCGACAGGTGGCGGGGCCGAAGCACGTAGTAGTCGGCGTACGACGTGATGCCCGGGCGGTAGACCGCGGCCCCGCCCTCGGCGCCGCGCTCGTCGAGCGCATTGGACAGGCCCAGGCTCCAGGTCCACGGGCCCTTGCCCAACGCCAGGCGCAGGTCCAGCAGCGAGTGCGCCGGCGCCCGGCTGCGGCCCTCGATGTCGAACACCCGCGGACCGACATGGGTGTGCGAGGCGGTGAGCCGGCCGCTGGAGCCCGCCGGGCCGCCGAAGGCACCGCCCACCTCCAGCAGCGTCTGCCAGCGCGCGGTGCCGGGCAGCCGTGTTCCCGGCGCCAGCACGGTGCCGGTGCCGGTGATGAACTCGGCCGTCGTGCGCGCATAGGTGTAGGCCAGCGCGGCGCTGAGCAGCAGCTGGCGCGGCGCCTGCCAGTTCAAACGGGTCTCGAGGCCCTGGCTGCGGGCGCGCCCGGCGTTGGCCACGCCGGCAATCGGCGACGGACCCGACAGCAGCGTGGACACCTGCGGGTCCTTCCAGTCCATGCTGAAGGCGGCCAGGTCCAGCTGCAAGCCCGCGCCCGGCCTCAGGCGCAGGCCGGCTTCATGATTCCAAAGCGAATCGGACCGATAGCTGGTGAGCTGGCCCGGGTTGGCATTGACGCCGCCGAAGCGGTAGCCCTTGCTGGCCAGCAGGTAGGCCAGGTGCTCGTCGAAGCGGTAGCTCAGGCTCAGCTTGGGCGTGGTGCCGCTTTCCGCGGTTTGGGCAGAAGCCGGCGCCGTGCGACCAAAGAGGGTCTGGGCGGCCTCGTAGGCCAGCGTGGTGCGGTAGGCCCGACCCCCCAGCGCCAGACCCCAGCCGCTGGCCCACCGGTAGTCGCTGTCGAGAAAGACGGCGGTCTCGGTGGTGCGACCCTGGAAGACGGCCACACCGACCACGTCCTGCGGCAGCAGCACGCCGGCCGGGCCCCACAACGCACGACCGCCGGGCGCCAGGGTGATGCCGCGCCAGTCGAACCGGGTGCGCTGCACGATGGCACCGGCCATGTAGCGCAGCGGCTGTTCGGTCGTGGAGGCGATGCGCCACTCCTGCGACACCGCGTGGCTGGACAGGGGCCGCTCCGATGACGAGGTGATCAGCGGCAGCAGCGGCAGCGCTCCCAGGCCGAGCAGCGGACCGTAGAGACGGCTGATCGACTCGTTGGTGCGCGTGACGTCGGAGGCGTAAGCGGCACGCTTGTCCAGCACCGCGCCGATGGCGGTCAGCGCATGGCGCTCGCCCAGCGCCAACTCCAACTGCAGCTTGCGCAGCGTGAAGTCGCTGCGCCGCGACGAAGGCGTCGGGGAGCTCATCGTCTGGCTGCGCGGGTCGGGTGAGACCGCAAAGGTGTCGTCGTTGCCGGTGCGCTGCGCCAGCACGGTGCCCGTGAGCTGCAGCCCGGGCGCGGGCCGCACCGTGCCGATGAGGCGGCCGCCGCGCTGCTGCAGCGTGTTCGCGCGCTGCCGGCCGGTGCCAAGGTTGTCGATGTAGCCCGGGTCGTGGCGCTCGTAGGCCACCGCGCGCAGACCGGCCACGTGTTCGACCAGCGGCAGGTTGAGCATCGCGTGCAGTGCCCGGCCCGGCCCCCCGCCGTCGAAGCGGTTCACCTCGGCCAGCACCGCATGGCTCCAGCGGTCCAGATCGGGCCGCTTCAGCACGTAGTTGATCGCGCCGCCCAGCGAGGCCGAACCGTACAGCACGCCCTGCGGCCCGCGCAGAAGATCGATGCGCTCGAGGTCGAAGGGCGCGATGTCGGCGTTGCTGACGAAGCCAAAGGGGTCGGTGAAAGGCACGTCCTCGATGTAGAGGCCGGTCGTGGCCTGCTGGGTGCCGAGCAGGTCGCTGTTGCCGACGGTACCAATGCCCCGGATCGTGGGCAGGGCCCGATTGGGCTGGCCGCGATTCATCTGCACCCCCGGGACGCGGCGGAAGATGTCTTCCTGGCCCCGGGCGCCGGTGTCCTCAAGGGTGCGGCCGTCGAGGGTGTCTGCCCACCCCGGGACTTCCTGCAGGCGCTGCCGCCGCTTGCCGATCACGGTGACAGGTTCGACGCCCTGCGAGGACCCGCTGGCGGCAGCCGCTGGCGCGGCTGCCTCTGATTCAGGTGTCGCAGCCCGGCCCTCGAGGCCTGTTGCCAGCAGCAGCGACATGCCCAGGGCACAGGCTCGATGCGCGCGAGCACTCAAGGGTGTCGCGCTGAGTGACGGCAATCCGAGATCCGCATAGACAAGCCCGACGAGCAGGCCAGGTTGAAGCGAAGACGGGTGATCAACAACATGCGGCGGCGCTGACACTGGAATGGAGTGGCATCTTGACTTTGCGGGCGGGTGATTGCAACCGGGTTCAGCCCGTAGGCTCAGCTGATGCGCCCCGCGGCTCTGGATCGCCTGACTGGCCGCCGCGCTGCCTTCAGCAATTAGCGGCGACGCCCCGGCACGGCATGCTCATCTCGTCTAATGTCAGCAGGCGCTCACGCACTAGCCTCGCGGACTTCTCCCAGACGGCGAGCACCGGTTTGATCGAAGCCTTTCGATCGCGCCGCACTGTGCCGGGCGTGCTCACCGCTTCGCGAAGCCACAGGTTCAGGCAGGATGCGAGCGGCGCCAGTGCCGCCGCAATCAATGACAGTGCGCCGTAGAACACCTGCCCGGGCCGGCCGAGCTCCTTCACCGTGGCCGGCTGGACGGGCAGCGGCATTCGCTCGTCGGTCAGCGTGGCCAGTGCCGGCAGGCGGCACGATTGCAGGCGTAGGTACCACGCCGGAGCATGCAACTGTCGATCTGGTCGGGCATCCACGGGTCGCAGTAGGGCCCGTGTTGCGCCGCGTTGCTCACCGTCTTGCTGAGGCGGGCCAACAGCAGGTGCGCGGACGAATCCTCTCTAATGCTTGCATCGATGACGTGCGGCGCCCTAAGGTGCCTGCACCCACGTCTGGCATCTCGCGCGGCATCACATGCTTCGAACGCCTCGGACATGCCGCTCAACCGTGAAGACATCGGGCGTGTAGTCGATCTCCTCGGCCGTATCCTGCCGATGCGCTTGAGCTGACAGTTACAACGGCGAAGGGGTCTTACGGGCTTGTCGCGGGGGTAGGTGCAGGCTACTTGCGCGGCGGCACCGCGCTCTTGGGCGCCTGCTTGTCGCCTTGGCTTGGGCACGCAGCGCTATTCGATCCCCAGCGCCTGTGCAGCAAGGGCGGTGGCCAGCGCGTCCTCGTTCAGGCTTTTCTGCTCGGCGTTGAATACCTCGGATGTGGCGGCAAACTTCAGGGGATAGGCTTTTCAAAAGCCCTTTTTTCTGCCAGAACACCCCCCGGAACACCCCCCGCCGAGCTCTCGGACACGCACCCGCGTGGTTGTTGGGCGCGGCACCAGCCCGTTGAACACTGATCGCAGCCCCAAAGGGTGTCGTTCGTAGCGCTTG